>Ga0315279_10008037_pt1 | contig 12870 bp, 11 predicted proteins | sample YL17G06_20_MG_FD_203694 | JGI IMG/M metagenome (GOLD analysis project Ga0315279, IMG submission 203694) | Sediment microbial communities from Yellowstone Lake, YNP, Wyoming, USA - YL17G06_20 | ecosystem: Environmental > Aquatic > Freshwater > Lake > Sediment | place: USA: Wyoming | collected... | reverse complement strand
GTCTTCAAAGCCGCGCTCACGTACCCCTCCACGGATTCTCGTAGCGCACTCGCGTCGCCAGGGTAGAATGTCGTGGCGACGGCAGGGCTGCGGATCTTCATAGTCACCTCGCAAGTAACCTTGTCCGTTGTGAATGTACCACAAGTGCCAAGAAAATGGTAGAGCGCATGAGGGCCAAGCCATGATTGAGGAAAAAGGTCCCACCGTCCCAACAAAGCACTGGCACAAACTGGAGGACGGGCGGGTTCAATGCGACATCTGCCCGCGCGCCTGCAAGCTGCATGAAGGCCAGCGCGGGCTGTGTTTCGTCCGCGCGCGGGACAACGGCCAGATCGTGCTCACCACCTACGGCCGCTCCAGCGGCTTCTGCGTTGATCCGATTGAGAAGAAGCCGCTCAATCATTTTCTGCCGGGGACGTCCATCCTTTCCTTCGGCACCGCAGGCTGCAACCTGGCGTGCAAGTTCTGCCAGAATTGGGAGATCAGCCGCTCGCGCGAAGTGGATACGCTCGGCGACACGGCTTCCCCGGAACTGCTCGCGCGGGCCGCGCGCAAACTGGGCTGCCCCAGCGTCGCCTACACCTACAACGATCCCATCGTGTTCCACGAATATGCGATTGACGTCGCGCTGGCCTGCAAACAGTTTGGCATCCGCTCGGTCGCCGTGACCAACGGATACGTGAACCCGGAGCCGCGCGCGGAATTCTACAGCCACATGGACGCGGCCAACGTGGATCTGAAAGCTTTCACCGAGCGCTTCTACCACCAGATTTGCGGCGGCCACTTGCAGCCCGTGCTGGACACCTTGGTCTACTTGAAGAAACAAACAAAAGTCTGGTTTGAGATCACCACGCTGCTCATCCCCGGTGAGAACGACTCCGAGAAGGAAATCGAGGAACTGACGCAATGGGTAATGGCCAATCTTGGTCCTGACGTGCCGCTGCATTTTTCCGCGTTTCATCCGGACTGCCAAATGCTGGACAAACCGGCCACGCCGTACTCCACACTGGCCAGAGCCCGCGGCATTGCCCGCAAGAACGGCCTGCGCTACGTTTTTACGGGCAATGTCAGCGACCTGGAAGGCGGCAGCACTTACTGCCACGCTTGCGGCAAACTGCTCATCGGACGGGATTCGTACGTCCTGTACGAGTGGAATCTGACGCCCGCGGGCGCCTGCAAGTTCTGCGGGACCGCTTGCGCGGGAGTGTTTGAAGCGCAACCCGGCGATTGGGGCGCCAGGCGCTTACCTGTGAGGCTGAGGGATTTCAAGCTATGAAACTGGCGGAGATTAACTCGATAATTGGTTTCGGTTTGGTCCTTCTTGAGCACTCTTGAGCGGTATATAGAGTTAACAGGCCAGCGAGCAACTGGGCTTAAGGAGCGGCGTATGCGGCTTCGGGGGCAACGGGAAACGCCTTGGGCGCAATCACTAGAGGCCCGGACGGGTCTTCTCGTTCGTCGTGTGCCCGTAAGGGCATCGGCATCGCCTGAGGCGCTGGTGCGCCAGGCCAACAACGTCACGCAGGCCAAGCCGGACATGACGCCGGAACTCCTGGGCGCCGCCAGGTTGCCTGTCCATAGGGAAGGCCGCGCGATGGCTGCGGCGAAACCGGAGTCCGCGCCTGAATTCCAGATCATGCATCCGGAATCGCGGAAGATCACCGTGCCTTTCCGTGAGACCGGCGCGGGCGGCGGTTCGCCGAGCCGCAGCAAGCCCGAGGGCGTGAGGGCCTGTGAGATTTGGCGCGCCCGCCCCGGCGACCGATGCGGACCTGATGTTCCTGAAAGCCTTCCAGCGTCCGCCCGCGGTGGTGGATTTCAAGCTGGAAGACGTGGGCAAGCCGATCTGGGTCTCCTCCCGCTGGGTGAACACGCGCGGCGAACCAGGCGTCTTCAGCCCGATACAGAATACGCTGATTGCGTAGGGAGCTGGCGGTAAAGGAAAGCTGCGAAAAGGTGGGAGACCGTCAGTTGAACGGGCGCTGAGCCTTTGGAGAGCGTGGGCCAAAGGTGTTCCAATCTCCTGGCAATGATCGTAACGAAAGGAGCGAACAGTGTCTTTGAGCAAGGCTCTATGGCAACACCAACTGTTTTTGGTCTCAGCATTTCAGAATGCATGGATCCATGGTGTTCTGGACGCTTGGCGACGATGTTCGGGCCTCGGAACCACACCACAGGAACTCGATTTCGTCGCCGGGCTAGTTATTAAGAGTTTTCCCCTGGTCCATTCCGCGCTGACCACTTGTTTGTCTCCCCTTGGACATTCTGTTTCTATTGCCAGCGTCTTTTGCCATCAAACACCGAAGGCGAGTTTCGGCCCAAGCAACTCCACTTGCGAACTTGGCGATATCCTATTGGCATACGTGCACACGCCGATAGGGGGGCGCCAAGGAGGAACGCCATTCTGTTCCAGGCAAAAGCATCAGCCCAGCAACCATATAGGCTGCATAGCAGCGAAAAAATCCAGCTTAAGCTTTATACCGATTGGCCTGATTTCAAGTATGATAGTCCCTCACCACTGACAGGACAAACAAGGCATGTCAAGCCAAAAGCACCACATGCAGGTGGGCAGTACCTCCTGATTGACGATCGGCAACCTAACCATCCAGCGGCTGGCCTTCTTGGCGTACCGGGCACATTCCCAGTCGGATGCTGTATGCCGGACGATTTTCTGTTTCTTCACGCTGACCTTGCTTCTGAATTGTTCGACCTTCTGATATTCCATACGGGGCGCCAATTCGAGGATAAGAAGACGGCAGGCAACGAGAATGGCTGGTCGAAAATCGTATGGGATTTCCTGGAAACAGGGCTGAAGAAGGGCTTCAACCGAAAGAACTCGGGATGGAAAGGATCTGGGCGATACGCGGGCGACACGCTTCAGGCTCTAGATGGTCGCTGTTGGGCTAGGGCTACGGGCCTGTCCGTTTGCCGCACTGCCACAGAGCTTCTCACTGCACCAGGAGCCTCTATGATGTATTCCAGTGATGACGGTGTTCCTCCCGATAATGGGAACCTCGACCGCGGTTCCGAGGAACCGGAACACGGTGTGTCGATCGTCCTAATCGAGACATCCGAAGGAGAAGCACGCGAATGAGCGAGCAGCAACTTGACGAACTGAAGGCTGGCGGGCTGGTGGCGCTGTCAGGGCTGTAGTTCGAATCGCGCCTTGCGCCGTGCCGTTTGTGCCACTGTCCGCAGACAGTGCACTTCGGAGGCCTCATTGCTCCCGGTAGAAGATAAGCCTGCACTCGCGGGAAGGGCAGGCGGAGTAGGCTCCCGCAATATCCGGCGGCATGGGGAAGTCTTCTTGGACGACCACGAACAAGGCGCGATCAGAGAACGCACTGTCTGCGGACAGTGGAACAAGGTGCTGGCGGGATGAGACAGAATGACAGGCTTTGCCTCTCTTTTGTCTCAGTCCATTGACACACTAAGCCCCAAGGATAGTCTAGCTCATGGACCGGGGCTGGCGAAATGACTGAGGACATGCAAAAGCTTCTTGAGCGCGCGGCGGCGGTGCTGAAGCAATTCGGCGCGCGGGAGGTCTACGTCTTCGGCTCGGCGGCATCAGATACCATGAGAGAGGATTCTGACGTGGACCTGGCAGTGGTTGGTCTGCCGCCCAGAGTGTTTATCCGCGCGATGGGCGAGGCCGGCCGTGTGCTGGGCAGACCACTGGACCTTTTGGACTTGGATGAGGACAGCTTGTTTACCAGATACCTGAAACGCAAAGGCAAACTCCAGCGTGTGGCTTGATCTGAAGGAAGAGATCGAACTGGAGTTGGCAATGCTCCGCGAACTCCTTGAGTCTGTCCAGGCGCTCCGGGCACAATGCCAAGTCTCAGTCCCTGACCTGGTGGAAACGATGGCATTGGGCGCGTTTCTCCACGCCTTCTACAATGGGGTTGAGAACGCCTTCAAGCGCATAGCGATCCACATGGACGGCGGAATGCCAAAAGGTGCGAACTGGCACCAGGCTCTTCTGGATAGCATGAACCGGCCTGGCGAGACTCGCCCAGCCGTGATCTCTCCAGAACTCCGCCACCTCCTTGAGGCATACCTCGATTTTCGGCATCGTTTCCGCAACCTCTACACCCACAAGCTGGATTGGGAACTTATGGCAGACTTGGTGCATGGATGCGAAAACACTCTGGACCGCCTTGAGCGCGAATTGAGTTCATTCTTGGAGGCTGCCGGGCACGGAACTCAGCCGTAATCATAGGCTGGTGGCACCGTCAAAATCTGTACGCCCGTTCGCGGCTTGCGCCGTGCCGTTTGTGCCACTGTCCGCAGACGGTGCACTTCGGATTCCTCATTGCTCCCGGCAGAAGATAAGCATGCACTCGCGGAAAGGGCAGGCGGAGTAAGCTCCCGCAATATCCGGCTTGCATGGGGAAATCTTCTTGGAGAACCACGAACAAGGCGCGATCAAGAACGCACTGTCTGCGGACAGTGGCACCAGGCTGGAGCTATTGCGGAGCACGCTTTTGAGGCACTTCCTATCGGCTTCGCTGAGCAACCCGCTTGGCCGAATCCTTTGCCAGATTGACTACCTTTCGCCCTGACAGTTTTTGGCGCTTCCGAAGATCAGCAGCCAGCGCATCGAAATCGTAGTTGAATTTCCTCGCAAGGCGGTCCTTTGCCCGCCAGAGTTCCCGCATGACTTGGTCAGTCATCTGCATGCACCCCACAGTGCAACTCCTTCTCCACTGGGATGCTACGGCAGGCTAGACTGCAAGCCAAGCGTGAATTCTGCTGTTGCACTACTTGCCCGCAGCGGCGCCGGTAGACGCCATGTCATAACTGAGCATGGGAACCTGATAATATCCACTCGCCCCGCAGGCAACGTTATTGCGGTAGAGCGGGTCCTGCATGAGACAGGGACGGCGGCAGGATGCGGGAATAGTGGTGCTGTAAATGCGCATCTCGCCTTTGACGCTGGTGATGAGCTCTTCGCGCCAATCGCCGAGGATGTCCGCTACGGCGACGATCTGGCCTTCCAGCGGCGGCTCCAGCGCCGCGCCCTTGTACTTCGTGATTTTCCTTCCGCGAATCAGCGCTCGTTGCGGGCTGGCGTCCCGATATGCCGCCCGCGGCGCCAGACCCATGTCTTCGGTTGAGAGCACCTCACCAGCACAGGTGCGCAGCCAGCGCTTGGTCTTGTCGTCGCGTTCCCCGCTGTAGCATTCCGCGCCTGGGTGAGCGGGATCAAGGTCAGAAGCAAGACCAGAAGAATGAATGTGAATTGTGGGCTCATTGTGGCCCCAGAGAATGCTGCCGGTCTTGGCGTCCACCATGCACATCGCGTTCTTGGGTTGGTGCGTCTCCACGCCATAGTAGATTTGCAGACCCGGGCGGCTGGGGTCCAGCTTGCCGATGTAAGCATGGTCCGGATGCCCCAGGCCGGTACACCAAAGCACATCACCGTTGCTTCCGAGAGTGCATGAGCCGAGTATAACTTCATCGCGGCCATCGCCGTCGAGGTCGCAGGCCTGGGTCCAGTGCGCGCCCTGGCCCCTGTAGCTTCGCCCCAGCCCCTTATTGTCCCAGCGCCACAACTCACGAAGTCTGTTGTCATGGAACTCATACGCGACAGCGACCATGAGGCCGTATGTGCCGCGCAGGACAATGAGGCAGGGCGTCTTGCCGTCGAGGTAGGCAACGCAGAGCTGGTTGCGCGAGGAGAGATTGTACCCTTCGCTGCGGAACAGGTCCCGCGGTATCCAGTCCGTGCGAGCGCGCTCCTTTCCCGTCGAGCCGTCCAGAATGACCAGGTACTCGGGGCCGCCTTGCACTCGCCCGTCTTTGTCCCGCGGGTCGCCTTCGCCGGCCTTGCAGGCGACCTCAGCCTTTCCGTCGCCATCAAGATCGTAAGCTATATAAGGCGAATACCAGATGCCCCGCTCAATGCTAAAGCCCATGTCGTACTGCCACAGAGGCTTGCCGTCGTGGCGATAGGCTTCGAGCTTGTACGTTCCGGGACTGCGCTGCCAGAATTTCTCGTAGGGATCAATATTGTCCGCGGGTTGTTTGATGACGAAGTCCAAACGGCCGTCCCCATCCAGGTCGGCGATGCCGACCTTCTGGAAGGTGTAGTCGCCGAGCAACGGGATACCGAAATATCCGCGCCACTTCTCCACGGCCCGCGTGGCGGCGCTCTCCGCCTGACCCTCAACACCGTTAAGGAGTGGCCGCACGGAGTATTCGAGCATTCCGCCGGCAGGCGCGGAGGGATCGAGAAAGTCCGTCGTCTGGCGGATAGGCTCAGTATTCAGCCTAACGGGCTGGCCGCCGGCGCCGGCGCGATAGACATTGAAGGCAATGTCCGGTGGATCGCTATCCAGGAGCCGCCAGCTTGCATAGACTTTGCCATCGCCTGCGGGCATGGCGATGACGCCGCGGCCGAGGCGCTCTCGCACGCGTTCCTTCGCATAACCTTCCACCTTGGGCTTGGGCGCAACTGGGGCGCGCGGCGCGGCGGAGACTACTGCAACGTCGTCCACCCAGGCGAGAGTTGCGCCCTCGCCAGTGAAGCGCACGTACATCTTATCGGCAGGGGCCTCCACCTCAGCGCGTGCCTCAAGCTTGACCCACTTGTCCTGGGCGTCGCCCCGCGCGGAGCCGATGTCCCAACTGAGCACCTTGCCTTTGCTGAATGTCACCGCGGCGAACTGGACCGAACCGGTCCTGACGCGAACCCAGGCCGAAATGTCGAATGCCTGGCCGTCGGCGACAGAGAAGCGGGTCGTACTGGAAAATGCCCAGTCGCGTTCTCCGTCGTGCCGCAAACAGGCGCTGCGCGCGCCGCCGTGGGACTCCGCTTCGTCGAGCTTCGCTGAGCCTTTCTCAGTGCGCGACCACCAACTCCAGCCTTCGAGCTTGCCCTCTTTCACGGACTCAAAGTCAGCGTTGACTACAGCCAACTCAGCCGCAAAGGCGGCGGAGGCCACGAGAAAAGCCATGAAAAGTGCGCTGCTTCGCATAGCGGTCCCTCCGAGAAAGCGTACACCGGAACTTGAGCCGCGGTGTAATATTGGGGGTCTCTAGCTTCTGCGCGTGAATGAGGAGAAGAACAATGAGGAGTCCTGCGCTGTCCATTCTGCTTGCCGCCACAGTCTTTCTGGCCGGCACAAGAGCCGGCGCCGCTGACGCAGGGCCGGTCACAGGCAGCTTGAGCGGCAACGTGCTCGCGGCTGGCGACAACAGGGTGATGATACTGTCGCCTGAAGGCAAGGTCCTATGGCAGCATCCGTCCGGGTTGACCCACGACGCGTGGCTGCTTCCCAACGGCAATGTCCTGTTTGCCGATGGCGGCTCGGTCACCGAGGTAACGCCTGACCAGAAGGTTGTCTTTCAGTACAAGGGGAAAATACAGAAGGGCGGCGGGACCCTTTCGTGCCAGCGTCTGGAGAATGGCAACACGCTCATCGGCGAGAACTCCACAGGCCGCCTCCTTGAGGTGGACAAGGAGGGGAAAGTGGCTTTTGAAATGCCGGTCACCCCGGCCAAGGAGGGCGAACACCACAATATGCGCATGGCGCGCAAGCTGAAGAACGGCAACTACCTGGTCTGCCATTCCGGCGCCCATCTCGTCAAGGAGTACACACCGCAGGGCCAAGTAGTGCTCGAACTCAAGACGCCCGACATCGCCTTCTCCGCCGTCCGCACCCCGGCCAACACGACTCTGGTCGGCTCGCTGAAAAAGATCCTGGAATACGATTCGAAGGGCGCCGTAATCTGGGAATTCTCCAACACCGATCTGCCCGGCGTAAAGATCAGCAGCATCACAGGCATCCAACTCCTGCCCGATGGCAACATCGCCGCGGGCTGCTATCGCGCCTACGACAAGAACGAGGGGACTGGATTGTTCGAAATCACCAGAGAGAAGAAACTCGTCTGGCGCTTCGCCGACCCCAAGACGGCAGGCACCATGATGGCCATCCAGAAGCTGGACAAGGACGGCAAGCCCCTGCCGGGCGAATGCCTGCGCTAGATTTTGGATTTTGGATTTTCGATTTTCGATTTAGAGTCTACCATAGAGCGACGGAACTCAAGAAAAAGGAGGGCATACTGTGAAACCGGTGACACTAGGACTGATCGTCGGCAACAGGGGCTTCTTCCCGAGCCATTTGTGCAAGACAGGCCGCGCCGAAATGCTGGGGACGCTCCAGCAGGCCGGCTTCAGAGTGGTGGCACTCAACACCAAGGAAACGGAGCACGGCAGCATTGAGAGCTTAGAGGACGCCGAAAAGTGCGCCCAGCTCTTGGCGGCGAATGCCGGGAAGATTGACGGCCTCCTCGTGACGCTGCCGAACTTCGGGGATGAGCGCGCCGTCGCGAACGCCATCAAGTGGTCCGGCCTGAAAGTACCGGTCCTCATCCAGGCCTTCCCGGACGTGGCCGGCAAAATGACGCTCGCCGACCGCCGCGATTCCTTTTGCGGCAAGATGTCCGTGTGCAATAACCTGCGCCAGTACAACATCCCCTTCAGCCTGACCACCTTGCACACTGTGGCGCCGGGGGACAAGAGCTTCAAGGAGGATCTCGCGCGCTTCGCCGGCGTCTGCCGCATCATGCGCGGCCTGAAGAACCTGCGCATCGGCGCGCTCGGCGCCCGGCCCGCGGCCTTCAACACGGTGCGCTATAGCGAGAAGCTGCTGCAGAAATACGGCGTCACCATCGAGACGCTCGATCTCTTCGACCTCATGGGCCAAGTGAACAAGCTGCCCGATAAAGACAGGGCGATTCAGAAGAAGCTGGCCGCTATCAAGGGCTACACTGAAGTGCATGACGTGCCCCAAGCCGCGCTGCTCAAAATGGCCAAGCTCGGTGTCGCCATTGACAATTGGATCAAGGCCAGCCGGCTGCATGCCACCGCCATCCAGTGCTGGACAGCGATGGAGGAATTCTACGGCGTCGTGCCGTGCGCGTGCATGAGCATGCTGAGCAATTCCCTCCTCCCCAGCGGCTGCGAGGTGGACGTGGTGGGCGCTCTGGCCATGTACATCCTCGTCCAGGCCAGCGGCCGTCCCAGCGCGCTGGTTGACTGGAACAACAACTACGGCGATGACCCGGACAAGGGCGTGTTGTTCCATTGCAGCAACCTGCCGAAGGACCTCTTTGCCGGCGCCACCATGGACTACCAAGCCATCATTGCCGGCGTGGTAGGCAAGGAGAATAGCTACGGCACTGTGGTGGGGCGCTTGAAAGCCCAGCCCTTCACCTACCTGCGCGTCAGCACGGACGATGTGGCGGGAGTGATGCGGGCATACGTGGGCGAGGGCGAGCTAACCAACGATGAGCTGGACACGTTCGGCGGCTATGGCGTGTGCAAGGTCAATGATCTGCAGAAACTCTTGCGTCACATCTGCGACCACGGCTTCGAGCACCATGTTGCGATCAACCCCGCGGAAACGGCGAGCGCGGTCGAAGAAGCGCTGACCAGGTACTTAGGCTGGGAGGTGTACAGGCATTCATAGGAACGGCTTGACATTGGGAAAAAGCGGGGGCAAGTTGCCATACGAGCTAAGGCGGACGTTTCCTGCATTGGGTGATAGGAATGATTACCAGCATAAAACTGACGAATTTCCTGAGTCATGGCGAGACCATGACGCATTTCAAGCCGATCACTTTGCTCATTGGCCCCGCCGGGGCGGGGAAATCGAACTTGCTCAAGGCGCTGGTCTTACTGCAGAACTCTGTTTCCCGGTCGTTGGTCGAGCTCTTTCCGCCCGGCCCGTCGGAGTTCGACTGGGTACGCAGCCGGTGGGCAAAGGAGACAGACCCAATCGGGTTTGAGGCGGAGGTAGATGCTATTCCCGGCTACCCAGGCGAGCGCGCACGATACACACTTGAGTTCCTTGATACACCTTTGGGGCTTTGCATACAGAGGGAGAGGTTGGAGCGTTTCAAGGGAGACCAGCCTGGGGAATGGGTTTTCTGCAGGCAGGGGCAGAAGCTGCACCTTGGCGAATTTGGCGACGTACAGGGTGACTCCCCTACGATGCTGTGCCTCATTAACCGCGATCCGCTGAGGCGCAATGCCGCGCCTGCCGTGGTTTTCGCCCAAGCGGTATCCCGAATGATCTCCCGCGTTGGCTATTACCATCTCGAGGCAAACGAACTGAAGTCCTTGGGCGCAGGAATGCTTTCCGACCGCATAAGATACCATGGCGAGGGTTTGCCAGACTTCATAGCTTGGGCCAAATCAACCTCTGAAGGAGTTCCTGTCTACGACGCACTTCTTGAGGAGATGAAGGAGCTCTTGCCGCACCTGGACACAATTATCGTGACTCAGGCAAAGGCAGGAGAGCAAGGAATTGCTTTCCGATTCAGATCTCATCGAGGCTTCATCAACGCCTCGGAGCTTAGCGACGGCACATTACACACACTTGGCCTATTGTGTGTCACCCATGCTGCCAGGAAACATGGTCTCGTCTGCATTGAGGAGCCGGAAACCGGTTTTCATCCCCGCCGCTTGCGTTGGCTCTTCGATCGCCTGGTTACCCTCGCCTATCCCAAGGCAGGAGAACAGCCTGTACAGGTAATTCTGACCAGTCATTCGCCATACCTGGTAAACTTCTTCAAGGACATGCACGACGCCGTGCAGATCGTAGAACACAAGGATGGGCATACGCGCGTGAAGCCCCTTACCGATATTCTCTCCGAACTTCACATCAAAGAGCCCAGCGCCTCAATCGGCGACGAATGGGCCATGGGCCTTTACGAGGGGCTATGAACGATGGCGTTCCTTGTAGGCTTTCATGCTGAAGGAAACGACCTCCTTATTCTGAAGGTCTTTCTTGCAAAACTTCTAGTTGTCCATGAGTCAGAGCTTTTGATGCCTCCGGTGGACTCATCAGGCCGCGGCTGGGAACTCGTCCTGCGGTTACTGCCTGATGCCCTTAGAAGATTCTACAACCAGTGCGCTCAAGCCGTGGTGGTGGCAGTTGACAATGATGGGGACGTTGATGTGCAGGCCGCCGGCCTGCCTGAAGATGGCCATCACCCGCGACACTGGAACCATGTCGACCGGTTCAACAACGATTGCAGGTTTTGCCAATTGGAGCAGGCGGTGGCAAAGGTACGCGCAGAACTCAACTGGTTGCCGCAGAAACCTGGGACAATGTGGCCCGTGGTCATCGGGGTGCCTGTTGAAACCATTGAGGCGTGGGTATTGCTCACGCAGTCCCTCATTATGCCTGGAAGGGGCACGCGCGATGCCGAATCGCTAAAGCGTACCGTCCTAAAGCAGCGCCTTTACGGCAGCCCAGCAGCCACTCTGAATAATGTAACCGAGATTGCACTGCCCCTGTTGCGCGAACTCGAACCCCAACACCTAATTCAGTTATGCGAGCTTTCAAGAAGCTTCAAGCTCTTTGCAGACCAAGTGCTGGCGCAACGGGCAAAAATCGTGGGGCCGCCAGATTGCTGGCAGCCGGGCGATGGCGCCGCCAGCCACCCGAGGATTACCGGTTAACTGTTCAGGGCGCTTAAGGAGAGACACGACGCCATGGCTTCGGTTAAGACAATGCTTGCCGCCCGGCTTCACGGCCCGCGCGATCTGCGGGTTGAGAAGATTCCGTACCCCGGCGAGCCCGGCCCCGGCGAGGCGCTGGTGCGCGTGACCGAGGCGGGAGTCTGCGGCAGCGACCTCCACGGCTTCCTGCATGGCCGCATCGGCGACACGGTGCTGGCGCAGGCGCAGATCATCGGCCACGAATTCGCGGGCGTAATCGCCGCTGCCGCCTCCGGCGCGCTGGACGGCCAGTTCAAAACGCTCAAAGCCGGCGCGCGCGTCGCGGTGGACCCCGCTCAGTCTTGCGGACATTGCGAGATGTGCGAACGGGGTGCGCCCAACCTGTGCCTGAATCTCCGGTTCTGCGGACTGCCGCCCGTACCAGGCTGCATGGCGCAGTACGTTCGCGTTCCCGCGCACACGTGTTTCCCGGTCCCCGGAAACATTAGCGATACCACGGCCGTGCTGCTGGAACCGCTGGGCATTGCGCTTCACACCACGGACCTGTCGCGCGTGCGCGTGGGCAGTTCGGTCGCGGTAATCGGCGCCGGCCCCGTGGGGCTCTGCATTCTGCAGACGGTCAAGCTGGCCGGCGGCGGACCCATTTTTGTGAGCGAGAAGCTGCCGTGGCGCCTGGCACTCGCGAAGAAGCTCGGCGCCATCCCGATAGACGCCCGCAAAGACCCCGTGGGGGCCGTGTTGAAGGTCACGGGCGGGCGAGGCGTGGACGTGGCCATCGAAGCAGCCTGGGCCGATGAAACTGTTCAGCAGGCCGCGGAGATGGTCCGCTTCGGCGGCACGCTGGTCGTGGTGGGCATCTCCAACCATGACCGGCTGACAATAAAGCACTCCACGGTGCGGCGCAAAGGCCTGACCGTTCTTTTTGTCCGGCGCATGAAGAACACCTATCCCCGCGCCATCGCGCTGGCACAAGCGCGCGCGGTGGACTTGGAGTGCCTGGTCAGCCACCGCTTTCCACTCGCGCGCGCCGCCAAGGCGTTCGTCCTCAACACGGAATACAAGGACAAGGTGAACAAGGTGGTCCTCGAGATGGGCAGGATCAGCCGTGAGGAGTATGCGGAATGGCAGGTGGAACATAGTCCTCAGGCCATCGCGCGATCTCAGGAAGCTTTGGCGGAGTATCGCCGGGGACATTACAGGACTATCGAACAGCTCAAGCAGGAATCTGAAAGCGCAAAGGAACCCACGGATTGACGATCTGCCCCACTGAGGACCCTCTTCGTGAGTGTGCATGACCGTAACTGCAGGACGTGCCGCAGATCCCTCTCCCCTGTGGGGAGAGGGTGCCGCGCCGCAGGCGCGGCGGGTGAGGGGGTGCCTGAGACGTCCCC
>Ga0315279_10008036_pt1 | contig 12872 bp, 10 predicted proteins | sample YL17G06_20_MG_FD_203694 | JGI IMG/M metagenome (GOLD analysis project Ga0315279, IMG submission 203694) | Sediment microbial communities from Yellowstone Lake, YNP, Wyoming, USA - YL17G06_20 | ecosystem: Environmental > Aquatic > Freshwater > Lake > Sediment | place: USA: Wyoming | collected... | reverse complement strand
AAGAGATAGATGTCGTAGCTGCCGGCGCGGTCCGAGGTGAAAACGATCCTGTCGCCTTTTCGGTCGGGCACGGGCCATTCATCGGAGGCCGGGTCATCTGTGAGCTTCGTCAATGTGTTCCGGGTCAGGAGATAGATGTCGTCATTCCCGCCGAAATCCGAATTGAAGACGATCCTGCTTTCCTGGTCGAAGTTAATGATCTGGCCGATAGCCCCCGTCGGCAGGAGGAGCAGGAACGAAAAAAAAATCGTCAGGAATCCCCTCGACAGCCGCTCTTTCACTATGTTATCATTTTAGGCCAAACGCGGAACGGTTTCAATAGGCCAGGCAGAAATTCCGCAACTGAGGCGAGGAAAAACCCTGCTTCATGGGAGCTTTTCCCCCCAACTGGAATTTCAGCGTGGTCATTGTGCTGGTGGCGCTGTCCACCCTCGCGGCGGGCTTTTCCATCGCGAGACCGGGAAAAAAGAAAACGGCCTGAGCGTCACTTGATGTAGCCCAGGGACTTCAATTCCTCGATATTCTTTCGGTTGCGGTCGCGATCTTCCTTCCGGGGCTGGTGTTTCATTTTGGTGTAAACCGTAGTCCGAACCGGCCGTTTGGAAGTGAAGGCCTCCAGGAGCGGCCGTCCGTCCATGTCCCGACCCACGGGCAGGCCGTTGAGATAAAGGATCGAGGGGGCGATATCGTAAACCGTAGCTTGGATCTCGGCGTTGCGTTTGACGTCCGGCCCCAGTATCATCAGGATGCCGTCCGGCGGCGATATCCCCGAGGGAAGTCCGTAATGGTTGTAGCCCTTGGAGGTCAGCTGGAACCCGTGGTCGGAGAGGATGATCAGATAAGCGTTCTCCTTGACCGCCCTATCGTAGATTTTTTCCAGCAAGACCTCCTTGTCCTTCAGCAAAGGCAGGGAGACATCCGCCATCTTGAGGTTGAACTCCGCCAGGTCCTCTGCGGAGGGTTCGCGGTTTTTGATCAGGGTGTTGACGCGGTCATGGTATTCCTTTTCCAGGAACCGCGTACCGAAGTGATAGAAAACGTCGGGGAACCGGTAGTAGGCCATGAACAGGTCGTAATCGTCCTTCTCAAGGTAGCGGTCGATGAGGAGGTCCTCGACGCGGTTGTAGACCAGAAACGATCTCCAAACGCTCAGGATGGGGACCCTGCCAGGGTCCTCCCCGTAACGCTCCCGGTATTGGAGGAGATAGTCGGGAATCCCCATTTCGCTAACGAGTCGTGGGTATTTGAAAGCACCCTCATGTTGAACGCGCTTGAAATAGTCAAGGAGTCCCTTGAACTCGGCCCTGGGATAGACCGTGTCCGAGAAGTCCCGGGAACCCTCTTTGCGGGAGAAGCTCCGTAACAGGGCCGAGGCAAACGAAAACGAAACCATAACGCCCCTGATGGCGTCGGGTGGATCGGTGACGAACCAACCCAGGACGACGCTTCGCCGGCCCTTTTCGTCCATCATTTCCCAAATCGAAGGCGTCCGTTTCTCGGAGCTGGAATACGGGACCTGGATCTTCTGCTCGTTCACGAAGGACCAGTCGACGATCCCGTGCTTGAGCATGCTTTTGCCCGTCGCGATGCTGGTCCAAACCACGGCCGACTTCGTTGGATTTATCGTCCGCAGCCGCGACCAGGCCCCGTTCTCTTTCAGCTTCTTGAAGACCGGGATCTTGCCCTGCTCGATCAAGGGATCGAGCAGGTCCCACGTGGCCCCGTCCAGGCCGATCACATAGATGCGCGCCTTCCGGCCTCCGCCCGGGCGGGAGATCATCCGAACAGCTAAAAACGCCAGGCAGATGGTCGCGATCGCACCCAGCGCGATCCAGGCGATCCTCTTTCTTTTATTCATGTCATTTTCCTTTTAAGCGGCCACTCCTCAAGTCCCGCTCCTCGATCCAGTATATGCTTGGAGGAATAGTCCGTCAATAATGGGGATGGTCCCCAAAATTGCCGATAGGATTTTTACTTCTCAAGCGATGACGCCGAATTTTGTTGATATCCGGAATTCCGACTCACGTCCTATCGGCAATTTTGGGACGGCCGGTGCGAATCGAGCTGAATGACGGCGGGTGTTTCAGCGGATATACTCGAGACTGCGCAGGTCCTCGTCGGCGCTTTTTTTCTGTTCCTCGCCGAGCTCGATTTTCCCTTTGTTCCCCTCCCTTTTCCGGGTCGCTGCGGCATGCAGGAACCGGTCGGCTTCGCTGAGCCAGTGCCGAAGGACCGGAAGGTTCCCGGCAGAGCATCAGGGCCAGGAGTTCATGCCATCGCCTTTTCAATAGCGCCACATTTTCGATTGGATTCCAGCGTTTATTTGTTTCCTATTATTTTACCACCCGGCCTGTCCGGCCCCTGACCGATTGGATTCGGCGGCAGCCGTTTCCGGACCTTAAAGATTCGAGGCGTCAGATTCCCTAGGATGCTTTGATAGGCCTCGCAAGGGGTCCAGCATTGCGGGCAATGGAAATTTTCAATTTCCTGTTGCGCCTGGATGGCGCTTTCCGATTTCCAGATCGATAGCAGTCGATAATCGTGGTCCCGGATATTGCCGATCATCCGCTCATACATGCTGCAAGGGAAAATGTTGCCCGAAGGATCCATAAAGCAGGAGGATCGGAGGGCATGGCAGGGAATGGGGGTCAGGCCGGTGAGCAGATAGGTTTCAACCTTTTTCAAATAGGACCATTCCAAAAAAGAAATCGGGTGAAACTTCAGGCGGCGCAACTGGCGATACCGGCTAATTTGTTGCAGGATATTTTCCTCTTCCCGAGGCGTTAAGGGCTGTTCCGTATTTCCATAATAAAAAGAGGTGTGGTAAACGTTGATATGGAAGTCATCGTAGGTCAACCAGGGGCACTCCTTTTGGGCGGCCTGGAAGGCGGTTTCAAACCGATCTACGTTATAAGGAGAAAGGGTCAGGCCTAAGGCCGATTTTACGCCCGGCAGACCATGAAGTTCCTGAAAGGTCTTGATCTGGCGTTTCCACCCGCCTGGAACGCCGCGAATGTCATCGTTCAGTTTTTCTTCGCCATCCAAACTGACGGTGATAAATAATTCCGGCGGCTTTAAGGTCAGGATCTTTTCGATGGTCGAAACAATGGTTTTGGTTAGAAAACCATTGGTGGGGAAATTAAGGAGCAATAGATGGGGGCATTGATCCAAGATGACCTTCACGATATCCAGCAGATCGGGCCTTAAGAATATTTCACCGCCGGTCAAGTGGATCCAGGAAAATTGGTTGGATCTTTCAAAAAAAATTTTAATTTCCTGAAAAGACAATTCGTTGGCCGGCTTTCTTTTCCAGATATTGCAGGTCCGGCAACGATAATTACAGCGGTCAGTCAGGGAATAGGTCAGCTTATACGGGAAGGGGATCCGTTTAACGTTGGAGATCAAAACGTTTTTAGCTAAATTTAAATAAGGCCGGACGATCATGGTTAAAAATAATTCTTCAGAAAACACCACCCAAAACGAAGCCAGGCTGTTTTTAATTTAATGGTCGACTTCCCGTGTCGGCGCTCGTATTCATGGCTGGGCACTTCCGTAAGCCGATACCCCTGCTTGGCGCATTTCATGACCATTTCCTGTTCAATGGAGTGGCTATTCTCTTTAAGGTTTAACTCTCGGGCCACCTGGGCGTTGATGGCCCGAAATCCGTTTTGGACATCCGTCAATCGGATTTCCCAGCGGTAATTGATCAACAGCAGAATGATATGGGATCCGGTCATTCGAATGAATCTGTTAATGTCCCCGTGGAGTTCATCACTTCCCCCCGTCATCCGGGATCCAATGACCAAGTCGGCCCTTCCCTCCCGGATGGGTTGGACCAGTCGGGGGATATCCTGAGGGTCATGGGATCCATCGGCGTCGATAAAGACCAGGATATCCCCGGTCGCCTCGTGAATGCCGACCCGCACTCCATCGCCTTTGCCTTTTCCATGGTCGCTGACCACCCGGGCCCCCGCATTTAAAGCGACTTCCCGGGTGTTGTCGGTCGAATGGCCGTCGACCACCAGGATGTCATTGACCAAGGGGCGGGAGCTGCGCAGCACATCTTCAATGGTGACCTCTTCATTTTTTGCGGGCATAATCAACGTAATCCTCATGTTGGATGTCACCTGTTCAGGTATTCATAAACGGCTAAAACCCATTCCGTGATTGAATTAAAGGCCGCCGCTCGGTTGTTTTGGTTAAGCTGTAGATACAATACCCGCCATAATCCAATGGCAGAAAAGACGGGAAAGTTTTAAGGGTCCTTGGCCCAAAAAATGAATCTGCGGCTTTAATGATATCGGCATGGCTGGAAACATGCTCCTCTTCCAATTTGGCTGAGGGCAATAAATGATAAGACACTTTAAGCAGGAAATCGGTGATGGGATTTTTTATCGGAAAGCCCAGCACGATCCGACCGCCTATTTTGGTGATTCGCCGGATTTCTTTTAAGGCCTGGAGGGGCTGGTGGAGATGCTCCAGGACGCTGACCATGACGACACCGTCAAAACTTTCCGGGGCGAAAGGAAGGTGGAGCGCCGATCCTTCCACCAGGTGAACGGCGATGTGTTCTTTTTGCGTCATGTCCTTAACCCGGTCCATTTTACCATGCATGTCAAGCGCGAATAATCGATGACAATGAAAGGCCAATTCCTTTAAAAAAACCCCGGAACCGCAGCCGATATCCAACAAGGCCTCATACCGCCGGGGTCTTAATTCGGAGACCGCCAGTTCCAGTCGTTTAATAAACAAACAGCGAATGATCGGAAAATAATAGAATTTCAGGGGATCGGCAATTTCGGTCGGTCGAATATGGGCTTTTCGGGGAAGATGAATCAATGGTCCTTCCTTTTAGAAACGGTTAATTTTATAAAGACGCACCGGAAACTTATTGATCGTATAGGTCTTGATAAGGATCGCTCGCTTCATAATTTCCGGATATTTTTCAATTAAAAAACGCAGTTCCTCCTTATTGTTCCCATCCCAAAGGAACAAGTGAGTGACGGGATATTTAACAAAGGTATTATCATAATTGAACCAATTCTTCCCTAAATTCAGGGAACGGTGCTGGTTTTCAATCGTGGCCAAAGGGGCCCAGAGCCCGGCAATGAGGGCCTCACCCGGCAGTCTTCCCAGGTCACGGGAAGCATTCCGAACCGTGTAGGCCGGCGATCGGACCCAGCGGAAGTAGTGAGCGCCATGAATGATCAGGCTGAAGCCAATGAGCCCCACCACCGCAGAGCGGAGAAACAGATGGGGGCGCCGATCCCGATCCGATCCGGCCATCGTCAGGTCCAAGAGACTCCGCCTCGTCAATAAAACCAGCATAAAAATGGAGACCAGGCCCAAAAGGGCCAAGGTTCCCATTACCAGCTTTTTATATCCAAGAGAATACTGACCAACAAACAAAATCCAAAGCATAAAAAGCCAGCCCTTCATTAAGACCGGCTTCAGGTTGAAATTCCCCAAATACGTCCAGTTCCAGATTTTAGAGAGGAGCAAGGCCGTCAGAATAATCAGGGGTGGGAGGAGGGGCACATAGTAACGCAAGGGACGGTAATTGAGGCCGTTGATGGCCAGATATCCTCCCAACAGCCACAACAAAAGAAAGACCTCCAGGGGTTTGATTTTTTTCCAATCTTTCAAAAGGGTCAGAAAAAGCCAAGGAATAATGGAGAGTCCGACCAAAAGCTCAACCGGGCACAGGGAAAAATATTTCAAGAGAAGCGGGGAAGTCACATGGCTCCAATACTGCCCGAGATCCCTAGGCATCGCCAGGCGAAACCAACTTCGCATTATGGAGTCAAAGCGCCCTTGATTAGGCAGGAAAAAGAACCCGTACCAAGCGATATAAGAAAGGCCTAATCCGCTTAGGAAGAAGCCTAAGGACCGGAGCCCTTTTTTGAGGCCCCCGGCCTCTCGGACCTTTGGCAGGATGGCCCATACGAGGGACAGAGCAGCAGCCAGGATAAAATACAAGGCCATAGCCTTGGTGATATAACAGATAAAGGCACTGACCCCGGCCAAAATAAAATAGGGGGGCTTTTCCAAGCCCCGATGCCAGAGGTACAGGGTCAACAGCATAGGAAAAACTAAGAAGGTATCGTTTAAACCGATCCGGTTATACATCAGAAAGATATAGTTAAAGCCCAAGAGCCCCACAGCCAGTAAGGCCGTCGGCCAACCCCGCTCACGACGAAGAGTGAGAAGAAGCAGCCAGAAACCCAGGAATAGAAGGAAAATATTGACCAGGCGGAGCGGAATCAGACCCACCCCCAGAACAGAAAAAAAACCATATTCCAGAAGGGTTTGCAAGGGACTATAAATCAAGGGATTCCATTCGTCGCTGATCCATTCTCCGAAAAGGACTTTATTTCTGGCATTGTGGGCCAAGGCCATCTCATCCCCGAAAAAACCACCGCTCCAATCCAGATTCAAGGGGGGGTCGGCCTCTAAATGAATGAGGCGCAGGGCCAAGATGGCGATAAAGATTACCCCTATGGCCAACGGTACCCGATATCGATGAATAAAAGGGTTTTCGGCCGGTCGACTATCTAAAGGCATATAGGAGCCCTCCTCAAGAGGAGCTTCCCCAGAGGACCCCCAGCAACCCAAAAACCAGCAAGGCGAAGACCCCGTACCCCTGGCAGACGGGATGGACGAAAACCTGGGCCTCCTGCCGCGCTTCGCCTTGAAGACATCCGCGTCCTGACTGGAAGTTCACGATCTCGGCGAAGGAGTCTATCTCGATGCTGACAAAACGGACTCGCAAGCATCATTTCCAGGGAAAAGCAGCCGAGATTGATCGGAAAACCGGCCGGCCACCGTCTGAATCCTTGACCACGCGTCACAGCCCACCGCCTTGAGCGTCTAAACTTGCGTTTTCTAAAAATTTATGAATTAATCAGGCTAGATAAGACCGAGTCAATCCCCAGAAGGATTTGCCGGCGAAAGGCGCTGATTAGGCATCCGAGGGCGTAAAAGGAAAATGCGATCAGCAACCAATTTAGCTGGACCGACCGGATGGCCTCCCAGATCGGTCTGAGGGCCAAATTACGAAAAAGAATCATGATCAAGACCAGACTGACCGTAATCTTCAATAGGACTAAAAATAAAGCATAAGAACTTTCTTTTTCTGCAGCAGGACGAATTCCCGCTCCGGGCGATAAATCTCCTTTCCTCATCATGCCGGTAGTATATCGCCGGCCGAGCGGCGATGTCAACAGCCCCGAAAAGAGGCCATCCGGCCTGATCTCTGAACTCGTGACGACGGTGAGGAAGCCGAGCAATCTCGAGAGCTGGCTCGCGGCGCCACGCGCGACCTGCTCGAAGATATGGAGCGGCGGAGGCATGTCGGCCGCGAAACTCAGCGGTTCCCTAGCCCTCATCGACCGCCGGACATAGACACGACGAACCGCGCCTTCCGTCCGGCCAGGAGTGCGAATCCGATGACCAGGGCGGTCCCCAAAAGAGCTATTGCCAAAACGACCAGAGCTGTTCGTCCTTTGTTCTTCATATTCGCCTCAATCTTGTGCTATTCCGTTTGTCCCAGTCGGAGCAGCAGTTTCCAGAAACGCTTGTTGTTTTGGGACGACCAGGCGTGGCGTTTGGGTGGAAGGTCCGGAAGCAGGACCGTCCGGTAACCTTCCCCGCGGTAGACCCTTTCTGAATCGATGCAGAACCGGACCAGCTGTTTTATATCGCCTCTAGTGTAGCAAAAGACGATCCCGAACTGCGGTCCTTTTTCGGCGGGTTTCAGCACCTCTAGCTCCAGGCTGACGTAAGCCTGGGAGTGGGAAACGATCGCGCTGTAGAAGCGGGGGCGCCGATTGGCCAGAAAATGACTGAACACCGCCCCGGCGGAGATCCCGGCCAGATAGATCCTCCGGCCGTCGATATTGAAGCGGGCGGCCACCGTGTCGATGATCTTCTCGACGCCATCGATCTCCTTGGCGATCATCCAACCGACGGATGTGCAGCCGCGGTGCGTGTATTCGTACTTGGCCCGGGGGACCAGCAGGGCGATGCCGTGGGACCGGCAGAAGGGGATCAGGCCGGTCTCCTCGACGGGACTGCCGGTATAGCTCTTGAGCGAAGGGATCGTCTTGAAACAGGGAGAGATCACGCCGTGGAAATAGACCAAAAGAGGAAGCCGCCCCCTCTTCACGTCGGGCAGGAAGAGGCGGTATTCCCTCGCGTTCCCAGCCTGGTCGATGACGGGAAACGGAGTTTCGAGGACCTTTCCGAGGCCGGGCGCGCGGCATCCGGCCAAGGCCAGGATCAGTCCGGCCGCGCCGCCTGCAACGAGACCGGTTGCTCTAAGCAGTTTCTTCATGGCTCAACGCGATACAGATCTCCCATATTCCCCGGATGGGCGCCACAAAAGGGGTTGCCGCGGGATCTCGGGATAATGGCGGCGCCGGCGTTCGTAGCGGTCCCGCTCCGCGGTGGTGTAGATCCTCGTAAAGGGGCTGTAGTGACCGGCCTTGTCGATGGTCTGGATCCTGAAATAGAGGTCGTGCGAAGGAAGACCGTGAAAGCTGAACAAGCTTTCGGTCGTCGTGGCCGTGTCCGTCATCTTCTGGATCGCCGGACCGAACTCCAGCCTGAAAAAGGCGAAATCGGATTCGCAGCAAGGGTCCCAGCTGATCCTTTTCAGGGAGGACCCTTCGCCGGAGAGTTTTTTGATGCCCGAGGGAATCCCGGGCGAAAACGCGGCCAGGCAGCCGGCGAACAGGTCGGCGATCACCATTTGACCCGCGGGGCTGGGGTGGTTTCCCTTAATGTCCTCCAGAAGGGACTTCCAGCCATCCGGCGGATCGTAGTCCATGAAAGCCGTGTGAGTGTCGATGAAACCGATGCTCTTATCGGATGCGAGCAGGCCGATACGGCTGTTGAGATCGGCGATTCGCCTGAGGACGTAATTTTTATCGCCGAACTTGTCCTTGCGAGGCGGGATGGTTGAAACGATGACCCTCATCTGCCTGGAGCCGGCGCTGTCGATGATATAGCCGATGTTTTCCATGACGCTGTCTATGGAAAAGTTCCCGGAGATGCAGTCGTTCGTCCCCATCATCAGGAGGAAATAAAGACCGGGGTGGCCGTCGAGGTCCTGATCGACGCGCAAGGCGCCGTCGTAGGTATCTTCCCCCGGCACTCCGAGGTTTACAGGATAGGCCGGGCCGTAAGAGGCCGCCAGCAAGGCCCTCATGCGTTCCGGATAGGCCAGTTCCGGATGATAGTCCCCTTGCAGATTGTACATGCGCATCAATCCCCAGGTGATGCTGTCGCCAAAAGCGATATACGTGTTGGCCAGGGCACAATCGGTTTCATCGGCCGGCGTGGTCCTTTCCAAGGCCTGGGTTCGAGGCTTGAGGATCGAGCGTTCGCGGACCTCCACCCCGAGGTTCCGCAGGTTCAAATAGTAAAGGACCTTCTCCCAGAGCGTCTCCGTGGAAATCAGAAGACCGCCGGCCGAAGGCTGGATCACAAACCATTTTTCGGAAGCTTCGGTGCAGGTCAGGTTGGTCACGCTGCCATCGCGGAGGTCGAGGAAAAAGATGTCATCGTTATGGGATGAGTTTCCGAGGATCATGACCCCGCAGGGGCTTTGTCCTTGGAGGACCATCCTCGGGGAAGAAAGAAACGACAACCCAGGGAGGGGGATGATGCGGCCGCCTGCGGTCCGGGAATCGTAGATCCCGAGTCTCGTTTCCTCGTTTTCGTAATGGGCCCACATCACGAAAAAACGATCCTTGAACACCTGGACTTCGGGGAAAAGGTTCTCCCCGCCCGCCTCCGGGCACAGCTGGGTCTCCCCTCCCATCATCTGCAGGATGACGACGCTGCCGGATGGAACCGAACGAACGATCACGCGCCCGGCCGTCCCTCCGAAACTGAATGGGATGGGATTGCCGAGTTCGTCCTGCGGAAAAGCCGCGGCCGACGCGACAAGAACAAGGCCCAACCCGACGATAATCTTTCGCATGCCCATTTCAGCGTCTCATCACGATATTCGGAGTCCTATGATCCTTGAGAAAAAAATCATTATACCAAAATAGGGAGGGAAATCAATCTCGCTTCCAAGCCGTGCTACCAAGCGATCCCGTAGTCCTCCCCGTAATTCGAGCTCCCTCCCCAGAACGTGCCGTGTTCTCTATCGAAAAATATGGCGTTGATGGGGCCCGAGGTGTATCTCTCGAAGTTCAGCTTATAGCCCATTTGGACGAGCTTTCTCCTGACCCAGTCCGGCACCTGATCGTTCAGGTCCATGCTGCCGGGGAGGATATCATGTTCGCTGAACGAGTTCCTCATTTGATAGCTCGTGATGTTGGCGGCCTCGCAGGCCTCCTGGACGTTCATACCGAATTCGACCATGTTCAAGAAGAATTGAAGAAGGTTCTGGTCCTGCGTGTCGCCTCCCTGGACGGAAAAAGAAAGATAGGGCTGGCCTTCTTTCATAGCCAAGCCGGGCGTCAACGTGGCCCGCGGCCGCTTTCCCGGGGTGACGACGTTGAAAGGGTTCTCCTCTTCGTTCAGGACGAAACTCTGCATGCGCTGGCTCATCCCGATCCCCGTCGTCCCGGCCAGACAGGCCGGCATCCAGCCGCCGCTCGGTGTCATGGACACGACCCAGCCTTCTTCATCGGCCGCCTGGACGGACGTGGTCCCCAGGAAAAAGCTCCGGGTGATGTCCTTTTCTTTGCCGGGCGTCAGCTTTTCCTCTCCGCCGTTCCCGGCCGAAGACCATTTCTCCAGGAGAGCTAGAAACGGGTTCGTTTTCCCTTCGAAAGGATAGGGATCTCCCGGCTTGATAGAACGGTCGTTCTTCTCCCAGTCGATGAGCTTGAGCCGCTCCTTGGCGTACGCTTTGGAGAGGAGTCCCTGGACCGGCTCTTCGGGCGGAAAATAGGGGTCCCCGTAATAGAAGTCCCTGTCCGCGAAGGCCAGATTCATGGCCTGGTAGAGTACATGGATATATCGGGCACTGTTGTAGCCCATGGCCTGAAGGTCGAGGTTTTCCAGGATGTTGAGCGCCTGCAGCATCACCGGACCCTGCACCCAGCAGTTCAATTTGTAGACGTCAATCCCCTTGTAGCTGGTCATGACCGGCTCTTCGAGATAGACTTTCCAATCCGCCAGGTCCAGAGCGGTGATCAATCCACCCTGTTCCAGGCAGCCTCGCGCGAACTCCGCACCGATGTCCCCTTTGTAGAAGCGATCATAGGCGGCGTATATGGCTTCCTTCCGGCTCTTCCCCTTGGCGAGCGCCTTCTGCTCCGTCTCGACGAGCTTTTTCAAGGTCGCGGCCAACTCGGGTTGGCGGAAGACCTCTCCGGGATAGGGGGCCTCATAAGCCTCCCCGGTATGAGGGAGAAGGACCTTTTTCGAATAGGGCCATTCCTTGATCCTCTTCTTATTCGCCTCGACGCTCGCCGCGAACTCCTTCTCGGCCGGATAGCCTTCGGCCATCTGGATGGCCGGGGCCAGGACGTCCTTGAGAGTCATCGTCCCGAATTCAGCAAGCATCGTCATCAGCCCCCCCGGCGTTCCCGGGATGACGGCCGCCAGCGGTCCGTAGGCCGGCGGGTATTTCAAGCCCTTCTGCTTGAAAAACTCCGGGGTGGCCCCGGTCGGCGCGGCGCCCAGGGCATTGACGGCAACGACCTTCTTCGTCTTCGGGTTGTAAATGAGCGCCTGGGTCTCTCCTCCCCAGCTCAAGGTGTCGTACATGGTGCTGACCGCCCCCAGCATGGAGCAGGCTGCGTCCACGGCGTTCCCGCCTTTCAGGAATATCGAGGCGCCGGCCGTGGCGCCCAGGGGTTTGCCCGTGATGGCAACCCAGTGCCGGCCGTGAAGGATGGGTTTTTCGGTCCTGGCAAAGGTGATTTCCGCGGCGATCAGGATAAATCCGACAACGGCCCTCATCATTTTCTTTTTCATGAGATCTCCAATTTTCGTCCATAAGCCGTCGAGCCGGCATGATGCGAATCGTTGGGTCGGTTCAACATCTTTTGGACGAGATTTTATCAGGTTTGACCTTAAACTTAAAGCCGGCAAACGAATGACCGCGAAAAACGGAAGTTCTTTTGTCCTTCAAGATTTCTTTGTGCTATAATAGCGCACCAATGGCCGAGTACCGTATCGAAGCCCATCCCATCCTCCCCATCGAAGAACGTCCGGCCTTCGCGTTCACCTGGCAGGGCCGCAAGTTCCCGGCCAGACAGGGCGAGACCATCGCCTCGGCCCTCTTCGCCAATGGAGTCAGGACGTTCGGGCACCACGCCAGGGACGGCGCCCCCCAGGGGATCTTTTGCGCCAACGGCCAGTGCTCCCAATGCCTCGTCCTAGCCGACGGCCATCCCGTGAAATCCTGCATGGAACTGGTCCGCCCGGATGTCAAGGTTGAGCCCGTCGAAGGACTTCCCGAGTTGCCGCAGAGTCCGGACGCGGGCGCCCCTTCCCCCCGCAGCCGGAACATCAAAGAGGTCAGGGTCCCCGTCCTCATCATAGGCGGCGGCCCGGCCGGGCTTTCTGCAGCCAACGAGCTGGGAAGGCGCGGCGTCGAAACCATCGTCATCGACGACAAGCACCGCTTGGGCGGCAAGCTCGTCCTCCAGACCCACCGGTTCTTTGGCTCGATCGAGGCCGTCTACGCCGGGACCAGGGGCATCGACATCGCCACCCGCCTGGAAAATGAGGTCCGATCGCATCCGAGCGTCCGCATCTGGCTGCAAAGCACGGCCCTGGCCGTCTTCAGCGATAAGAAGGTCGGCGTTTTGAAAGAGGGAACGATCTACGTCCTCGTCGTGCCCGACGTTCTGCTCGTCACCTCGGGGGCCCGCGAGAAGAACCTTGCCTTCCCCGGCAAC
>Ga0315279_10008034_pt1 | contig 12877 bp, 13 predicted proteins | sample YL17G06_20_MG_FD_203694 | JGI IMG/M metagenome (GOLD analysis project Ga0315279, IMG submission 203694) | Sediment microbial communities from Yellowstone Lake, YNP, Wyoming, USA - YL17G06_20 | ecosystem: Environmental > Aquatic > Freshwater > Lake > Sediment | place: USA: Wyoming | collected... | reverse complement strand
GGTCGAGAGTGATGTAGTCGAGCCCGACCTCGAGCAGGAACCTCAGCCGGCCCCGGATCTCCGCGATGAGTTTATCAGCCACCGTGCTTTCGTACGGGCTGAGCTCGAGCCCGTCGAAGAAGCCCGACGCCTCCCGGACCGTCATTCTGACGAAATCGGCGATGGAGATGCGGCCGACCTTGATCCCAAGGGCCTGAGGGTTGAGGCGTGTTTTGCCGCAGGAGGGACAGGGGATGTACTTCCGGTAGCGACTGAGGAGGACACGGACCTGGACCTTGTATTTCTTCTTCTGGAGCCAGTCGAAGTATCCTTTGACCCCGTAGAAGCCTGGCCCGCCGTCCAGGATGAAACGTTGAGCTTCCTCGTCCAGGTCCCTGAACGGAACGTTGGTGGGGATCCCCTTCTTCCGGGCCCGGACGAGCATCTCGCGTTGGAGACCGCGTGACAGGGGCTTCGTCCAGGGCTCCACGGCGCCCCGCTCGAGCGACAGGCCCTTGTCCGGGATAATCTTGTCCTCGTCGATAACCGCCATGTCGCCGAAACCGTGACACTCGGGGCAGGCGCCCTGAGGGCTGTTGAAGGAGAGGAGGTTCGGGAAGGGCTCTTCATACGGGATGTGGCACGACTTGCACTCGAGCTTGTCCGAGAAGGGAAGCTCCCGGCCGGTTTCCGTCCGGACCTTGGCCCGGCCTTCCCCCTTCTTGAGGGCCAACTCCAGGGAGTCCGCCAGACGCTCCCGTTCCTCCGGGTCCAAGGCGAGCCTGTCCACGAGGACCTCGAGAGCGCCGCGTTTGGAGGGGGCCCTTTCTTCGAGGTTGACGACCTCACCGCCTTCGACCACCCGGAAAAAGCCCTCTTTCTTTAAGGCGGCGGTCCCCTTGTCCGCCGGCCACGAAAACGTGATCATGACCTTTGTCACGGGAGGCAGGGCGTAAAGGGAATCGATGACCGAATCGATGGTGTCGCGCGTGACCGGGTGGCCGCACTTCAGGCAGTGGACCGTCCCGATCCGGGCGTAGAGGACCCTCAGGAAATCGTAAATCTCTGTCACCGTGGCCACGGTGGAGCGGGGGTTCTTGGTCGAAGCCTTCTGCTGGATAGCGATCGCCGGCGGGATGCCCTCGATGCGCTCGGCGTCCGGCTTGTCCATCCTCTCCAAGAACTGGCGGGCATAGGCCGAAAGGGACTCGATGTAGCGGCGCTGTCCCTCGGCATATAAGGTGTCGAAGGCCAGGGAGGACTTGCCGGAGCCGCTCACCCCCGTCACGATGACCAGTTTGTTCAGGGGGATGTCGGCATCGACTTTTTTCAGGTTGTGGACCTTGACACCGCGCAGGATGATCTTATCGTCGGTCATTTTGAGTTGATGTAAAACATCTATTATATCATCAAAAGTAGGGGTCAAACCTACTCTTTTGACAAACCGCAGGCGGCAAGCTATCGGGATATCATGCCCAGAGTCTTGTCAAAAGAGTAGGTTTGACCCCTACTTCTTCTTTTTCCACCCTCCCCTTCAGGTTTTAACGCCGTTCCCGGACCGTCCGTCTCGGCGCCTTCAGAACTCGCGGGGCGGACCGATCATCTGTTCATGTTCTGTTAAATGGGGACTGAATAGGGTTTCCCCGCCCCGTCCAAGTCTCCAATCTGCCCATAATGCAGAAGAATCGTGTATGTTGGGCACTCGCTTCTGCTATAATGTCCTCCCTTTTTTAAGCTCAAGCATGAATGTCCTCGTCGTTTTGGGAATGGCCGTGGCTCTGGCCATGGACTGCTTTGCGGTCTCTCTGGGCCTGTCCTGCGGCCACAATAAGCTTTCCGGCGGGCAGACGCTCCGGCTCGCCCTTCACTTCGCGCTTTTCCAGTTCGCCATGCCCGTCATCGGCTGGTTCGCCGGCGAGAACCTGCTCCGTCACATCGAGCGGTTCGATCATTGGATCGCCTTCGGCCTGCTGACTCTCGTCGGCGGCAAGATGATCCGCGAGTCGTTCAGGGCGGAAAAGGACGATGAGGAATGCCCGGCCGATCGGACACGCGGTATGTCAATCGTCATCCTGTCCGTGGCCACGAGCATCGATGCCCTGGCCGTGGGCCTCAGCCTGGCCGTTCTCCGGGTGAACATCCTCTACCCGGCTGCGATCATCGGCATCATTTGTTTTGCCCTGACCGTGGCCGGCTCGAAGCTCGGGCCGGTGGTCGGCAGGATCGCCGGCAAGAGGGCCGAGCTCGCCGGCGGTCTCATCCTGATCGCCATCGGGATCAAGATCGTCGTCGAGCATCTTTAAATCAAGGACACAATATCAATTTCCTAATTTTCTAAAACGATGATTTATCCAGAGGAGAGATTGGATAATTGGAAATTGGTATTGTGTCCCCGATTTTGATATCCTGCTTTTTCAGGAGAGAAACATGTATTCGCTGAAGAATAAGATCGTGTTTATAACCGGCGCGAGCTCGGGGATCGGGCGGTCGTGCGCCCGGGCTTTCGCCGCCCAGGGGGCGAAGCTCATCCTGGCGGCCCGCCGGGCCGAGCGGTTGGAGGAGCTTGCCGCCGGTCTCAAGACGGAGCATGGCTCGCCCATCCACATCCTGAAGCTTGACGTGCGCGACGCGAATGCCGTTGAACAGGCCATGAGCGGCCTGCCCCCGGAATGGCGGGCGATCGAGGTCCTCGTCAACAACGCCGGCCTGAGCCGCGGCCTGGCCAAGCTCCACGAGGGGAAGCTCCAGGACTGGGAGGAGATGATCGACACCAACCTCAAGGGCCTCCTCTACGTTAGCCGCGCCGTCATCCCCAGAATGGTCGCCCGGGGCCGGGGCCACGTCATCAACATCGGCTCCATCGCCGGCCACGAGGTCTACCCGTTGGGCAACGTCTACAACGCCACCAAGTTCGGGGTGAGAGCCCTCACCAAAGGCCTGCGGCTGGACTTGAACGGCACGGGGCTCCGGGTGACGAGTGTCGACCCGGGGATGACCGAGACCGAGTTCAGCTTGGTCCGTTTCCGGGGCGACGGCGAGCGCGCCGGAAAGACCTACCAGGGTTTCACGCCGCTAACCCCCGACGATATTGCAGACGCCGTGGTCTATTGCGCCACGCGCCCGCTGCACGTGGACGTCGCCGAGATGATCGTCATGCCCACCGATCAGGCTTCGACGACGGTGGTCCACAGGAAATGATCCCGCGCGCCGGTTCTTGCTGATCTCCCCCCCGCCTCAGCCGGCATTCGCGCCAATGAGAGAGTCCATCCCATCCGACCAGCCATTAAGCTTTTTGACATTTCCCGCCTATTATTTATAATAAAGTTCCGTCTGAATAAGACCTGAAGGGACGCGACGGATCTCATCGAGGGGTACGGCGGCAATAGGCCCCGGCATCCGCGAAAGAAAGGCGCTCAAGGCATTGATTTTCGGCATCGGAACGGACATCATCGAAGTTTGGAGGGTCGGGGACAAGCTCGCCCGAACCAAACGCTTGAAGGAAAAGGTCTTCACGCCGCGCGAGATCGAATACTGCGAAGCTCGGAAGATGAGCGCCCAGCACTTCGCGGCCCGGTTCTCGGCCAAGGAGGCGTTCCTGAAAGCCATGGGGACCGGCTGGAGCGGCGGGCGCAAGTTCGACGAGATCGAGGTCGTCAACGACGCGCTCGGGAAACCCGAATTGTTCATCCACGGGAAGGTCAAGGAATTCTGCGAGGCCCACGCGATCACCGGCATGGAGGTCTCGCTGTCGCATATCAAGGACCTGGCCCAGGCCGTCGTGGTCCTGGAAACGAAATCCAAAGAATAAAATAAGAGGGGACATGTCAAACATCGGCTCCTATGAAGAACGCGTCAAGGGCTTCTCCTGGTCCGTATCGGAGAACGAGCTCGGCTACAGGGACGGAGACGTCATCAACATCGGCTGGCACTGCACGGACAGGATCTGCGAACAGGGGAAGGCCTCCAAGCTCGCCCTCCTTTGGGAAGGCCACGCCGGCGCCGAGAAGCGCTTCACCTACAACGACATCCGGCTGGCTTCAAACACCATCGGCGCCTTCCTCCGCGGCCTCGGCATTCAAGCCGGGGAGCGGGTCTGCCTGTTCATGGACAAGGTCCCCGAGCTCTACCTCGGGTTCCTGGGGATCCTGAAGATCGGGGCCATCGCCCAGCCCCTATTCTCCGCTTTCGGAGACGAATCCCTGTTCGTCCGGCTGTCGGACGCCGAGACCTCGGCCGTGATCACCCAGAAGAAGCACGCCCTCAAGGTCCGGAAGATCCTCGACCGGCTGCCCCACATCAAGCACCTCATCATCGTGGATCACGACGGCGCTTCGCCGCTTAAGGACCGGGAGGTCGCCTTTTCCCTGGAAAAGGCCGGGCCCGTCGAGCGCCTGGACATCCACCCGACGACGGCCGAAACGCCGTCGGTCCTCCACTACACCTCCGGCACGACCGGGATGCCGAAAGGCGTCAAGCACGTCCATTATTCCCTGGTCTCGCAGGTCCTCACGGCCAAGTGGGTTCTCGACCTCCACGACGACGACATCTACTGGTGCACGGCCGACCCGGGTTGGGTCACGGGAACGTCCTACGGCATCATCGCTCCGTTCGCCATGGGCGTCACCCAGTGCGTCATGGACGCGGGGTTCTCGGCCGAGGCCTGGTATCGGTTCATCGAGAAGCGCCGGATCACGATGTGGTACTCCGCCCCGACGGCCATCCGCTCGCTGATGATGGCCGGGGACAAGATCGTCGGGAAATTTGACCTCTCCTCGCTCCGCCATCTGGCGAGCGTCGGGGAGCCCTTGAACTCTGAGGCCGTCGTCTGGTCGCAAAAGGTCTTCGGCAAGCCCTTCTACGACACTTACTGGCAGACCGAGACGGGCTGCATCGTGATCAGCAACTACCCGGGGATGGAGGTCCGGCCCGGGTCCATGGGAAAACCATTCCCTGGGATCACGGGAACGATCCTTGACCCGATCCGGAACGAGCCCTATCCCTTCCACGGGAAGATCGGGCTCGTCGCCTTCCGGTTCGATTGGCCGTCGCGGATGCGGACGTATTGGAACAACGAGGAGGCGTTCCGGAAAAAATTCCGGAACGGCTGGTACATCACCGGCGACCGGGCCCGGATCGACAAAGACGGCTACTTCTGGTTTGCCGGCCGTGACGACGACATCATCAACACCGCGGGGCACCTGGTCAGCCCCTTCGAGGTCGAGTCGGCCCTCCTCGAGCACCCGGCCGTGGCCGAGTCGGCGGTCGTCAGCAAACCCGACCCCCTCAACCTGGAGGTCGTCAAAGCCTTCGTCAACTTAAAGCCGGGCTTCACGGCCTCGAAGGATCTGGATCTGGAGATCATGAATTTCGTCCGGAAAAAGCTCTCGCCCCTGGCCATGCCCCAGGAGATCGAGTTCGTCGACTCCCTGCCCAAAACCCGGAGCGGCAAGATCATGCGCCGCATCCTCCATGCCCGGGAGTGGGGCGAGGAGATCGGCGACACCTCGACGATCGAAAACGATTGACGTAAAATAGATCCTTAGGAGAACAGACATGGATGAACTCAAGGACATTGTTTTGAAGTATGTGACCGAGGAATACCTCGAAGCCGACAGCGACCCCATCACCTACGAGACGCCGCTCATCTCGGGCGGAATCGTGGATTCGTTCTCGATGATCTCGCTGAAGCGCTTCCTGGAGAACAAGTACCACATCCAGATCCCCGACAACAAGGCGACGCCCGAGGCCTTCGATTCCGTCAACAAGATCGCGGTCCTGGTCCGGGAGTTCATCAAGGCCTGAGGTTTCGAGCGTCCGGGCCCCCGCCCCGCCCGCGATCTCTCGAACGCGGTCCGGGATTCGCGGTTTCGTTGACGAGAGGGAAAAGGCTCCCGGCACGGGACCGAGACGATCAAGGACGGCTGTGGGGGCACCGGGCGAGGGCGCGCGGAACGCGCCGTCCGGCTCGAAGATCAAAAGGAGGAACGAACATGGCATACAGCGAAAAAGTCCGAGGCCTTTACCAGGAACAGCTCAAAGGGATCCGGGACGCGGGGATCTTCAAACAGGAACGGTACATCCACTCGCCGCAGGCGGCCGACATCGAGGTCGAGTTCCCGGCCGGCTCGCCCCTGAAGAAGGTCATCAACATGTGCGCCAACAACTACCTCGGTCTCTCCAGCCACCCCGAGGTCGTCAAGGCCGCCCACGAAGGACTGGACAGCCGCGGCTACGGCATGTCATCGGTGCGCTTCATCTGTGGGACCCAGGACATCCATCGCGAGTTGGAGCGCCGGGTCACGGACTTCCTCGGGACGGAGGACACGCTCCTCTTCCCCTCGTGCATGGACGCCAACGCCGGCGTCTTCGAAGCCATCCTGACCAAGGACGACGTCATGATCTCGGACCGGCTGGTCCACGCGTCCCTCGTCGACGGCATCCGTCTTTCGAGCGCGATCCATGACACCTACAAGCACTCGGACATGGCCCACCTCGAGAGCAAGCTCCAGCTCCACTCCGACAAGCGGCTCAAGGTCGTCATCACGGACGGCGTCTTCTCTATGGACGGCGACGCCGCCAAGCTCGACGAGATGGTCGCCCTCTGCGAAAAATATGACGCCATGCTCCTCGTCGACGAATCCCACGCCTCGGGCTTTATCGGAAAGACCGGGCGGGGGACGCATGAGCGGTGCGGGGTGGTCGGCAAGATCGACGTCATCACGACGACGTTCGGCAAGGCTCTCGGGGGGGCTTCCGGCGGCTGCGTTTCCGGGAGGCGCGAACTCGTCGAGATGTGCCGGCAGAGAGCCCGTCCGTATCTTTTCTCGAACACCATTGCGCCGGTCGTCGTGGCCGGGGTCATCAAAGTCATGGAGATCCTGTCCGGGAGCACGGAGCGGCGCGACAAGCTCGAACGAAACGCTGCCTATTGGAGAAAGGGGCTGACGGAAGCCGGTTTCATCCTCAAGGAAGGCGACACGCCCATCGTTCCCGTCATGCTCTTCAACGCCAAGCTGGCCCAGGACTTCTCGAAGGCCCTCTACGATGAGGGCGTCTATGCCATGGGCTTCTTCTTCCCGGTCGTCCCCCAGGGCCAGGCCCGCATCCGGACCCAGCTCTCGGCCGGACACGAGACGCATCACCTCGACAAGGCCCTCGGCGCGTTCGTCCAGGCCGGTAAAAAGTTCGATATCCTGGGCAGGACGAAGGCGGAGATCATCGAAAAGTACGGCTTGTAAACGCGGGCTTTCAGCGATCTGCCTGACCATGGCCGAGGTCCTCTACGAGGCCAAGGGGCGGACCGTCCTCTACCGGGTACTCTTCCATCATTTCGACAGGTTCCTGACTGAGTATGAGGCCCGTTTTGAGCGGGAGTACGGTTTTTTCCGGCCGATCGTCAAGGAGGTCGTGAGAAGAGCACCCAGGGACTTTATCCCAAGGTATTTATTGCTTCGGGTAAGAATGTGCCTGCTAAAGCTCAGGACGGCAAAGTTGTTCATGTCCCGTACACTGATCTCCTGAATGCCGACGGCACGCCCAAAGCCGCGAAAGATATCTGGAACATCCTGGCCAAGGCCGGGGTCCCGAGATATGCGGAGCTTGTTTGCTTCTCCGATGATCCCGGTGAAGCGGCAGCCAACTATTTTATCCTCAAGCTGATGGGCTACCCTGATATAAAGGTGTTGGTGATTTAACAGTTATTAACACTCTTGTCTACATTAGCTGATAGGGAGTGGCGTGGATGAACGACATAGGGGTTGGCTAATCCGGTAAGATGCTCGCTGAGCTACCAAATCGACGCTCATCATTTGTCCTGCAGCTCGGAGATCTGAGGACGCCTATTTGAAGGAACATGTTAATTATGCGGATTTATTTTTTTAATAATGGGGGCTTTGGGGACGGATCGTGATTGTATGACTCTGTTGAAAAAATGACGGGCCTTTCAACGATCGTAAATATTCATCTCACAAATCAATAAGACGACGAGAACGCTATCAAAGTCCCAGCCTCACAGTCCGTCCCCGAGCCCTCATAAAGAGGACCAAAAAGAATTATTGCCCCACCTGCTGCCGGCGAAAAAATTGAACTCCACCAATTCGACTTGATAAAGCATTTTTGAACCGGTAAACTTCATTCTGTAAGTGTGCAAAAGCGCTTACGTTTCAAAAAGGAACACCCAAAGACGTTGAAAAAAAAGAACTATTTGAAAAAAAGGATACACCAAAAAGTCGCTTGGGCCGTCGATATAGTTGAACACCATGAAGCATGGTCTGCCACCAGAAAACAGTGATACGCAGCAGCGGCTCGCGGAGGCCTACAAAAGCGAAAAACCGCGGCTCTTGGCCCGCCTACGCGCCGCCGGACGCAGCCTGGAAGAGGCGGAGGATCTGGTGCATGACGTCTATGCCGAAACGCTGGAGCGGCTGCCCCTGGTGGCCGGCATCCGCAACCTGCCAGCCTGGATCAATTCACTGTTCGCCCGGCGGCTGATCGATGCCTGGCGGCATGAACGGGTACGCGCCGCATGCGGCGAAATCGACGTGGCCGAGGACACCCTGCGGGAAATCATCAAAGGCGCGGGACTGGATCCCCTGGAAGCGTATGTTAGAGAATGCCTGATAGATGCCTTGAACGATGCCCTGCGCGCCCTGCCGGCGGCCCAGCGCCAGGTGGTGGAAGCCCAAGTATTCGGCGGCCTGACCTTCCGGGAAATAGCGGAAGCCACAGGCGAAAGCATCGACACCTTGACGGCGCGCAAGCGCTATGCTCTGCGCAACCTTTCCCGCGGCCTGCGGCACTGGATCGACCAATGAATGATCACAACGGGCCTGGCCCAAAGGGCTGTAGCCCGAACCGATAATTTTACCGGGACGCACCCGGAAGGAGGCAGAAAATGTCGGATCATGAGAATGCCAACAAGCGGAGGCCGGATGATGCCGGCTTAAACGGCACGGAGAAACCGGGAGAATCGAGCAGCCGTCCCGCACGGCAGCTGGTTCATAGCGGTGATTGTGCTGACTGGGGCTGGTGGAAAGACCGCAGCTTGCCCCAAAAAATACTGATCGGGATCGGCTTCGGTATCTTGGGAATCGGCTTTCTCTTTCTCTGCGGCTTGATCGTCATGCTCCTGTGGAATTGGCTGATGCCGGACATCTTCGGACTGAAGCGTCTGACCTACTGGCAGGCCTGGGGCTTGCTGATCCTGTGCCACATCCTCTTCAAGAGCTTTGGCTCGGGGCACAGCGGCGGCCGGAGTGACCGCAAGCGCCGGAGGCATTTGCGCCGCTATATGCGGGAGGATCAGGCCACTATTGAGGAAGCGCATGAAAGCGAATGAAGCAAGGAACATGGCAATGGAATCAGACATGGCAGCAAACCGCACGGACGCCCTTGGATAGATGACGGCCGAGGCGCACCGGTATGTCGAAAAAGGGCACAAAAAGGGAAATGTCGTCATCACTGTGGAACATAATAACAAAAATGGAGGAGAAGAAAAATGAATACAAACAAAAAGACCATAAGAATTCTGGAGGATGTGAAGATAAGTGCAAAGATGAAGCTTCCAGCACTATGGGCAGCTGTGATGTTTTGTTATATATAGGAAGAAGGGCACGCTCGAGGAAAAGTAGTAATAACTTTGGAATATAACAAGAAACAATGAAGCGAAAGGAGGATAACATGTTGAAAGTTTTGAGGCATTGCTTCCTTCTTGCCGTTGCAGGCTGCCTGCTTCTGGCGCAGCCCTTGATGGCGGCAGACGGAACCAACGGCAATCTGGTCAATGTCAAATGGCTTGAGAAAAATCTTAACAATGCCGATGTTCTGATACTCGACGCGTCACCCACTCAGATCTACAAGGTAAAACACATTGCCGGCGCAGTAAGCGTCGACCTATTCACCTGGTATGGTCTCCAGGAAATGCCGCTCGCTGATATGGAAAAACTCTACCAGTCCTGGGGAATCAGTTCCGGGAAAAAGATCGTAATGTATGATCAGGGTGGCACCTTTCTGGCCACCAAGCTGTTTTTCTCCCTCTATTATCACGGCTTCCCCGCAAAGAACCTTTTAATCCTGGACGGCGGGCTTTTCAAGTGGCAGGAGGAAGGGTTGCCGGTAACGAAGGATGTTACACCTGTCCCGAAGAAAGGCTCTTTCACAATCAAGAAGGTGAACGAAGATGTGAGAGTCAAGCTGCCGGAATTCCTTACCGCATCCGGGGACCCGGTCAACAACGTTTTATTGGAAGCACTTGGGGCCGACTGGCATTTTGGACAAGTCCGTGCCTTTACCAGAGCCGGCCATATCCCTCATGGCATCCTGCTGCCCAGTGCCGACTTTTACAATCCGGACAAGACCTTCAAATCAGCCGAAGAAATAAGGAGAATGCTGACCTATTTGGGCATCAGGTCTGAACAGAAGATCTACACCTATTGCGGGGGCGGAGTAGCCGCCAGTGTGCCGTTTTTCGCCCTTAAGTCCATACTGAATTACCCCAAGGTCAAACTTTACGTAGAGTCCGAGATGGGATGGATGTCCGATGAAAGAGAACTTCCTTACTGGGCATATGATGCCCCGTTCCTGATGAGGGAAACAAACTGGCTGCAGTTTTGGGGCGGCCAGATGATAAGGATGTACGGAGGCACACGCGTCAGCATCGTGGATGTGCGGCCTGCAGACGCATTCAATCAGGGACATATGTCTTTTGCGCTTAACATCCCTGCGGATGTGTTCAAAAGCAATATCACCGATCCAGGCAAGCTCGCTGAAGTTCTGGGCCCGGCCGGTGTCAATGCGTCTGACGAAGCGGTTGTGATTTCAGGCGCGGGGTTGACCAAAGACTCGGCCTTGGCGTTCGTCATGCTGGAGAAACTGGGACAGAAAAAGGTATCCGTCTTCATGGACTCCGTGGATAAATGGGCACAACTTGGTTTCGCCGTGAGAAAGGATGCAACTGTTGTGGGCCCCAAAAAGGTTCCCAACGACTTATCCATACTTCCCACGAATTATCCCGGGAATTTCCGCAAGGACGTGATCATTGCGGACCCGAAAAGCACCCAGGGACTTTATCCCAAGGTATTTATTGCTTCGGGTAAGAATGTGTCTGCTAAAGCTCAGGACGGCAAAGTTGTTCATGTCCCGTACACGGATCTCCTGAACGCCGACGGCACGCCCAAAGCCGCGAAAGATATCTGGAACATCCTGGCCAAGGCCGGGGTCCCGAGATATGCGGAGCTTGTTTGCTTCTCCGATGATCCCGGTGAAGCGGCAGTCAACTATTTTATCCTCAAGCTGATGGGCTACCCTGATATAAAGGTGTTGGTAATTTAACAGTTAAGGGATAGGGATTTGCTTTTTAGCGCTCCGGGACATTCCTTCCTAAAAAGCTCGGTATCAATACTTCCCATCGCGAGATAAGGATATGCCGGGACGTGGATCGCTGTCAAGGAACGCGGGAATGGCCATAGCGAAGTCTGTCCGGCCGGGTCATCGATGCAGTCTAACCGAAAATCGTCTGAAAGACGCAAGACCTCTCCCCTCTCATGAAATCGCTGACTTCAAAAATACCCCGCCGGCTCCTCGGCCGCCATGAGGGCGACCTGCTCGATGACGTGTGACGGCGGCGGCTTCTCGACCTCGAACATCAGCATGAGGTGGTCGATGATCCGATCCACAACGGCATAATCCGTGATGAAGGCCGCGACCTTCATCGTCCCCCCACACTTGGGACAGACCGTCGGATCGACCTCGTAGACCTTCCGGATCATGGCCGCCCAGCCCTTGGAAGGGACGGGCTTGAATTCCTCCTCGCTCATCCGCAGCATCAGAGGGGAGACGCCACTCTTCCGGACCTTCCCCCGGTGAACGTTGGCGTAGAGGCCATAATAACGCACCATGACCTGTCCCTTGTCGGGCATGTGTGAAGTGACCCGGGCAATGAACTCCAGATAATCCATCAACTCTAGCTCGGCGCCGTCCTGGCCGTAGCGATAGCCGACTTTTTCCTCTGGCTCCAAGAACGAGAGCCTGTCCAAGGCCAAAAGCGGCCGGATCATGGACTTGCCGATTCGTTCGGCCTCGATCTTCGTCCGGGTCAAAAAGTTCGACATCCTGGGCAGGACGAAGGCGGAGATCATCGAAAAGTACGGCTTGTAAACGCGGGCTTTCGGCGATCTGCCTGACCATGACCGAGGTCCTCAACGAGGCCAAGGGGCGGACCGTCCTGCCCATCGGGCAAAAAGGCTGACGCTAAAAGCTAACCTGGAACCCTATCTGGGCGTGCGCCTGGGAGAGGTTGAACGTCGAGGACAACTCCTTGATCTCGGGGTTGAGGTAGAGGGTCCTCAGGTTCAAGAGCAGAGAGAAGCTCCGGGAAAAAGAATACTCGAAACTGGCCTGCACACCCGCCCAAAAGCTTGAGATCGACTTCTCCAGATACGTGATCGAGGTGATCGTGACGTCGTCGTCCATGAACGGCGGCTGGTCGTCGAATTCGACCGTATCGAGGAACTTGTACTTTCCGAAAGCGTATCCGATTTCGGGCCCGGCGAACATCGCCAGCCGGCCGTTGGCGAAGACCTGGAAGAGCCCGAAGACGGAGACGGAGGTGAAGTAGTTCCGGAACTTGCTGGTCAAAGCGAGCGTCCTCGGCGAGTCGGGCAGGAACGGGTGGGGGACGGCGAACTCGAAAGCGCCGTCCGACTTGAAGTTCCAGTATTCGACCCCCAGGCCGAGCTTGACGGGGACGTCCAGGGCCTTGATGTACTTTCCGAAGCTCAGGAAGGAGGGCGTATTCAGTTTCAGCTTATAGGTTTCTGTCCTCTCCCCCTGTTTGCTGTAGAGCGGGAAGAACTTGTCGAACGTCGCTGTCGATTTCAGAAATGTTCCGACGCCGCCTCCA
>Ga0315279_10008033_pt1 | contig 12881 bp, 11 predicted proteins | sample YL17G06_20_MG_FD_203694 | JGI IMG/M metagenome (GOLD analysis project Ga0315279, IMG submission 203694) | Sediment microbial communities from Yellowstone Lake, YNP, Wyoming, USA - YL17G06_20 | ecosystem: Environmental > Aquatic > Freshwater > Lake > Sediment | place: USA: Wyoming | collected... | reverse complement strand
GCTCTCCCAGTGCGACCGCAGAAGGTCCTGCCAGGTGGTCCTGGACGGGCCGTCGGGGTCGTTCAGCAGCCCATGCTCCTTCATTATCCGCCGGACGGTCTTCGCCCGGAACGTGGAACGGGTCGGCGCAACCGAACGGCCCGCACGGTTGTGCCTCGACAGGGGAGCGGTTGCCCTCGCCGCGGATATCCACAAACCGGAAGTTGACAATCCTTGGGGCGGTCCTATAATGGGCCTTGGCGTTGGAAGGACGCCGCCCGGCCTGCGGAAAGGACTTAGCCCACCTCCATCAGACATCCACGACGAACCTTCTTTTTAGTCCGCCAGAGCAGGCCCGGACGAGTGCGAAAGGAAGGTGCGTCATGTCTGGTCCCCTGTCTGTCTTGTTCCCTGTCGAGCGTCCTGGCTGGCCGTCCGTCGCCGCAGGCGCCACCCGATTCGCCGGCGTTTGCAGCCTCGCGCTGGCCTGCGTGTTCTGCGCCGGAGCCTGCTCGGGCCGGCCCGTTAGCGCCGGTGAGACCCCCAACCAACTCACCGCACCAGACAAGGAGCAGCCCATGGTTTCCTCTCTTCCTCCGGCACCCGACATCGAACATCTCAAGAACGAGGCAAAGGCGATCCATAAGGCCCACCTGAGACGCGACCCCTCGTCGTGCAAGGTCCTGCGGAACCTGCGTCGGTTCCGCGACGCGAGCGACGAGGATATCCTCTCTGCCGACGTGCCTCTCACCGAAGTGCAGTTCGCACTGGCCCTGGAATACGGGCGCGGAAGCTGGGCTGAACTGAGGGAGGCCGTGGGCAGGGCGAAGCCGTCGGCTGGGTGCGTTCTCGTGGGTGGCGACGTCCCGCTGGCCAGCGGCAGCGGCAACGGGTACGTACGGGGCCTGGAGACGCTGCTGGCCTGCGAGGGCGCGCCGGTGAGCTATGAACGCCTGATGGGCCTGTCGGGCATGGCGTTCATCCTCCAGGCGGACGCCGAGCACCGCTGGAACGGCAAGGTCGACGCCGGGTGGTGGCCGCTGGACCCCTGGGGGCTCAAGCTGAACCGCGAGTTCCTGGCACGCGCTGTCGGTTACGAACTGGTCGAGGTGGGACGCTTCTACGATTCGCACGAGTGGCCGCCGGCCGTGGATGACAGGCGAGACTTCTATCTGAAGCAGATCCACGCACGTGTTGTGCGGCAGATCGACGCCGTCCGACCGGTCCTGATGACGTTCTGCCCCGCGGAGTCCAACTTCGGATACGTCATCACCGGGTATGACAAGAACATGCCGGCCGACCGGCCTCCCGTCTGGGGGCGCTGCGCCGTCGATACCGAGGGCAAGTACGGCTATTCCGCCGACTGGCCGGTCGGCGTGATCGTTGTGGGCAGTCGGCTGGCGCCGATGGACCGCAACGCAGCCGACGTTGCCGCATTGCGCCAGGCGGTGGCATTGGCGCACGATCAGGCCGGGCCGTTCGAGGCGCGATGGCGCGACCGCAGGTTCACCGGCCAGAAGGCGTGGGCCTCGTGGTCGGCACTCTTGCGCAACGTGGACGAGCCTACCGAGGACCGCTTCCACGGGAATGTGCGCGGCCAACTGATGGGGAACCGGACCGCCGCCGTGGCCTATCTGCGAGAGGTGGCCGAGCGGCGAGACGGTCAGGCGGCTGAGGAGCTTCGCGCCGCCGCGGCTGCCTACGAGAATGTGCTGGAACGGCTTAAGCTGCTGAATCCGAGCCACACTGGCGACGCGGAGAAGCGCCGTCAACTGGCCGACGAGGTTGATCGCATCGCCGGTCTGGAAGCGGAGGCCGTCATGCACGTCGAGCGGGCGCTGGCGGCGATGGAGTGACAGGCCTTCGCCGCGCCCAAGGCGCGAGCATCGGCGCAGACAAGGGGCCCGCGCGTCTCCGCACGGGCCCCTGCCGCCTGGCGTCGCCGTCGTCAGTCGGCGAAGTCCATCGCGTAGCCGTCCGAGTTGACGTTCCCGTCGGCGTCGACGACATATAGGTACGCCCCGCCGCCGCGAATTCCGGCCATCTCGACATGGACGTATTAGTTCCATAATGTAGAACTCAAAGTTCCACTTTCTCTTGCCGATGAAGAGAGAAGCTGGTAGGATAGCCGGCATGGAAATGTCACACTATGCCATCTTGCGGCTGCTTCAGGAGCTCGACCAGTGGATGGAGCTTGAGGATTGCCAGCCCGTCGACTGGGTCGTCTGCGGCGGCGCCGCGCTGGGGCTCCAAAAGCTTCAGGACCGTCCGACGCGTGACGTTGACGTTCTCGGCCGCTGGGACGAAGCGGTTCTGAACGTCGTCGGCATCGAGGTGTTTCCCAAGGAACTGCTGGCCTGCATCAATCGTGTGGTGGCCAATCACCCGGAACTGGCGGGCCTGGGACAGAACTGGGTAAACCTGGGGCCGCGTGCCCTGGCGCAAGCGGGACTGCCTGAAGGGTTCGCCAGCCGCCTGCGGGAGCTGCGAGTCGGCAAGAGGCTGACACTGCACGTGCTGGGCCGGAAAGACCTGCTGGCCCTGAAGCTTTACGCCGCGGCAGACGAGCACGGACCCCGGCAGGAGATTCACTTTGCGGACCTGAAGGGATTGGCCCCGACGTATGACGAACTCGACTGGGCGGTGGATTGGATTCGCACGCTCCGGGACTTCGAGGAAAAACGGAGTGCTGCGAAACACGTGATCGAGAGGTCGGGCTATGAAGACCTTGCTTACTACGTTTGAATGTCGCGTCCGGGAGTGGCTGCTGGACCTCCTGCACAACCAGTGGCGCGCGCTGGGCATCCCGTTCAGCGTTAAGGAACCGCTGCATCCCAAAGAAGCCATCGACCCCGAAGCGCTGTTCTGGTGCTCGTTGGAGTTCTTCCCCACGCAGCCGCGCCTGCGCGAGCAGGTGCTCGCCTGGTGGGCCAGCAACGGCCTCTCCTTGCTGCGTCCGCGCATCCGCAAGTTTGCCAAGGCCCTGCCCGATCCCAGGGCATCCATCTGGCAGGCCCTGGACCCGCAATGGAAGGCGAGCCCGAAGCAGCCGCCCGAACCATGTTACGGCCAGAAGTCCGTGGAGGAGCTGCTGGGTTTCTGCCGCGATCTTGGCAAGAAGGCTCAAACGCGGAGGGTGCAGAAACAGCAACCCGGCGCGGCGGAAAGGACAACCGCTACGGTAATCCTTCGCGCCCGCGACGCGGTTGGGACCGACGCCAGGCATTTCATCTTGGTGCACCTGCTGGCCAATCGAGGCGGCGCGAGACTCCGGTCGATTGCCGCTTGGTCGGGCCAATCGTACCGGAACATCTCCAAGGTCGCGCAACGTTGGGAGGCGGCCAACATCGTTACGCTGGAACACGGGTACGCACGACTGAAGTACCCCGCGCTTTGGGCAACCACCCTGGAGCTTGGGCACGCCCATATCGTGTTGCTGAATTGGCTGCGACTCTATAACGCTTGTATCAAGTTGCTCCGGTCGCTCAGCAAGGCCGAAGCCAAGTCGCTGCCGGCTGATGGCCCTGTCGTGACCGCACTGATTCGTGAGGCTGAAGCCAGCATCGAGGTCGAGCCGTCAACGCCCTCAAAGACTGTCCAAGGCTTGACGGCATTGCTCGCAAGCCTGCACTGACGCCGCATAGGTTCGGTAACTCGGCAGCAAACTCAGCGGGTCACGTTCGGGGGGGCAGCCCGAACGAGCGAGATCGCGTCCTGCTGCCGGCGGTTCATCACCCCCGCCAGGACCACCATGATGAACTTCCACGGTGTTAGGATCATGGGGCGGGATTGTGGCGACGGAGGTAAGGGATGACAAGGCGGCCAAGGGGCCTTCATCTGCTCGGCGCCAGCTTCCTGATTGCCTCAGCCTCTTCCACAGAGAGCGGCTCACCGCGAAGTCCCTGTACGAGCCAAAGGCCGCTGGCCGCGATCCTGGCCTTCGGCGAGAACCGTCCCAGCCAGGATGCTGAAGGTCCACATTCGCGGCATGATGCGACTGTGGCGATCATCTTCGTCTCAAGCCGGCGGCGATCGGCTTTGTCCGGCACCCCCAGGACTACGAAGCTGAACTCGTCGCGAATGCGTTCGGTGACCTGCCGCTCGACCTCGGCCAGGACCGCCCTCCCCGAGCAGTTGGCGATAGGCGTTTCCGTGGGATTCGTACGCCTTTGGCAGCGCGATCTCATCGCCTGGCATTCGCGATTCCCTCTGGTGGCTGACCAGACTGATTATCGTCACAGGCGATCGTTTTGTCCACGGACGGTCAAGGTGCTCCCAGATGCGTTTGCGGGACGCCTTCTTCTCATCAAGGTGACGCGGGCTGGGTGGCCGGTCGACTCGTCGTCTTGTCGGCTTCGGCCCTCTCCAGCAGCGCCTTGAAGCGGGTCTCGTCCACAATCAGTTTCACGTGCCCATCGGCAAAGCCCACGTTTACGCCGTCGCCGAATTGCTCGTGGGCCTCGTACGCCACTATCTGCCCGTCTTCCAGCTTGCTGATCGGCATGCCGGGGGGCAGGTAAACATAGCCCGCCTGGCCCAGTTCCGGCCGCAAAGGGTTCACCGGAATCTCCGGGGTGAGCATCTTTTTATTCACCAGCGCCTGGAGGTCCGGGGGGAACATGCCCTCGTGATCTTTCGCCCACATCAGGCAGGATGCCACGATCGCGCGGATGTTGGTCGCTGAAATCACCCGCCTGGCCTGGCTGCGCGCCCTCTGGATTGCCGGACCGACGCTGCTACGAATCAGCGAGACTATCTGCGCCTGATCCAGTTGCAGGACAAGCTGGTCGCCACTGACGTTCGGCCGCAGACTCGCAGTGAGTGATCCGAAGATTTCAGCCCCCTGTGGATCAGTCTTCTTGATCTGCGCAGCCGTCGCTTCCATCGCTCGGTCGACCAATGTCGACATCCCCTCCGCCCCGGCTGCATCGGCCGATTGGATCACCAGCCGCAGAGATACCTCAGGCTGAACACTTAGTCCAAGGCCCACCCACCACAGGCCGTGAGTGATCGTCGTCCCGGGTAGGCTACCCAGCTCCGGCGGCAGCGTCCCAAGAGTCTCCTCCAGCGCCCGGCGGATATCGTCCGAGAACGCAATGGCCACTCGCACCGCACCTCCGGCTGAGTCTAGCGCCTTCATCAGCCGGGGCCGCTTGGCAGGCCCAGCCTCGGCCAGTAGTTGCAGTTGGCCATCCGTAGCCACCACCAGTGCGCCGTCAACCCGCTGGATGCGCGATCGAGCACTGGAAGAGGACAGCACCGCGGCAAGCTTATCCGCGTCGGTGTCGGGCCTCAGCGGTACAACAATCATGGGCACCTCAGGCAGGTCGGTGATATTGACCACGATGAACGCCTCGGCCGCGCCGGCCTGCACGTACTGCCGCCCCATGTCGCGCACCTGCGCCAGTATCGGCAGGACTTCCTCGCCCAACTCCGACTCCTGCACGACGGTGCTGATCTGCTGCCAGGCGGCATCCGATGTCAACGCGGCAAGATCGACCTGGACTACAGCAATGGTATCATCCTGGATGAACTGTTCGATGCCTTGCCAAGCACCATCGGCCGGAAGAGTCGGCGGCGGCGCGGCAGCAGGAGCCGTGGTCGCGGTGGGCACTTGGGCGGCGGGCGTCAGGCGCACCTCATAGCGGACGCCCTCCTTGGCTGACTCGCCATGCGGGGCCGGACCGACCAGAGTGAAGGATTGATCCTCCGTCTCGTACTGGAACTGCCGGCCGGTGACCGGGTCGATCGGCGCGGGCAGTCCCAACTGGTCGAGCGTTCGGGGCGGCCGGTCGTGGTGCGCGGCGTAGATGCGAATGGCCTCGATGGTCTGCAACGCCGCTCGTGTCCGATCGAGCTTGGCTTGCATCAGATAGGCCCGACCCAGGTCCGGCACCAACGCCGTGAGGGGGTTGAGCCTGCCGCCGCTTTCCATCCACTTCTGGAATGGCTGCTGCGAGCTTTCCAGTCCCGCCTTCGCCTGCCAGTAAGGCAAGTTAAGCCACTTGAACAGCTCATCCCGCCAGTGAGAGTAGTCTTCCAAGATATACAGTGCCACGACCTGGCCGACAGGCATGGCATCGACTTCCTCGCGGCTTCTGCCTCGCTCGACCAACACTCTCTTGCCTATTCCGTAGTACCGCGACGCAAGGGCGGCCTGGCCAAGGACGCCCAAGCCCGGCCGCGGCTCACCGGTCGCCATCGCGAACAACTCCGTCATCGCCCGAAGCAGCGCGGCCCCCTCCGCCGGGCCTATCGGATCGGCCAGCGCCTTGCGAAACTCCGGGTGCGACATCATCAGCCATTGGCGCTCCCAATCAAAAGCCGGACGGACATCCACCAACGGCTCCGGCAAGCCGGCCAGCGCCCAGTACATGTTGGGCCCGCCATGTTCAATGAGTTCCCGCACGCGTTCGAGCATCAGGGCCTCGATGGCAATGCCAACCAGCGAGCTGATCACAGTGGGTCCACCGTCTCCTACATGCCTTCCCATCGACATGCCGATCTGGATTGTGCGGAGGGCTTGGTCGAACCGGCCCTGAGCGATCTCCAGCCGAGCCCGAAGCGACAGAACCTTCGCCATCTGCCGGAAATCGTTCAGAGACGGTATGACCATCGTGATGCCTTCGCTGAGGGGAAGACCCCAGTCGGCGTCCTCGCGCATCGCCCCTATTTCGACCTGCCGCAAAGCTGTGGCGTACCGATCGAGCAGCGCCACGACCTCCTGCTCCGGCAGATCCGACAGCGGCATCTCAAGATAACTGTTTATCTGGTCTCGCCGCTTCTGCTCCTGGGTCTCATTCCCAATGCCGGGCATGACCTGCCGCGCCAGGTAGTACATCAGGGCTGCATTGCCTGGAGTGCGGTCAGCCACCGACGGCAGGAGCTGGTACTTCAGGGCCGGATCGGGCACCTCCTGCGCAGCCACGGTCATCTGAACCAGTTTGGGCTGGTCCGAAGGCGGTGCGGGCCGTGTCTCACCCAGGACGTCCACCAGTTGTGACCAGGCCGCCGAAGGCACGCAGCACATAGCGATGATTGTGAGGCATGTTCTCATGGTTCATTCTCCCGCCGCCGAAGCGGCTGTTCGGCGTCAGATCGGTTGCCATCCGTTCACGTTGCCTCCGTGCAGCAGTTCATCCATAAGCCGACGGGTGTCCTGCGGTCCACCCGAGCCTGCCGGCGATGTCGGCAGTGCACTCAGTCCATACTCCAGCACCTGCTGGCGGAGCCGGAAGTAGGAAAACTCCGATACCTCGCCACGTCTCCAAAGCGATTCAACCGGTTCGAGGTCTGCTGCCGCCGCTACAGGCCGATAGGGCACGGGGGACAAAGACTCATGCCGCACGTACACTAACCGTTCAACAATCTGCGTCCGCGGCCGGATCATGCTCAGCATTGCAGTACCGGCAGCCAGACAGACCGCGGCCGCGGTCAACATCTGCCAGCGCCGTCTGGTTCGCGCCCCGGCGGCCTGGCCCGCCCTGAACATCAACATACTCCCGTCCAGAGCCTCAGCCGGCGCCAGCTTTGAAAGGCGAGTCTCAAAGGCTGACAGGTCGCTGCTCATTTTGTCTTCGATTCCCATGGCGTCACCATCTTCCTTCGTAGCGATTCGATCGCCGCGACGTAGCGCCCATGAACAGTGGACAGGGGCTCGCCCGCCACCTCGGCCATCTGCTCGTAGGTCAGGTGTCCCCATATTCGCATGACGATCAACTCGCTCTGTTCCGGCGGCAACTGCTTCAAGGCTTCCTGTGCCGCCTGGGCGTCCAGCGCGTCATCCAGGTGCTGCTGGAACCATTCGGGCCGGTTAACCGCAATGGCCTGAGCATGCTGGATGCGAGTTCGTCGTCTTCGGAGCTCGTTCAAGGCCGCGTTTCGGACCGTGCGAAACAGCCATGCCCGCACGTTGTTGGGCCGGCGTTTCTGCCCAAGCAGTTTCAGGAATGCCTCCTGGACGACGTCCGCGGTGGCGTGATCATCAAGCCACTGTCGCGCGTACAGGGCCAGCGGCCGGCTGTGAGCCTCGAACCATTGCGCTAAGTCCTGATGGCCATCCTTCATCCAGGCCGCTCTCCCTATGTACGACACGCCACCTTGGAGGATTTTCGGGCATGAGTGCAGGGAAAGCGAGATTATCCGATTTGGCAGCCACGAACGGGCACGCCCAGTTCCTGCGGACCACCGGAGCCCGGTTGTCGCACCGAGAGCGGCCAATCCCCGTTGGTTCAACAACCGTCGCTCTCGAACCGATACCCGATTGGGCGGACGGTCTGGACGAACTGCGGCTGGGTGGGGTCGGCTTCGATCTTGGTGCGGAGCGTGTTTACACAGCGGTCCACGCTTCGGGAGGTGACGAACACGTCGTAGCCCCAGACGTTCTTGATGATCTCATTCCGCGTCAGTGCCCGGCCCGGCCGGCGAAGGAACAATTCCAGCAGGCCGAACTCCTTGGGCGTCAGCGGGATTTCGTGTCCATTCCGCGTCAAGCGGCGGCTGGCTAGGTCCAGCACGAACTGGCCAAACTGATGGATCGTCGCGACCGACTGTCGCTTGCGGCGAAGGAACGCATTCGTGCGGGCCAGCAGTTGTTTGATGCTGAAAGGCTTGGTCACGTAGTCGTCGGCGCCCAAGTTCAGGCCCATGACGATATCCTGCTCCTGCCCCTTGGCCGTCAGCATGATGATCGGCATGTCCAGCCCCTCTTTGCGGACCAGCCGGCATATCTCGTAGCCGTTCACCTTCGGCAGCATGATGTCCAGGACGATCAGGTCAGGCTTGATGGATAGCGCCGCCTCCAGCCCCTTCTCGCCGTCGGCAGCGGTGGCCACGCGATAGCCCTCGTACTCGAAGTTGTCCTTCAAGCCGCGAAGCATCGTCGGGTCATCTTCGACAATGAGGACTGCCTCGCCCGCCATGGTCCTACCTCGCCGCCTGCCTCACGGTTGATGCGTCAGCCGTAGGCAGTCGAATCGCAAACGTGCTGCCCTTGCCCGGTTGGCTTTTAACGTCGATGGTTCCGCCGTGGGCGTCGAGGATGAACTTTACGATGGAAAGCCCCAGCCCGCAACCGCCGGCCTTGCGCGAGAGCGTCTGATCAACCTGATAGAACTTGTCAAAGATTCGCGTCACAGCTCGACGCGACATGCCCACGCCGTTGTCGCTGACCTCGATGCACACGCTTCCGTCGGCGGCGCAGGCGCGGACCTTAACGGCCTTGCGGTCGCCGGAGTACTTCCACGCGTTGTCCAGCAGGTTCAGGAGCACCGTCACAATCGCATCGCGATCGGCCCACACTTGTGGAAGATCGGCAGGCAAGTCCACGTCCAACCGCGCCTCCGCTGAAGAGAACCGGTCACCGACGGCTGCGACCGCCGTCTGCACGGCATCGGCGACGTCCACCGGGGTGAACTCAAACGCGTGCTTGTTCCGCTCCATCCTGCTGAAGGTCAGGAAGTTGTCGATCAGCCGGGATAGCCGCTCGTTCTCTTTGGCAATGAGGTCGAAGTACTCGCCCGCCTGCTTTGGATCGGCGCACCGACCCTCCCGCAGCATGTCCACCAGCACGCGCATAGACGCCAGCGGGGTCTTGAGCTCGTGGCTGACAGTGGCGATGAGGTCGTTCTTGAGCCGCGTCAGTTTGATCTGCCGCCCCAGGTATGACGCCATCGCCACGGCCAGCAGTGCGATCACAGCTATCGCAGAAACGCCGACCGCGAGGTAGAACGACTCAGCCTTTGCGGCAGAGGCCGCGAAGGGGTCTTCCTCCACGTACACCGCCAGTTGCCAACCCGGAAAGTGCGCGGAGGCGGGAACAGCCAGGAAAGGCTCCTTGCCCGGCTTGCGCCGGCCGGGAAGTTCCAGTTGAGTGGTGATACCCACGAACGGCTTGTCTAGCTTGCACGCGGCCTTCAAATCGGCAACCAGCTTATCTTCCCTGAACAGGTAGACAACCTCCGAATTCGCAAGCCCCATCTGCCAGATCCCCGGCACGGCTGTCTGGGTCACAAGCAGCGGCTTGGCCGGCGGCTGCGACGCCGCCAGGTATTCCGACGCCATGCGTTCAGCCGCCAGTGTCGGAAACACAACGCCCTCAAGCTGTATCTCCGCCAGGGATTCCATCAGGAACACCCTCTGCGGGGCGGTCAGCAGCGCCTCGCCGACCAGTGTTTCCCCGACGGGAATGTTGAGACCCCGGATCGCCGACCGGAGCACTATCGGCGGGCCTCCATAGTTGTTGACCTGCTGGGCCAGCAGGCGAGCCAGGGGCTCGAATCGCTCATCGTTGCGGTCCATCGACTGAAGCGCGTAAAGCTGCGCGTCCAGCCAGATGTTCCGTCCGAACGCATCGCGTGCCATCTGGAGGTGCGACTCGGACAGCCCGCCCAGCAGCACGTCCAGCGCCTCCTGCGTCTTGCCCGCCCGGGCGAGGCATCGCCCCTCGGCGAGCATCGCCTGTGCGCGGGCGCTGTCTTGGATCCCTTCGTCCTTGGCTGCGCGTGCATAAGCCAGGGCGGCCTGGTCGTAGTCGGCTTGCTCGAACTCCAGCCTGCGGGCCTCCTGCCAGGCCGGCGAGTTGGGCGCGGGGGCCACTTCGGCTGCCGAAGGCGGCTGCGGATAGACCGCCCGGCCCGAAGAGTCCAGTGCGACCACGCTGTCAGCCCTGCCAATCTCTACCAGATGCTTGAACAGGAGAAGCGCCCACGAGCGCAAGAGCGGCCCGTCCGCCGGCCGGGCGTCGGCAGAACGCGTCCTGGTGCACCTGGTGGACCAGAAAGCGGTGATTTCGTTCTGGTCTGTCTGGACCTTCTGGCGGTAAACATCGGTGAGCTTCTGCCGCACGGCCAGCCGCTCGTTCTGCATGGCTGCGTTCATGAACCACAACACGCAGGCCGTAGGCACCAGCACCGCCGCCAGCAGAACCACCAGCACGGGCCAGATCCCCCGGCGCTGGCCAGTGCCGAAATTGGCATGACCGATTCTCATGCGTTCAAGGTCTATAGCTTCACGCGCGACAGGAACTCAATCGCCAAGAGCAGGAACACCGTAGCACTGGTATTGGACAGGTTTCCGAGAGAATTGGCGGCATATGGAAACCCGAGCAGGACGCTTGCACATCCCAGCACAGACACAATGGCTTGCAGAAGGCACTTGACGTTCTTCATTGGATGTTTTCCTGTCTCATTGTGTTGACCTTAACCGCCGAATCGCCTCGGCCAACTCATCAGGCTGCTGTGAACCCAGGAGCAGGTGCCGGCCATTGACGTGGTCCAGCCGGACGCCGCGGCTGCCTCGGGCGTTGTAGGCCTTGCCCCTGATCGTCCAGCGAATACCCCATCCTCCGTACCGCAGGATCGGGCGGTAGATGACGGCCTTGACGCTCGCCACCTGATTCAGGGCGATCCTCTTCGGCCGATGGTGGAACGGCACGAACCGGACATACAGACCATCGTGCCGCACCTCGATGACCAGCCGCGCCATACATGTCACGATCAGTCCGACCAGAGCCAGCACAATCACTGCCGTGGCCAGGATGGCCAATAACCCGTCTGGTATAGGCCGCTCCCCAACCGGACTATGGAAGATCATTTGCTTTACGATGGCGTACGCGAAGAACGTCGGCGCTATCGAACAACTCACGATGCCTATCGCCACAAACCCAGGCCAAGGCCGCTGCTCTTCGTGGAATGTGATCTCGCCAGCCGGTTCCATGTCCCCGCCTGTCATTTGACGTAGTACCCCGACACTCGCCACTTGCCGCCTTTCTCCAGCATGGGCGTCACCGTCTCGACGGCCTGCTTCTTGTTCTCGAAGACGGCTTCATACTGGATAACCACGTACTGACCGTCGGGCGATCCGGGAACAGATGTCATGTACGTCGCCGAGGCCAGCTTCCGCGACTGAAATCTGCCCAAAGGCCTGCGGGCCGACGCCATGGCCGGAAGCCACTTGTCCTTGGTAATCCCGGCCCGGAAGAACTTGGACGCCTGCTCCCAGGAGTCCGCGTTCTTGCCCTCGTCCACCAGAGTGAGCCAAGCCTGCGCCACAGGCACGGCGGCAACGACGGCTTGGCGGGCCGTCTCCGCTTTAGCCATCCCGGCCTTCGCCTGGGCGCTGTCAGGTTCGATCTTCAGCCACGCCTGGTAGTGCTCCAAGGCCTCTTCGTACTGCCCCTGCTCGTAGAGCGTCCCGGCCAGTCCGCTGAGGGCGGCCGTCGCCGACGGCAGCAGCTCAACGGCCTGTCGCCAGAAGCGCATTGCCTCATCCGTCTTGCCCCGACTCTTGGCTATCCAGCCCAAGCCATTCAGCGCCCCGGCCAGCTTCGGATCGACTGCCAATCCCTTCTGGAACGATTCCTGGGCGTTCACCGGCTTGCCCTGGTTTAGCTGGGCCCAGCCCAAGCCGTTCCAGGCGTTGGCGTTAGTCGGGTCCAGCGCGACGGCCGTCTTGAATTTCCCTTCCGCATCGGGAAGCTTCTTTTCATTCCACAGCCGCCAGCCCTCGGCAGAAAGCTCTTCCGCTGCGCGTACATACTCGGGATCGACATATTCCCGTCGCATCGGTTCGGCGGCAAGCAGCGACCTCTGGAACCCGGCGATGAACCTCTGCTTAACACCGTCGTTCGGCAGCTCGTCGACGTCTCGAATGAGGAATCTGCCTCCGTCACGTAGGAGCCCCAGACCCAGCAACATCGAGTCCTGACCCCCCTTCGGAACCAGCCCCGACAATACCACGCAGGCGCTATCGTTATCCCGCGAGGCAAGCACATCGGCCACCTCCGCGCCTGAGAAGTCCATGCGATTGGACAGCTCGGCGAATCCTTTGGGATGGACTCGGCGATATTCGGGCGTAGCCAAGGCGAAAGCCTGTTCGACCTGCCCCGCCTGAAGGAACTGCAA
>Ga0315279_10008032_pt1 | contig 12881 bp, 9 predicted proteins | sample YL17G06_20_MG_FD_203694 | JGI IMG/M metagenome (GOLD analysis project Ga0315279, IMG submission 203694) | Sediment microbial communities from Yellowstone Lake, YNP, Wyoming, USA - YL17G06_20 | ecosystem: Environmental > Aquatic > Freshwater > Lake > Sediment | place: USA: Wyoming | collected... | reverse complement strand
AGCAACGTTTGCGGGGCGCTGGTCGGCCGCAACGTACTCTTCCCCGGCAACGACGACCCCCTGGCGACAGCGATGGCTGTGCAGGGCATAGTCCACGAGGGGTTCGACGCCGACCAGGCGGTAGCGCACCTCATGGAGAATCGCGGTCGGGACATGGATCGCCTCAGCCGCTGGGTTCCCAGCTAGGAGATACTGGAACATGGCCCTGAAAGGAACGATGGTCATCGGCCAGTCGGGCGGCCCGACGGCGGTTGTCAATGCCAGCCTGGCCGGGGCGGTGCTGGAGGCTAAACGCCACCCTGAGATCGAGGCGATCTATGGGTCGCTGGGCGGCATCCTGGGCATCATCCACGAGGACATGATCGACCTTGGGCGCGAGCGGCTGGAGGTCATCGAGGGGCTGCGAAGCACGCCGTCGGCTATTCTGGGCTCGTGTCGCTACAAGCTCTCGAACGAAGACTACGAGCGGATACTGGCCGTCTTTCGCGCCCACGACATCCGCTACTTCTTCTACGTCGGTGGGAACGACTCGATGGACACGACACACAGGCTGGGGCAGCTCGCCGCCGACAGGAAGTACCGACTTGTCGTCATGGGCATCCCCAAGACCGTAGATAACGACCTGGCACACACCGACCACTGCCCGGGCTACGGAAGCGCCGCCCGCTTCACGGCCCTTTCCGTGCGCGATGCGGGGCGGGACAGCGAGGCTCTCAGCAACATGGGCAGGATCAAGATCATGGAGATCATGGGCCGCAATGCTGGCTGGCTGACGGCCGCCTCGGCGCTCGCTCGCGAGAACCCGGAGGATGCACCTCACCTCATCTATGTGCCTGAGCGTCCCCTGAACACCGACCGTTTCCTAGAAGACGTCCAGCGGACCTACGAGCGCCGGGGCCACGCAGTGGTCGCGGTGTGCGAAGGGGTGAAAGACGAGAACGGCAACGCGTTGGCCGAATCCAGGCTGCCGATAGACGTGGACGCCTTCGGCCACGGCCAAGCCGGCGGGGTGGCCGATGTCCTGTGCCGGCTCGTCAAGGACCGCCTCGACCTGAGTGCGCGTTTCGACAAGGCCGGCACCATCCAGCGCGTATTCATGGCGACCGCCTCACCGGTGGACGTGCAGGAGGCGGCGCTGGTGGGAGAGATGGCCGTGCACCACGCCGTGAAGGGCGTAAGCGACCGCATGGTGACCCTGGAGCGCGTCGCCGACGAGCCCTATCGCTGCACGACCGGTCTGGTAGAGCTCGCCAAGGTGGCGAATCTGGAGAGGCCTCTGCCGGACGAGTTCCTGTCGCCCTCCGGCAACGACGTTACTGAGGCCTTCATCCGATATGCGGCCCCGCTCTTGGGCGGCCCGCTGCCGCCGTACGCACGTCTGGCGAAACACCCTGTGGCCCGTCGCGTCGCTGGCTAGCCGGTCGCGCCTCGGTAGGCGGGTCCCCTTCAGGACGTAGCAGGCGGCGCCTTCTCCAGCCGACAGGGAATGCCATTGAACACCGGCACGCCGGCGAGGAGCTCTCGCCGGAAATCATCCGTCAGTCGGTTGACGTTTACACCCAACTCCAAACCGCTATCAGCGTCCGTCGCCTGAAAACGGCGCCCCCACCCATGGGGAAAGGAAACCACACCCGGCATAATGTCGTCGCCGACCCGCGCCTTGACGCAGATGGATCCGGTTGGCGTGGATATCACCACATCGTCGCCGTCCAGGACGCCCGCCTGCTCCGCGTCGGACCAACTGAGCCGGGCAGAGGGCCGGGCGCGCACCCTCGCCAGCAGGGGCGCGTGCCAGAAGCGGGTGTTTGCCTTGAAACGCTCTCTTTCGCCCGTGATAAGGAGCAGGGGGTACTCAGCGCTTCTGGGGTCTCCGTCCTGATCGAGCCTGGCCAGCGCCGCTGCGAGTTCGGCAGGGACAAGCATGATACGGCGCCGCCTCGGATGGCGCCCTGTGTGACGCGTGTCCGACAGGAGAAGCCCATGAGGGCTCTTCAGCACGGAGCTGAGGCGGGTGCGCGCCAACAAGAGAAGCAGGAGTCTAGCGTAGGGCCGAGGGCCGAAGCGCCAGCGACCGCCACGGCGAAAGAGGCGGTCCAGCATCTCCATGGCCCGCGCTACCAGGCCCAGGCCTGGGGTGTTCAAGAGGCGCACCCGGGCGTGGTGGGAAAGCTCCAGGAAGATGCGCCACTCCGGCCTGGCTTCTCCGGGCGGGGCGACGAGAGCGGGCGCCCACTGGATGAACCGGCGTCGCTGATGCTCCGGAAAGGTCACATAGCAGTCTTCTTTCTCAAAGTGGGCGGCAGCGGGCAGCACATAGTGGGCCAGTTGAGCCGTCTCGTTGAGGAAGACATCCACGGAGACCAGAAGCTCTAGCGACTCCAGCGCCTGTTGGACGCGTGCCTCGTTCGGCAGAGCGAGGAGCGGGTTGCCGCAGTCCACCACAAGCGCCCTGAGTTGTCCGGGCCCGGGATCGAGAACCTCGTCTGGGATAGAGGCTGCGGGAAGCGAACCGATAATCTCGGGGTAACGGCCGTCACGCGTGGTCCGCTTGCGGCCGCGATTGGCGATGTCCGCCATAAGCCCCAGGGGGAGGGCGCCCTGCCGGAACAGCAAGCCGCCCGGCCGCTCCAGGTTGCCCGTCACTGCGTTGAGCGCCTCGATGAGCCAGTAGGCCAGTGTGCCCTGCCGCGTCTGGAACACCCCCACCTTTGCCACTGCACAGGCGGAAGCCGCTGCCGCAAATCCTCTGGCAAGGCTCTCGATCTCGCCCGCATCGATGCCCGTGAGCCCCGACACGCGTTCTGGGGACCATGGCTCGACAAGCCGAGCAAGGGCGTCAAACCCGCGGCAGCGCCGGGTGACGTACTCCCGGTCGCAGAGACCGTCTCGAATAATCACGTGGTGGAGCGCCAGCGCCAGGTAGACATCGGTGCCGGGCGTGATCGGAACCCAGCGATCAGCCTTCTGAGCCGTCTCCGTCTGCCTTGGGTCCACCACCACGAGGGTCCCTCCCCGGCGGCGCATCTCCGCAAGATGCGCCATCTTCCGGGGATCTTCCTCGGAAATCGCCGGGTTGTGTCCGAACATGAGAACGAAGTCCGTGCGCTCGAAGTCGCCTGCCGTCGCGAAGAAGGCGTGGCCATACATCTTCTCCTGCACCAGGTAGCGACCCGTGAACTCCACGCTGAGCACGTTGAAAAAGCTGCGGGAGCCCAACGCGCTCATGAAACCCTGGGCGAAAAGGAAGTTGAAGAATGAGGTGGGGTTGCCCGCGCCGTAGTACATACCGATGGCATGCGGGCCGTGACGCTGGCGGATCTCACGCAGCCTCGCCGCCACCTCCCGATAGGCTTGGTCCCAGGACATCCGTTGCCAACCGCTATCAGTCCGCTTCAAAGGGTGGAGCAGTCGCTCCGGCCCCTGGCGGCTAGCGGGGCCGTGCTTACCCTTCGTGCACAAGTAGCCGGCCGAAAGGGGATGGTCACGATCGCCGCGAACAGCAGCGATCTGACCGTCCTCCATGTCCACTTCGAGCCCGCATGCCGAAAGACAGAGGTCGCAGTACGTATGAGCAGTGATGGTCAAGGCAGGGTCTCCTGCCGATCCGTTTCCTTGGTGGCTAGACTTCGCTTCTCAAGAAGCCTTCCGTGACATTCTGGAGGATCCGGGACTCTACGCGGCAACAGGGCAATTCTGTCACGCAGCATAATGCCACAGACGACGCATCCGGACTCGCTGACGTTTGACCCTTTGCGTGCTAGGCCGATGCTCCGCCTCGTTACCGCTACGAGCCGTGGTCACACTAGCACAGACTGTGGTAGCGTTCATGCGGGCAGGTCACCTCAATTGCACACGTTTGCGTCGAGAGCAGGACCCCGTACACCATTCTGGACTGTCGAAGTACGACTGGGACTGCCGAGATCCCGCAAGACACATTCCCGCTAGTGCAGGAGGAAAGCAGCCGTGGAACAGAGGTTTGCGGGCAAAACGGCTCTGATCACGGGCGCCGCATCAGGGATCGGGGCGGCGTGCGCGCAGAGGCTCGCCGCCGAAGGGGCGAGGGTCGCTGTCCTCGACATCAACGGAGAGGCGGCAGCAGCGGTCGCTGGCAAGATCAGGGGTACCGGCAGCGACACGTTCTCGCTGGCAATGGACGTCACGAAGAGCGAGCAAGTGGTGGAGGCATTCGCAGAGACGGAGCGGCGTTTCGGGCGGCTGGACGTGATGCTGGCCAATGCGGGTGTCACGCCGTGCATCACGCCCGTCGGCGACTGCCCAGAGGAGTCGTGGCGACGCGTCCTGGATGTCAACCTTACGGGTGTCTTTCTCTGCGTGAAGGCGGCCCTGCCCATCATGCGCCGGCAGCGGAAAGGCGTGATCCTGGCGACATCGAGCGTTGCCGGCCTCACCTCCACCCCAGCCGGCATTGAGTACAACGTATCGAAGACGGGCGTCATCATGCTCATTCGCCATATCGCGCAGGTCTACGGGCCGGAAGGGATCCGCTCCGTCGCCATCTGTCCCGGCTGGGTCGACACGCCCTTTCTGGAACCGGTCTACGACGCGTTCGGTTTCCCGAGCCGCCGGATCCTGCGCAGTCAGGCACCTCTGGGACGGATGGCAACGCCCGACGACATTGCCGCTGCGGTGGCTTTCGTGGCCAGTGATGAGGCTTCCTTCATCTCCGGCATCGCCTTCCCGATAGACGGCGGTGCGCTGGCGGGCTCTCCGATAGCGCGTGGACCACTAGTCAAGAGCTATCTGACGGTCCGCGCGGGACTGCGCCGCCTGCGGGGGAAGCCGACAGCGAAGCTCATGCCGTAGGGCCTCGAACGGTGGGCAAGCTGCCCGCGCCGCGAATGGAAGAGATACTACCCGCACACTGTGGGACGCCAAGACCCCATCCGTATCTGGAGAGTTGACATGCTGAGCTGGCCGGGCCAGCCTTGAGGCGCTGCGTGCTCACGCAGATAGGGCACGGCGAGCGCCAGCGGCTGGCAGCGTAGGGGGAAGGGCGCGAATGCAAGACTCAGACTCCACACCTTTCGACCCGATCGCCGTTGCGGGGATCGGCATCCGTAATCGCTTCATGCGCTCCGCTACGTGGGATGCCACCGCGACTGACGACGGAGAGGTCACGGACGCGTCCGTACGGATGATTGAGAACCTGGGACGCGGCGGCGTGGGTCTCATCGTCACTGGCTACTCCTACGTTTCGGACCACGGGAAGGCGGCCGTTCGCCAGCTCGGCATCTCCCATGATCGCCACATCGAGGGGATGAGACGTCTGGCACAGGCCGCCCACGAGCACGGCGCCAAGATAGCGGTGCAGATCGCCCACGGGGGCATGAACCTGGGTCTCCTGGGACACACAGACCGCATCGCCCTCGCGCCTTCCAAGATCGAGGGGCACCCATTGTCGCATCGGGCCATGACTGCCGCGGAGATCGAGGGGATCGTACGTGATTTCGGCGCTGCCGCAGCGCGGGCGAGAGAGGCCGGATTCGATGCCGTCCAACTACACGGAGCGCACGGCTATCTCATGAGCCAGTTTCTTTCCCCTCTGACCAACCGAAGGAGCGACGAGTGGGGCGGTTCGCCGGAGAGGCGGCGACGCTTCCCCATCGAGGTGATGCGCTCCGTGCGCCGGGCGGTCGATTCAGACTTTCCAATATGGATGAAGCTCGGCCTCCAAGACCGCAGGAAAGGGGGACTGCGGCTCGCTGAGGGCCTCGATACGCTGAAGGTGCTGACTGCCGAAGGCCTTTCGGCCGTGGAGATCAGCGCCGGGTTTGGTGCCAGGTCGGCCCGAGCGCAGAGGCCGGGGGACGAGGCGCGTCCTTACTTCCGCGAGGACAGCGCTGCGGCCAAGCGCGTCGTTGACATTCCGGTCATGCTCGTGGGCGGCATCCGCAGCCTATCGATGGCCGAGGATATTCTCCGCCGTGGCGACGCCGACATGATATCGATGTCCAGGCCTCTAATACGCGAGCCAGACCTCATCGCGCGCTGGCAGCGCGGCGACACCGCGCCTGCCAAGTGCATTAGCTGCAACAAGTGCTTTGGTTTCGGCATTCGCGGGCAGCCGTTGGAGTGTGGGGAAGAGCGCCGCCTTCGAGAGGAGGCTGCCTGCGGTTGAGGACGTTTCACCCGGCAGGCTCTCTCAGAGCGCGATGCTCAGAATATCCACGGGCGGCGACGGGCCACACCTCCACCACCTCGTCACCATCCACCGCGAAGATCACGTCATGCAGGTTGATCGTGGGATCGATGTGGGAAGGCCACAGCTCGATGCGGTCGCCCACGCGGATGGTGCTCTCTGGCGGCAGCATGATTGTCGCATGCTCGTCGCTCAGAAAGAGAACGGCTGCACCCTCAATGCCCTTGACCGCAGGGTTGCCGTGATCCATGGAGCACGCTTTGTGGCCGTTGTCGGCCACGCACATTTCTGGTTTCGGCCGACTGAGGACCGTGCCCAGCACGGTGAAGGCCAGCTCGAAAGGGATGTCTAGCCTCGCATAGGCGGTGTCCATCAGAACGTAGGAGCCGGCCTGGATCTCGGTAACCCCCTTGATGCGCCCTGTGATGTCGTAGGTGCCCGTGCCACCAGCGCTCACGATCTCGCATGGCAGGCCGGCCTCGCGGACCATCCGCGCAGTCGATAGCAGTTGCTCCATCGCCCTCCTGGCCCCCGCCTCCCGCTGTGCGCGGTCTTCGATGCCCACCACGTGGCCCTCGTACCCCATCAGGCCCCTCAGCCGCAGGTGTTCTCCGGCAGCGACGCGTTCGGCCAGCCTGAGCGCTTGTGCGCCCGGGGCAATACCACAGCGTGGTAGGCCGACGTTCACGTCGACGAGCACGCCGATCTCGACCCCCTCGGCGCTCGCCGCCCGCGTCAAGTCCTCTAGCCCAGCATCCGAATCCACCGCGACCTTCACGTCGGCCTGCCGCGCGAGCCTGGCCACGCGGGCAGCTTTCCCCGGCCCGACGACCTCGTTTGCGATGAGGACGTCATCCATCAGCGCCTCACGAACGATGATCTCCGCCTCACCGACGGTGGCACAGGTAAGCCCTGTACACGACCCGGCCGCGAGCTGGCGCCTGGCGATGGCAGGCGTCTTGTGCGCTTTGAAATGAGGTCGCAGCTTGCAGGTAGATTCAGCATAGAACTCGGCCATCCGCCGGATGTTGCGCTCCATAGCACTCAGGTCGACGACGAGAGCCGGGGTCGGGATCTCGTGCAGCTTCATGTGGCTTCCTCCATTGCGTGCTTCCATGGCGGGCGGGCGCTAGGCTCGAACCACGTGGGCATACTACACTCGATGCTACCACGCCGTCTGCTGCCAGCGGATCACTGTCCCGGGCTGTACCAGCGCGATCCCGGAGGACCGCACCCCGTGGCACCGGGGCGCACACTGGCCTATACTGAGGCACGCTCAGCTGGCACGGTCGGAGATCAGCGAGGAGGTACATTATGTCAAGGTATCTCGCCCTCCCGATAGCTGTTCTGCTCCTTGCCCTGGCGCTGGCCGCCTGCGGTGGGGGCGGCGAAGACGCGACGCCTAGCGGCGAGACGCCCGGCACCGGACCGCAAGGCGGCACCGTCACCATCGATTTCTGGCACTCAGAGTCCGCCGCCAACCTGGACACCCTGGAACGCCTGGCCTCCCGCTACAATTCGTCGCAGGACGAGGTCAGGGTGAGGCCGTTCTTCCAGGGCACCGACGAGGAGACCATAGCCAAGTTGGTGACCTCTCTGGGCTCCGGCCAGGTCCCCGCTATCGCCCTTCTGGCGGAGGTGGATACCCAGAAGATGATCGACAGCGGCGCGGCTACCCCCGTCCAGGACTTCATCGACCGGGAGGGCTATGACCTGTCGGACCTCGACGAGAAGCCCGTCCAGACGTTCACGGTACAGGGCAAGTTGTGGGCGATGCCCTTCTGCGCCGGCATGGGCCTCCTCTACTACAACAAGGTGACTTTCCGAGAGGTGGGGCTGGACCCGGAAAGGCCGCCCCAGGACCTGGAAGAGGTGCGCCAGTACTCCGAGAAACTTCTGAAGCGCGACGCGGCCGGCAACGTGGTGCGCAGCGGCATCGCCATCGACATCCAGAGCTGGACGGAACGCATCCTCGCCGAGCACGGCGACCTGTTGGTTGACAACAATAACGGGCGCGACGGCCGCGCCACCAAGGTCGTCTTCGATAATGACACCGGTCGCTGGCTTTTCCAGTGGTGGCACGACATGGTCGATGAGGGGCTCGCCTTCAACATCGGGCGCAACCCTAACTTTGCTGACGGGTTCCTGGCCATAGCCAGCGGGCGCGCCGCCATGACCATTAGCTACTCTGCCGCCCTGCGCTCGGTGATCGATGCCCTGGAGAAGGGAATGGAGGGCATAGAGCTGGGCGTGGGCGCGCTGCCGGGCGTGCCTGGGGGCACTGGGGCACCTCTCCTCACTGGTCGCAATCTCTGGATCCTCAACCTGCGGCCGGAGGAAGAGCAGGAGGCAGCCTGGAAGTTCATCAATTGGCTGGTGGAGCCGGAGCAACAGGCCGAATGGCTCGTTGGCAGCGGCTACCTGCCGGCGAGCCACGCCGCCCTTGACCTACCGGTGGCCAAGGACGTAATCGCCAGTTACCCGACGTTCCAGGTGCCCCTGGACCTTTATCTGGACAGCCCTACGACGCCCGCCGCCCTGGGCGCCCTGCTCGGGCCCTTCCGGCAGGTCCGCGAAGAGTTCGCGCGTGCCGTGGAGGCGATGCTCGCTGGCGCCAAGGACCCCGACCAGGCCCTCGAGGACGCCGCCGCTGCTTCCAATCGGGCAATCGAGGAGTATAACCGGCGGGTGGGAGAGTAGAGGCGGCGGCAATTGTGGCCAGGGTTCACTGCCCGTGATCCATCTACGCAGAGACGCCACCGCGTGGTTGATGCCTAGCCGTTCTCTCCTGTTCGGCGTCGCGTCGGCGTCGCGCTCGCGGTAAGGTCGCTTATGAAGCTGCGGCGCAAGTCATGGGGGTTGAAAGGCGGAACCCCTGCCTCTTTCGCCCGCTTCCGTAGCATGAGGTAGACCGCGTCGTCGTTCAGCCGCCGATGGGCTGCCCTGGCCCTCTCAGCGGCTGTACTGGCGGCGTGGCAGTTGGCTCCCTTACCGCCCGAACAGCGCCTCTGCGAGCTGGGCGCGGTCCATCTCCAGGTAGTCGGCAACGTCAGTGAGGATACCGTTCAGTGTGCCGACGCTGAGGACCTTGTGCTGGGGGGGGGTGACATGGTGCTCGCGGCCGGAGAGGTCGCGCGGGAGCTTCAGACGGCGACCACCTCGTCCTTGACGAGATGGAGGCGGATGACGCGAGGCCTCTCGTTTTCCTCGAAGTGACAGCGCACGGCATCCTGCAGCATGGCCTTCAGTTCGTCGATCGTCTCAGCCTGGGTGTAGATGGAGTGGCCGAGCGCCCGGGCGTCGTACCCGCCCTCCGGCGACTCCTCCACCTCGAAGATGATCTCCGTTTGCATCGCCCGCTCCCGCACCCTCGCCTATCTCGCCCAGGTCAGCGTCAAGCTCCTGGAGGTGAGCGAGCTGGAGGAGAGGGTCCGGACCATGGAGTCTCTGCTGCAGCCCCGGCTTGCTGAGCGCGCCTCCGACAGGAGACGTCGCGGCTGGAGGTGGCGGCATTGAGCATTGAAGGAAGGCTCAGCAAGCTCACACCGGCCCTGAACGCCAGGGGGCGGGCCATCCTCGCCCTCCGGGCCTGGAAGGAGGGCGTGCCCGAGGACCCTGAGATACGGTCCAAGATGTCGGCTGAACAGGGGCGGGAGTTCGGTCGCTACATCGACCTCATGAGAGGGGCCTACGACTTCCTCTCCCTCTACACGCTGATCCTGGATCAGTCGCTGGCCCTCCTGAACGCCCGCTACGGCTGGCTCCTCTCCCTCCACTTGTGGGCGCTGACGACCATGGATCTTGCCAGCTACATCGCCTTCCACACCAAGGAGCCCATCACGCGAAGCGAGCACGAGCAGCGCCTCGCCGCTGCTCGTGACGAGATGGTGCCCGCCTCCGCACTGGCGGAGGTCCTGACCGAGGAGTACGAGGGCTGGACGGACGAGGAGCTGGAGCCACAAGAGGGTGAGGAGGAGCCGGTGGTCAAGCCGGGCGCCTGGAAGCGGGTATGCAAGGAGAAGACGCTGGACCTCGCTCGGCTTGTGGAGGACGGGACTCTGGCCGGTACTCGGAAGGGGCGCCGATATTATGTCAATACAGGCTCCTTCTACGACTGGCTCGGCAAGCCGGTGCCCGTGTTCCCCGACTGGGGGTTCCGGTTCGACATCCTGCCTGACAAGCGGGCCGCAGAGGCGCGCCGCCTGCGGCAGGCCCGCGAGGCCGCCAAGGAGGCGCTCGCACATGTACCCCTCAGTCTGGGGGTGGACCTCGTGGGCCGAAAGCTCGGTCACCCCCCGAAAGAGTCCAGCCGCGCCAACGAGATCGCCGAGGCCGTGGGCACAAGACTCCGGGAAGGCATCGAGCTCCGGTGGCGGGAGCTACTGGGAGTGGAGCAGGTGCTGGAGGAGATGGCGGCAGAGTTCGATGGCGAGGACCCTGCCCGCCCCAGGGAACGGCAGGCGCTTACCGAAGGCAAGGAGGAACTCAAGGAGCTGCACGAGCAGGCCCAGGAATACGTCGGACCCTTCGACCTTCCCGGTCCCGATGAGGACGAGATGGAGCAGATGCGAGAGGCCATACTCCGAGCAGGGGAGCGCTAGGTCGGAGCCTCAGAGCGCCAGCAGCGCTCACACAATACACCCAGCCGGTTTGGTCCCCTTGCGCCCAGACCTGCAGTACAAGGTATCGGCCCACATTGGCGGGCGCCAAATTTCGCGCCAGCGATTCGAGGGTATCGGCGACACGATGGGTCCATCGTGTCTGTTTGCCGAGCGCCTCCGGGCTGGCGTGCGGGCGAGTGATCCAAACCGGGCCCCGTCCGTTTCGGCTGAGCGCGCCTCAGTATAAGCCAGTATGCGCCCCGGTGCTACGGAATGCGGCCCTCCGGGACCGCGTTGGGCCCCGCGCTGATTCTGTCCAGGACGGAGCAGCCCTGCTGACAGGATCATGAGAGCGATGCGGCAACCTTAGTCCTTCACCTTCTGGTTGTACTCTTCGATGATCCGGTTAGCGGCCTTCGCCGCGTCCTCGAGGGCTTGGTCGGGGTCCTTGGCGCCGGAGAGCATTGCATCTGCCCCCTGGTGGAGGGCTTCGTCGACGCGCCAGAAGGGCCCGAGCAGGGCATTCAGGGCAGCGGGCGTCGTAGGGCTGTTCAGGTAAAGATCCAGGGGCACCTGGAACTGCGGATATTGGGCAATGACGTCCTTGGCCGCCGGTAGGTCAACGGCCGAATGGTTGGCGGGTAGATAGCCGGTGCCAGCGAACCACTCGGCCTGCTGCTCCGGCTCCATGAGCCACTTGATGAGTTTCCAGGCCGCCTCCTGCTCTTCCTCCGGCCGCACGTTGAAGATCCAGAGAACACGACCAAAGAGGAGAGGCGCGCCCGTGCCCCCGGGCACGCCCGGCACCGCGGCCACGCCCATCTCTACGCCCTGTACACCCTTCTCCAGGGCGTCCACCACAGAGCGCAACGCATTGGAGTAGCTGAAGGTCATGGCGGCGCGGCCACTCACCATTGCCAGGAAGCCATCGGCGTAGGTGAGGTTCCGGCCGACGTCGAAGGCCAGCCCCTCATCGACCATGTCGTGCCACCACTGGAAGTACCAGCGACCGGTGTCATTGTCGAAGAGCACTTTGGTGGCGCGGCCGTCGCGGCCGTTGTTGTTGTCCACCAACAGGTCGCCATGCTCGGCGAGGGCGCGTTGTGTCCACTCCTGGTTATCGATAGCGATGCCGCTTCGCACCACGTTCCCGGAGCCGTCACGCTTCAGGATCTTCTCCGAATACTGGCGTAGCTCCTCCAGGTCCTGGGGCGGCCTCTCCGGGTCGAGGCCTGCTTCTCGGAAGGTCACCTTGTTGTAGTAGAGGAGGGGGACACCCGAGCCCAAGGGCATCGCCCACAGCTTGCCCTGAACCGTGTACTCCTGGACGGACTTCTCGTCCAGGTCCGACAGGTCATAGTCATCTTGGTCGATGAAGTCTTGTACGGCGGCGGCGGCGGCGCTGTCGATCATCGTCTGGGTGTCCAGCTCCGACAGAATGGCGATGGCTGGGACCTTGCCGGAGCCCAGAGAGGTCACCAACTTGGCTATGAGCTCCTCGTCGGTGCCCTGGAAGAAGGCCTGTACCTTGACCTCGTCCTGCGACGAGTTATACCGGGAGATCAGACGCTCCAGGGTGTCCAGGTTGGCGGCGGACTCTGAGTGCCAGAGGTCGATGGTGACGGTGCCGCCTGCCGGCCCGGCGCCGGGAGTCTCATCGGTAGGCGCCGCCTCTTCGCCGCCTCCACCGCAGGCGGCCAGCGACAGGGAAAGGAGCAAGATAGCTATCAGGAGGGCGAGGGGCCTTGGCACAGTGTACCTCCTTGCTGGGCCCTGTCCGTTTCGGCTGGGCTCGCCTAGTATACGCCCGCATGCAGGCCAGAGACAGAAGACGTATCGTTCCAGGGATGTGGCGCGAACCGACCAGCACGTGCCACCGAGCTGGACGCCACTAGGCTGTGGGGTGGCAAAACCCCATGCGTATGTGGAGCATTGACACCCTGAGGCATCTGGACCAGCCTTGAGGCACCATGTCGTCATGGAGGTGCAACGCAACGAACTCGGGTGGGTGACTTGTTGACCTGCCCAGAGACGCATGGAATATTGGCACCCCCAGGTGGTGAGGATCGAGGGGGCGAGAGGCCGCACACTATGAGCGGATAGCGGCGTAGCGAGAAAAA
>Ga0315279_10008031_pt1 | contig 12881 bp, 10 predicted proteins | sample YL17G06_20_MG_FD_203694 | JGI IMG/M metagenome (GOLD analysis project Ga0315279, IMG submission 203694) | Sediment microbial communities from Yellowstone Lake, YNP, Wyoming, USA - YL17G06_20 | ecosystem: Environmental > Aquatic > Freshwater > Lake > Sediment | place: USA: Wyoming | collected... | reverse complement strand
CATTCCCGAAACCCTGATGGTGCTGGGCAAGCACTCCGGCCGGCACGCGCTCAGGGCCCGCTACGAGCAGCTCGGCTACCAGGTGGAGAAGCAGGAGCTGGACGAGATTTATCACCGTTTCACGCAGCTCGCCGACAAGAAGAAGAACATCCTGGACGATGACCTGATGGAGCTGCTGGAGCACGGGGCGGACGAGTCGGTGGCCGCCTTCCAGCTCGAGGCCATCGAGGTAGCGGTGGACGGCGCCAGCCGGGCAGCCGTCCGGTTGGTGCGCCAGGGCAAGCCGGCCGCGGGCCAGGCGGAAGCCGAGGATCCCATCACCGCCTGCTGCTCCGCCGTGGGTGTGGCCACCGGGCATCCGATTGCGGTTCAAAGCTACGCCGTGCATCTGGACGAAAGCACGCGGCTGAACTCGGCCGACATCACCGTTTGCTTCGGCAACCAGGTCTATGCGGGGCAGGCCGAGGGGCCCGACGCCATCAAGGCGGCCACCAACGCCTGTCTGAAAGCTGTGAACAAATACGTGCGCAACCGGCGGGGCCCGGCGCGCCGCCCGGCAGGCTCCCAGGGCGCCCAAGCCCGCTCGGCCACCGGGGATTAGGCCGGATTATTCATGAACGAAGCGGCTTTGCCGCCCTGCTGTGCGGAATGGCTCCGCCTTTCCGATGGCGATGCTTTCTTTCTGTCGAGGCTGCGCCTCGACAGTTCGTCGAAGGCGCAGCCTTCGACAATAAGAGGGCAATCATCGGAAAGGCAAAGCCATTCCGCACAGCAAAGCGGCGGAGCCGCCAAGACCCGGCTTATTCATGAATAATGCAGGTTAGGCCACGGCCGACGGCCACCGACAAGACACGGGGAGAAATTATGGCGACACCGAAGGTGCAACTGATCAAGGATCTCGGTTGCGGCTCTGGGGCTTTTGTTACTTCCGACGACCCTTCCAGCCGGAAGCGGCCCGCGACCGCGAACGGCGTTGCCGACGAGCGCCCACAGCCCTCCGGAGAAACAGCGGCGGAACAGCCCGACAACGGGTAGCCATCAGCCGCAGCCACCCAAGCGTGGCGATCCGGCTAAGCGGGGTCGCCGCTACACGTGGAGCAGGACGGCCGCGGTTCAACTCAATCATGCGATTAAACATAGCGGTACTGCCTGGCGACGGAATCGGTGTCGAAGTCACGCAGGAGGCCTTGGCGGTGGTGCAGCGGGTGGCCGAACTCTTCGGCCACCAGGTCGAGGCCGGGGAATACCTGATCGGGGGAGCGGCCATCCGGGCCACGGGCGAGTCGCTGCCGGTTGAGACGCTGGCCGGGGCGCGACGCGCCGGGGCCATCCTGTTCGGCGCCATCGGCGCCCCCGAGTACGACACCTGGCCGCCCGACAAGCGGCCCGAGCGCGGCCTGCTGCGGCTGCGCAAGGAACTGGACCTGTTCGCCAACCTCCGTCCGGCGCGCATCTTTCCGGGCCTGGAAGCGGCCTCGCCCCTGCGCGCCGACATCGTCGCCGGCACCGACTTGCTGGTGGTGCGCGAGCTGTCCAGCGGGCTTTACTACGGCACGCCGCGCGGCATTGAAGGCGATTGCGCGGTGAACACCCTGCGCTACACGCGGGCGGAAATCACCCGGGTGGCGCGGGTGGGGTTCGAGCTGGCGCGCGGGCGCCGCCACAAGCTTACCTCCGTGGACAAGGCCAACGTGCTGGAAACCTCGCAGTTCTGGCGGGCGGTGGTCACCGAGATCGGCAAAGACTACCCCGACGTGCAACTCGATCATGCCCTGGTGGACAGTTGCGCCATGCGCCTGATCACCAGCCCGCGGGCCTTCGACGTGCTCCTCACCGAGAACATGTTCGGCGACATCCTGACCGACGAAGCGGCAGTGCTGGCCGGTTCCATCGGCATGCTGGCTTCGGCGTCGCTGGGCAGCGGCCCCGGCCTGTACGAGCCGGTGCACGGCAGCGCCCCGGACATCGCCGGGCAGGACAAGGCCAACCCGCTGGGCGCCATCGGCTCGGCGGCCATGATGCTCCGCCATTCGTTCGGCCTGGAGGAAGAAGCGCGGGCCATCGAGCGTGCCGTCGAGGAGGCCCTGGCGCAAGGGTTGCGCACCCCCGACCTGGGCGGCAGCGCCGGCACCAGCGAGGCCGGCCACGCCGTCCGCCAATTGCTGAAGCGCCAGTCTACTGCGTCATTGACCGCTTGACTTATCGAAGCGCCGTAAGCGCAGCAGAAGACGGCAGATCCCTCTCGGCGAACGCTGGCTGCCTTCCGCCTTTGCGCTTGTAAACCTGCCCAGCCGGTTCCGTGGAATCGGAGGCCGCCCCGTCTACTTTCGTCTAGCGATCGTCCAGGGCGCTTGACTTGCGTGCTTTGTTTGTATACGCTATACAGATGATTAGGAGCTACCGGCACAAGGGGCTGAAGCAGTTTGCCGAGAGTGGCTCCAAGGCCGGCATTCAGCCGAAACACGCTCAGCGGCTCAGAAGGCTCCTGACCGCCCTGGACGCGGCGAGTCAGCCGCAGGATATGAACGCGCCCGGCAACGATCTCCACCCGCTAAAAGGCGATCTTGCCGGTCATTGGTCAGTATGGGTCAATGGCAATTGGCGCTTGACGTTTGCATTCGACGGTGAGGATGTCGTGCTCGTGAACTACCGGGACTATCACTAGGAGGGTTGAGAATGATTTTCAATCCGGCGCATCCGGGAGAGGTATTGAAGGAGTACTTGGGCGAGATGACGGTGTCCGAGGCGGCCTGCCATCTTGGTGTTACCAGGGCGCATCTATCGCGAATCCTGAATGGGCATGCCGGCATATCGGCCGCCATGTCTTTGCGGCTTTCGGCTGCCCTCGGAACGTCGCCCGACTTCTGGCTGAAGATGCAGATCAACTTTGACCTGTGGCAAGCCCAGCGCCGGAAGCAGCCGAAGATCCGCCCATTCCCCCATCTGAGTAGCCCGGAAGAACGGGCGCTTGCCTAGGCGCCGCGGATTCTGCTGGGCTGAGCGGAGAAGGGTGGCATTCGGGAAACACACCCGCCCGGCCCTTGGCGGCAGCGCGAACGCGACGTACTGGCTTCAGCCCCGCCCAACCGGCGTGGGGCGTGTCAGAGCCTCGCCTGCTGGTGGGTCGAGGAGGCCCTGGCCCAGGGGGTTGCGCACCCCCGACCTGGGCGGCAGCGCCGGCACCAGCGAGGCCGGCCACGCCGTCCGCCGCCTCCTCCGGAAATAGGTCCGAGGGTCCAAAGGTCGCATTGCGGATTTCGGATTTCGGATTGCGGATTTCAAACACGGCAGGCGTTTGAAATCCGCAATCCGAAACTGGCTGGCTAGCCCGCAAAATCGTCGCGGCCTGCGAAGATTCCCTCGGCCAGCCCCGGCAGGGGCGCAAGATTACAGCCCACGGCGCCAGCCGAGATTCGTTTTCTGCGCAAGCATATCGGGTGGTCGGAGTGAAAGGCGCGGTTCCCACCCTTTGCCCGCCGCAACGGACTTCGGCCCGTCAAAGAGTGGGGCACCCGCATTCTTGTGATCAGCGTCAGGATGGGCCGCCCGCCCCTTCTGCCTACTGCCTTCCGATGCGGGACTGTGTTACGCTAAGGCTGTAACGGCGAAGCCGGCTTGCGAGTCCGGAATTTGGCACCCCCGTCCGCAAGCCGCCAGAATTGGAGACATGACTCTGGAAGCCATCAAGGACGCTGTTAAGCGTCTCCCGCAAGAGAAGCAGCGCTTGTTGCTTGATTGGCTGGAGGAGCGCGAGCAAGCGGATTGGGACGCGCAACTCGAGCGAGATTTTTCCCCCGGCGGACGCGGCATGCCTTTCGTCGAAAAGGTCAAGGCCGACATCCGCGCTGGAAAATTCAGGCCGATGTACGACCGCGGTCCGGCTGAGCCGAAGTGAGCTTTGCTTCGCACGCTTCCGAGGAGTTCTGGAAGTTCTATCGCGCTTTGCCGCCGGGTGTTCAGGCGCAGGCCGACAAGCAGTTTGCTCTGTTCCGCCGTGATCCCTATCATCCTTCCCTCCGGCTAAAGCAAGCGGGCGAAGTGTGGAGCGTTCGAATCAGCAGATCTTACCGAGCACTCGCGCATCGTCAAGGCAACGCTTTCTACTGGTTCTGGATCGGCCCCCACGAAGACTACGAATACTTCCTCAGGCGACAAGCATAGGTGAGCCAATGCGGAAAGGCTGTTGCCACCCAACGGCGCTGCCGGGGGCGCAGGCCGCCGAGCACTATGCGCAGTTCCCTGGAAAGTGCGCAGTTCAGGCTGACCCCAGTTCCCCCCAGTTCCCCAGTTGGCGGGGTTGCTGGCGGAGCTGGAACTGTATGGACTGAACCGCGGCGGGGCGGACGAACTCTACGCCCCGGGTCGACGCCGTCACGCTGGCCGACGCCCGCCGCGTGATCAAGCAGCATTTCCCGCTCGAAAACCTGGTGTTCACGCTGATTGCCAAGGCGTCGGAAATCGCGCCGCTGGCCAAGAAATACGCCACCGACATCCAGACAAAGTCAATCACCGCCCCTGGCTTTTGAGCGCCATTCACCACAAAGCCACCAAGGGCACGAAGAAACACAAAGAAAACCACTAACCATCACTGCTTCGGGAACTTGGTGTTCTTTGGGTCTTTGTGGTTCAATCCGGGAAGGGCGTTTAGCGTTCCCTATCCCGTGGGAACCCGGGATTGTTGGAGTGGAGGGGATTTCGCAACAGGAATCCGATCACTGCGAGGGTTCCGCCCGACATGGCCGTCTTTCGATGTCGAAGTCTAACGGATCGCGCATAAGCTGCGGCCTGCGGCGGCCGCAGACAAGAAGACCTTGTTCCCTAGCAAGCGGCCGCCGCGGGCCGTCAGCTTCATGCGCTGGTTAGGCAGCCGGCTACTCGCGCTTCCGAATAAGATGCAGGCTGCGGATCGGGTCCTTGACCCTATACCGCAGCCGCCGGCCATCTGGCGCAGTTTCGACTACCAGCTCCCACCCCTCGAGATCGATGAGCCTCCGAAGGTTGTCTTCAGCGGCCCAGTAGAGGCGGAAGCCTTCGGACCGAAGTCTAGGCGCGAGACCAGAATCCTCGATGTACTTGAGATCAACGTCGGTGATTTCCGGCTCTGGTGGAGCCGGGGCCGGCTTGGCGAAGCGTGCGACAATCTTGTCCCGGAAGAACCAGATGGCGGCGACTCCGCCGAGTAACGTTGCTGCGGCGAGTATTAGGCCCATCGTCGTTCCGCCGCCTGCCTAACGCTAGGTTTCAGCCGCTGCCGCAAGCTGAAGCGGAGCGTAAGCTTCTGGCAGTCGGCTGCAAACCCTTGTTAGGCCAGCCACTAGTTACCGCCCCGGTCCTTTTGTTTCCGCTCGAGTTTCCCACTCGGTTGCTCCCATTCACGAGCGATCTTCTCTGCGATCTCCACTGGAAACAGGTTCGAAATCATGATCCAGTCGTATTCATCAAGCGATCGGACCAAAGCCTCATTGACCCGAAGATCGTCGGGGGTAGGTGCATCAGGCGTTACGAGTCCGTGGAGCGGCAGTTCTTCCTGGACGGTAATTGGAGGACCGCCTTCCTTTGGTTGCCGAATCACCTCAAGATAACAGATTCCTGGCAACTGGACGAGCCGAACGCTGGCCACTATTGGATCCAGGTACGCAGCAAAGTACCTGGTAAGGTGTGGCAATAGGTCAATGACAAGGGAGGATATGGTTGAAGGGACGGGGAACCTTACGGCCATTTCCTGGAGCGCTTTGATTGCCTCCTTCGGAGGGATCTGAAAGAACTCCTTGTTCTTCCTCGTTCGGTACTCGCTGAATCTGGCCTGCAACAGTTCCTCAACCTGTTTAGCGTCCGCAACGATTTCGTCATAGAGGACTATGAAGTCGTCCGGGACCCCAGTCTGGCGCGAGAGCTCACCAGCACGCTTCTGCGGGTCGCGAACCGTCCGCCCAATCTTCACCTGTCGAGGGAAGGCTGGATTGAGAAGAACGTACACAAAACCAATGCTCACCTCATTACCTCCCCTTTGGGCCTAACTCCTGTTTACGCTGACCCACATAAAACCCGTCCCGGTCGGCCTAAGACGGAACCGCCATCAGGGGACCTCGCTGGCAACTGCTTGCGGTATAACGGCTTCAGTTCCATTCGACAACTTGCCTCGGAGGTTTTATGCCGACCGGCCGGTCCGCATAAGGCTGGCGAGGAACAAGCCCCAGCGGTGAGCGGTTATCCCCAATGGAGTTGTTCATAAGGGCCGGCCTTGCAGAATCCCCTGAGTTTTAGCACCGCCAAAGCTGCCAGTCAAGGCCGATGCGCCTGCCGCTTTGCGTCTTGAGGCGTTCGTTTCAGCAGCGTCGGGTAGATCTCCCCTGACGCCGCAGTCTCCGCAGACTAAAAGTCACTGCCCGCAAAGCCGGCCTCTCGGAAAGAGCGATGTCGCACCTTATCCTGGTTGCTCGCGAGAACAGCCCTTCTCACCAACCATCGCCCGCTCGGCAAGCGTAGGCTGCTCTAATGAGCCATTTGCCAATTGCGCCCGGAGTGCTCCGCCCCGCCGGTGTGCAAAGGTCACATGCGGAGCTCTCGATGGCACACGGCAATGGCCTGTGCGGCGTCCGCATCGCCGAGCTGCTGGGCCTGCTCGAAGCACGCCAGCGCCTCGGGGAAGCGCCCGGTGTTCTGCAAGGCGACTCCCTTGTTGTACCACGCATTTCGGTAGCGGGGGTTGATCTCCAGGGCCCGGTCATAACAGGTGAGGGCCTCGGCGTGGCGGCCTGATTCCCACAGCGCGACTCCCTTGTTGTACCACGCCTCTGGGTAGCAGGGGTTGATCTCCAGGGCCCGTTCGTAACAGGTGAGGGCCTCGGCGGGACGGCCCAAGTTCGCCAGCGCGACTCCCTTGTTGTGCCACGCCTCTGGGTAGCTGGGGTTGATCTCCAGGGCCCGCTCGTAACAGGTGAGGGCCTCGTCGTGGCGCCCCAGGTTCGCCAGCGCGACTCCCTCGTTGAGCCACGCCTTTGCGTAGCGGGGGTTGATCTCCAGAGACCGTTCGCAACAGGTGAGGGCCTCGTCGTGGCGCCCCAAGTGCGCCAGCGCGAGTCCCTTGTTGTACCACGCCTCTGCCAACCCGGGGTTGATCTCCAGGGCCCGGTCGCAACAGGTGAGGGCCTCGGCGAGGCGGCCCAATCTCCCCAGCGCGACTCCCTTGTTGCACCACGCCTCTGGGTAGCGGGGGTTGATCTCCAGGGCCCGCTCGTAACAGGTGAGGGCCTCGTCGGGGCGGCCCAGGTCCGCCAGCGCGGCTCCCTTGTTGGACCACGCATCTGGATAGCGGGGGTTGATCTCCAGGGCCCGCTCGTGACAGGTGAGGGCCTCGTCGTGGCGGCCCAGTTCCTTCAGCGTGACCCCCTTGTTAAGCCACGTCTCTGGGTAGCAGGGGTTGATCTCCAGTGCCCGCTCGTGACAGGTGAGGGCCTCGTCGTGGCGGCCCAAGTCCCTCAGCGCGGCTCCCTTGTTGGACCATGCCTTTGCGTCGCGGGGGTCGATCTCCAGGGCCCGCTCGTAACAGGCCAGGGCCTCGGCGGGACGGCCCAAGTTTGCCAGCGCGACTCCCTTGTTGTACCACGCCTCTGGGTAGCGGGGGTTGATCTCCAGGGCCCGCTCGTAACAGGTGAGGGCCTCGGCCTGGCGGCCCAAGTCGTCCAGTGTGACTCCCTTGCTGTACCACGCCTCTGGGTCGCGGGGGTTGATCTCCAGACCCCGCTCGTAACAGGTTAGGGCCTCGGCGTACCGGCCCAAGTCCGCGAGCGCGCCTCCCTTGTTAAGCCACGCCTCTGGGTGGCGGGGGTTGATCTCCAGGGCCCGTTCGTAACAGGTGAGGGCCTCCTCGTGCCGGCCCAACCGGGCCAGCGCGACTCCCTTGTTGTACCACGCCATTGCGTCGCGGGGGTTGATCTCCAGGGCCCGCTCGAAACAGGCGAGGGCCTCGGCGCGGCGGCCCAATTTCTCCAGCGCGCTTCCCTTGTTGCTCCACGCCTCTGGGTCGCGGGGGTTGATCTCCAGGGCCCGCTCGTGACAGGCGAGGGCCTCCGCGGGGCGGCCCAATTCCCTCAGCACGACTCCCTTGTTGGACCACGCCACTGCCAGGCGGGGGTTGATCTCCAGGGCCCGCTCGTAACAGGTGAGGGCCTCGGCGGGCCGGCCCAGATTGTCGAGGCTGACCCCTTTGTTGCTGAAATCCACCGCGTCGAGCTCCATCCCAGCGCGCGGCTGCGGCGCCGCTTCCCCGGTCAAGCTCTCGTATACCTCCGCCAGGCGCGCCCGCAGGACATCGAAGTTCGCGTAGCGAGTTGCCGGGTCCTTGGCCAGGCAGGTGTGAACAACAGTGACGAGTGACGAGTGACAAGTGACAAGTGACGAGTGGCAAGTGACGAGTGACGAGTGACAAGCGACAAGTGGGGGTGGAGGCTGGGTTTTGTGCAGCCGCTCGAGTTCCAGGGTCGGGCCCTGGAAGGGCCGGTGGCCCGCCAGCATCTCGTAGAGCATGACTCCGAAGGAGTAGACGTCGGCGCGCACGTCCACGTGCTTGGCGTCGTCGAATTGTTCCGGCGCCATGTAAGGCGGCGTGCCCGCCCACGTCCCTGTGCGGGTGACACCGATGCTCAGGCCCGGCACGTTGCCCGCCTCCACCTCTCTGCCGGCTCCGTCCAGCGGGCGCGCCTCGTCAAACACCTTGGCCAGGCCAAAGTCGGTCACCTTCAGGGTGTGGTCGTCGGTGATCAGGCAGTTTGCGGGCTTGATGTCGCGATGGGCCTGGATACCTTTCGACAGCGCATGACTCATGCCGTCGCAGAACTGGATGGCGAAGCGCAGCACTTGCGGCAGGTCCTCGCTCAGGCGCGGGGTCCCAATCCAATCGCTCAGGTTGCCCCCGCTGACGTACTCGAGGAACAGAAAGGGCTTGCCTTGGATGTTCTCGACGAAGCGCGCCTGCGCGATGTTCTCGTGCCGATCCAGCCTGGTCCAGGCCAGGGCCTCCTGGGTGAACCACCCGGCAACCATGGGATTGCGCCTGAACAGTTCATCCTGAAAGGTCTTGGCGGCGTAGGGTTCCCGGAATTCGTGGTCGTAAACGATGTAAACGCGGCCCATGCCGCCGTGCAGGACTTTGTAGATCTCCCAGCGCTTCCGGCTGCCGTCCAGCCATTCCTTTGCCACCGGGCGCCTCCTTTAGTCTTCGCGGAAACGGGCCCCGTAGGGGCCAGATGAGAATAGCCCAGCACTTCAGTGCTGGGAACCGGAGTAGAACCGTCGAGTCCCATAGGGACGACTGAAAGCCACGACTCGCAAGCGTTTCAGCCGTCCCTACGGGACTCTAACCCATTGCTCCTCAACACCCAGCGTTGAAACGCTGGGCTATTTTCAGTCGCCGCTACGCGGCTCGAAACGAAGAACTAAGTGACATTGGGCGTCCCGCCGGCCGGCCCTGTACGTTACGCCGGTGCGCCGGAGTGAAGTGGCAGGGGCCGGCCGGCGAGACGCCAGCGCTACGACAAAAGCACCTTCTTAAGCGGTCAGAAACCTACGCCTCAGGGGGTGTCCACGCCGCTGAGTTCAAACGCCAGCGCATCCGCCTTGCGCTCCACCAGGACAACGTGCCCGGGGCGTACTTGCTCGCATAGGATGCTGGCGGCGATCGGGTTTTCAAGCTGCTGTTCGATGAGGCGGCGCAAGGGCCGCGCGCCGTGGGTGTGGTCGTAGCCCTTGTCGCAGAGCCATTCGATGGCCGCCTCGCTCACCTCCAGGCCAATCTGTTGCGCCCGGAGGCGCTTTTCCAAATCATCCAACATCAGGCGCGCGATGCCCCGGATGTGTTCGCGCGTCAGCGGATGGAAGACTACAACGTCATCCAGGCGGTTTAGAAATTCCGGGCGGAACGCTTTGCGGACCTCCGCCAGCAATGCTTCCTTGCGTGCCTCACCTGCCTCCGCGCGGAAGCCGGGGCCGGATTTGCATGCCAGGTTCGAGGTCAGAATGAACAGCGCATTGGTAGCGTCCACCGTGCGGCCTTTGCTGTCGGTGAGCCGCCCGTCGTCGAAAACCTGCAGGAAGAGGTTGAACACGTCCGGGTGCGCCTTCTCAACTTCATCGAGCAGCACCACGCAGAAAGGCGTGCGGCGCAACGCGCCGGTGAGCTGCCCCTCCTCTTCATGACCGATATAGCCGGGCGGCGCGCCGATGAGCCGGGAGACGGCGTGCTTCTCCATGAATTCGCTCATGTCCAGGCGCACCATGGTCCTGTCGCTGCCAAACAGGAACGCGGCCGTGGCCTTTGCCAGTTCGGTCTTGCCGACGCCCGTGGGGCCAAGGAAAAGGAAAACACCGATGGGACGGCCGGACGCCTTCAGGCCTGCCCGCGCTCGCTGGACGGCCTGCGCAACTTCTTCGCACGCTTTTTCCTGTCCGATAACGCGCGCCTTAAGCTCATCCGCCATTTTCTCCAGACGTTGCCGCTCGTCTCCTGTCATCTGTGCGACGGGTATCGAGACCCATCCCGACAGAACCTGCGCAACCGTGTCCGCCCCCACAATTCCGCCTGGCCGCTCGGGTTCCCCACCAGGCAAAACAGTGAGCACAGGCACGGCCACGCGCGCGCAGGCTTCGTCCAGCAGGTCTATGGCTTTGTCCGGCAGGCGGCGGTCAGGCAAGTATCTGAGTGACAGCCGCACGGCAGCCTGCAATGCGCCAGCGTCAATGGCGACCCGATGCTGCTCGGCAAAGCGGGCGGCATAGCAGTCCTTGAGTATCTTGAGCGTTTCGTCCGCCGTGGGCTCGTTTACGCTGATCGGCTGAAAGCGGCGCTCCAGTGCCGGGTCTTTTTCGATATGCTTCCGATACTCGTCTATCGTAGTGGCGCCAATGCACCGGATTTCACCGCGCGCCAGGGCCGGCTTCATGATGTTGGCGGCGTCGAGTCCGCCCGAACGATCGCCCGCGCCCACGACGGTGTGAATTTCATCCAGGAAGAGAATCATGTCTGGCGCCTGAGCCACTTCGCGCAGGATGGCTTGAAGACGTTCCTCGAACTCGCCGCGATACTTCGTGCCTGCTACCAGGTCCGCGACCTGCAGTTGGATGATGCGCTTGCCAGGCAGCGACTTGCCGCGAGCTATGCGCCATGCCAGGCCTTCGACGATGGCGGTCTTGCCCACGCCCGCGTCTCCGATCAGCAATGGGTTGTTTTTCGTGGCCCGGCTGAGAGTGCGGACCAACTGCAACATCTCATCGCGCCGTCCGATGCACTCGTGGATCTTTCCGTCGCGCGCGAGATTGGTGAGGTCCCTGCCGTAGAGCGCGAGGAGGTTCGGAGGCGAAGCAGCGGGCTCCTGCTTACGCACCAAGGCGTTCTTGGGGTCCACTCCCTGTTTCTTCAGAAATGTGGCGAGAGGGCTTCTTTCGTCCTCCACCAAGGCAGCCAGAAGCTGAATCAACCCCGTTTTGGAAGCGCCGGTCTGTTCCGCAAGTTCGACTGCCCGTACGAAAACGGCGCGACTGGCGGGCGAGCGGCTTATTCGGTCCCGCTTCCGATCGCCGAAGCCGCCGTCATCGAAAGCCGCTCGGATTGCGCGCCGCAACACAGTGGGGCTGGCGCCAAGGGTAATGAAGATCGACGCGAGAGGTTCCCATTCCGCGCGCAGCTCATCGGCGAAGCCTTCGGTCAGTTGCAGTTTCTCTCGCGCTTCGGCAGTGAGGAACTTCTCCACGCTGCACAAGCCGATGAAGAGGTGAAAGGGTTCGATGAATTCGTACTGCGCTCCCGCCGCTTCGGCTGCAGCGACTTGCCAAGCCACGTCGACGCCAACGGAAAAAGAGGGCATGCCTTGCTTCTCCTGCCCAGCAGGGTCCCTAACAGCCTTTCGGTAAGTGCATCGCCTTCACCCTTTGGTTCAATCCGTTGCGGCGATTATATGGCAATCCGGGAGGTGGCCCGCCGCCATTTGTTCCAACGCGCCTAGCCGAAACACACCACAAGAGCCACAGTCGGGACGGGGCTGCTTCCGCCATTTGAAAGTTGGCGAAGATGCGGAAAGTCGGGGGGAATTTTCCGACTGCCCTATCCTTTTTTGCCCGCAGGGGGGGGCTTGACAAGCGTGTTATGCTGGTGTATAGCTAATAGCGATTATACGATAGCCGAGCGATAGCGGTGGATCGGACAGTGGGGCGGTGCGGGGACGCCGGCTCCGTTCTTTGACAACTGAATGCTGGACCTCAGACCTGGGACCTGAGACCTGGGACCTGGGACCTGAGACCTGGGACCTGGGACCTGGGACCTGGGACCTGAGACCTGAGACCTGAGACCTGGGACCTGAGACCTGGGACCTGAGACCTGGGACCTGAGACCTGGGACCTGAGACCTGGGACCGGACGCTTGTCGGCCTCGCGCCGGCGGGCAAAAAAAAAGGACAAACGCGTCGTCCTTATTATGTCAACTACAGCCTGCATATGACCTGTTTTAGCAGGTGGAACAGGTGGAACTGAGGACAATGTTGTCCTGGAGTTTTTCGAGACTTTGTGCACTCGATGCGGGGGACTACAAGTTCGCCGCCGCACGATTCTGCTGGCGCGGATAAAGGCACTGCCTGCCCGCCGCAAACATCGCGCAGACGTTCTCCGGGGGGACGTCGGGCTGCACGTTATGCACGGCGGCCAGGATCCACCCGCCCCCCTGGCCCATCACCTCGAACAAGCGGCGGACTTCGGCGGCAACCTCCGCGGGCGAACCGTGAGGTAGAATCCTGTGGCTGTCAACCGCTCCCCAGAAACAGATTCGATCTCCGAATTCCCGCTTCAGCCGCGCCGGCTCCATGTCTCGCGCGGTCACCTGCACCGGGTTGACGGCG
>Ga0315279_10008030_pt1 | contig 12884 bp, 7 predicted proteins | sample YL17G06_20_MG_FD_203694 | JGI IMG/M metagenome (GOLD analysis project Ga0315279, IMG submission 203694) | Sediment microbial communities from Yellowstone Lake, YNP, Wyoming, USA - YL17G06_20 | ecosystem: Environmental > Aquatic > Freshwater > Lake > Sediment | place: USA: Wyoming | collected... | reverse complement strand
AGCGCCTGGGCCGCTTGCTCATCGTTCGGCGCCTGCCCGTGCCACTCGCAGACGTTCTCCATGAAGGAGACGCCCCTACCCTTCACCGTGTGGGCCAGCACCAGCGTGGGCCTGCCCTTGGTCGCGAGTGCCTCGTCGAGGGCCGCGCCTATCTCCGCGTAGTCATGGCCGTCGATGTCGATGACGTGCCAGCCGAACGCCCGCCACTTCTCCGCGACAGGCTGAACCTCCATGATGTCATGCACGAATCCGTCGATCTGGAGGTCGTTGTAGTCGAGGATCGCCGTCAGGTTGTCGACCTGGTAATGCGCGGCCGCCATCGCGGCCTCCCAGATCTGCCCCTCCTGGATTTCGCCGTCGCCGAGGAAGGCGTAAGCGCGCGCCTCGGAACCCGACATCCTCACGCCGAGAGCGAAGCCGACGGCCACCGAGAGGCCCTGCCCAAGGCTCCCGCCGTTGGTCTCGACGCCGGGCGTCTTCACCCGCGCGGGGTGGCCCTGAAGGGGGCTGCCGAGCTTGCGGAACGTCGGCAGCAGGTCCGGGCTGAAGTAGCCACTGCGCGCGAGAACGGAGTAGATAACCGGCGAGCAATGGCCCTTCGACCAGAAAACACGGTCGCGGCCCGCCCAGCCGGGATCGTGTGGTCTGTGCCTGAGGTACCTGAAGTAGAGCACGGTGGCCAGGTCGGTGGACGAGAGACTCCCGCCCGGGTGACCCGAGCCTGCGGCGTGAGTCTCGACGATGATGTCCTTGCGAACCTGCCGCGCGATCTCCTTCAGCTTGGCGATCTCTTCGGAGGACAAAGGCATGGGACACCTGCCCTGTGTGCGTGGGAAGAACGCGCCGAAGGCGCGCAAGGGCGATTATAGCGCGCCCCGGCTGGGTGAACAACGGCGCGCGGCGTAGGCGCGACCGGCCGGTCGCCCGTGCGCGCGTCGGGGCAGCACCGGTCGCTAGATCCACGAGCTGTACGCCCGCACCGTCTTCCACGTCCCGTAGAGCGACCACAGGCTGCCTGACCCATAATCGCCGAGGACCAGGCCGTAGGCCAGGCTCGTGAGCTGCTGGACGCCCCTGGACCCGCCGTAGCGCGTCATCGCCGCCTTGATGCACCACGCGATGAAGATCGAAAACCAGATCTTGTTCATCGAGTGGCCGTTACTCACCGCGTACCCCACCGGGTGAAGCGGCCACCACGACACGTACGTGTGCGCGGACATGCCGGCGAGCGTCCCGAGGAACCCCACAAGCGTAGCGAAGACCATCCCCGCGCTCGCCTTCGTGGGGCTCTCGAGGACGGACGCCAGCTCGCCGTACGGCACCGACGCAATCCACTGCGAGTGCGCGATCGCCGCCCACTTCGCATTGGCGCCGTCGCGGTAGAACGTGTGCAGGATCGTGAGAACCGACACGGCCCCGCCCAGCATGGCCGCGGCCGCCATCAGAGGCACGAGGGCGGCCTGCGATGTGCCGGACCGCTCGCACATCTTGAAGCCCTCCGCGATGTGCGGCATCGGGTGGCCCCGGTAGGCGCGGTTGAACCAGTAGTACACGGTGGCAGTGGCGAGGTTCCGCCGGCCTATCGTCTCGCTCCCGAGCCAGCGGAACAGGCACTGGCCGGGGCCGACGAGGTGAAGCTCGTGTGTGGGGATGCCCATCTCCGCCCTGACGCGCGTGAATGACATGCACAGGCACGCGTAGAGCCCGAAGAACGCCATGGCGTAGGCCGGCGTCATGCCGTTCGCGGTCGAGAAAGCCACAAGGAAGATCACTGAGCCGAGCAGCACCACGAAGCTCATCCGGGGCGTGAGTGGGCGCGACCCGCGTGGGGCGCCCCGCACGGCCTCGCGAGCCGCTCGGCGCAGGTGGTGGCGGCTCATGTAGGCCGAGAAGGCCACCAACGCGAGAAAGGCCCCCAGCGACTGCTCGCGCGTGTAGGGGAAGCCCTCCATCGTCCACGAACCGGCACGGTTAACCAGCACATGGAGCGCCTTGAACCCTAGGTAGAACACCCAGCACGAGCAGGAGAGGCGCGTCGGCAGCAGCAGCCCCAGACCGATCCCGAACGGGAAGAAGGACAGGAACAAGGCGTCGATGGCGTTCCAGGGCGGCTCAGCGAGCTGGGCGCCAATGTTGTACCCTGGGTTGGCGAACGGCTTCAGGGGTATCTGCGGCCACTGCGGCCTTAGCTGGTGCAGGCCGTTCAGGAGGTTGATAGCCGCCACGGCGAGAGCGGTGATGACGACCGTGCGGCTCCGGGCGAGCCGTCGCGGGTGGAGGCACATCTCCGTCGGCAGGAGGCTGATGGGGTAGGTGAGCCGCTCGCTCTCGATCCACCTCGGCGAGAAGAGCGTCGTAAGGCCGACCCACAGCCCGCACATCCCGAGACAGAACACGCCCCAGCGCCCCAGCGCCGGCAGCCAAGCGTTGAACACAGCCGGCTCGACGAACGAGCCCCCGCCGAGCCATAGGCCCGATGCCACGGCTCGATCGCCGATGACCAGCCCCTTCGGCAGCAGCGGGATGAACAGCCTCTCCCAACCGTTGTCGGGAGTGGCGAAGTGCGCCGGGTAGGCCATGATGGCCGGGAGGCAGCAGACCATGTCGAGCCCGGCCATCGCCGTCCCCAGCGTCGTGAGTATGTACACGACGACCATCTCGGCGGCGCTGAGCGCGAGCCTCGGGCACAGGCGGCGCAGTGCCGAGTTCAGCGCTGTCACCACGAGCAGCGTGAACACGACATTGCCGAACAGCGACAGCTCGGTGAACGCCTCGGTCGTGCGTACGACCTCTACGGTCGCGACCCACGCCGCGTTCGGCACTACGAGCAGAAGCCCCAGCGCGACCGACCGAACCGTCACACCGCGCGGGAGTGCTGAGGCCGGTGCTCGCGCTAGGTCGGGCGCGCTGGTCGCTGCCGGGCTCACAGGACCTCCTCGTAGACGGCCTCCGTCCGGCCGGCGAGCAGGTCCCAGTCGTAGAGCGTCTTCACATCCTCGTGTCCCTGCCGGGCGCATCGCGCCGCGTCCTCCGGGGCGTACAGGACGTGCAGAATCTGCGTCCCAAGCGAATCAGGGCTGTCGGGGTAGCACTTGTAGCCGTTCCCATTGTGCCTGATGACGCTTGACAACCCGCCGACGTCCGACACAACGACCGGTGTCCCGGCCGCGAGCGCCTCGAGCGCGACTATCCCGAAGGGCTCTGAGAGGCTGGGCACGGCCGCGACATCGGCGACCTTGTAGAGCTGTGGGAGCTCGTCGTCCGGTACGAACCCGACGAAGTGGAAGCTATCCGCGATCCCCAGCTCCCACACCCGGCGCTTGTGGCCGGACGCGTCGCCGCCGCCGGCGATGACGAACCTCGTCTGGGGGTGGAAGTGCAGCACCTTCGCCGCGGCCTCCACGAGGGTCTGCACGCCCTTCTCGCGCACCTGGCGGCCGACGAACAGAACGATCTTCTCGTCATCGTGCGCGAACCGGCGTCTGACCTCGATCGATGGCTCGATTTCGAAGCGGTGCCGGTCCACCCCGTTGTTTACGACCCTGATCTTGTCTTGGGGAACCGAGAACACGGCCCGGATGTGGTCGCTCATGTACGTCGAGCAACAGATCACCCGGCTCGACTGGTAGGCGAGCCACCACTCGATCTGGCTGATGTACTGCTGCTGCTGAGTGTGCAGGCCGTTGTTCCGCCCGACCTCCGTGGCATGGATGGTCGAGATGAGCGGCCGCCCCGTCGCACGCCTGACGGTCTCCCCCGCATAGGCCCCGAGCCAGTCATGGGCGTGCACCACGTCGTAGGGCGCCGTCGGGTGCAGCGCCATCGCCTCGGCCGCCAGCGCGAAGTTGAGGTGCATTATGTCGTACTGGAAGTCCGGGCCCCACACCCCGCTGAGGGCCGTGCGGACTACGCGCAGGTTCGGCGTGAGCTCCTCGTAGCCCGGCGCGTCGCCGAACGCCGCCGTGACGACCGTCACGCGGATGTCCCGCCGCGAGAGGGCGAGCGACAGCTCGCTCAGGTGCCGCGCGAGCCCGCCCACGAGCCGGGGCGGGTACTCCCACGAAAGCATCAAGACGTGCATCTCGGCCTCCCGTCGCCTCGCGGCGCTACGTTTCCGTGCCAGCGCTTGGCTCACCTCGCTGAAAGGGCGGGGTCGGCCCGGCGCCGAAGCTTCACGTGGTTCACCACGCACCCCGGAGCCGTCGAATGCAGCAGGGCGCGCCCGCAATCGAGATTAGGCAGTTGCGCAAGGTCTTCCATCCGAAGGGTTCCCCTCCCGTTACCGCCCTCGACGGTGTCAGCCTGACCGTGGGTCGCGGCGAGATCTTTGGCTTCCTAGGCCGCAATGGGGCCGGCAAGACGACCGCGGTCAAGGTGCTCACGAACATGATAGCCGACTACGAGGGCGAGTGCCGCATCCAGGGCCTGCCCACGGGCAGCCTTGACGTGCGCCGGGTCGTCGGCCTTCTGCCCGAGGTGACCGACTTCCACGCGTGGCTGACCGCCGAGGAGATCCTGTGGTTCCACGGACGCCTGCACGGGCTCTCAAAGGCCGTTCTCTCCGAGCGCGTCCCGGCTCTCCTCGGGCGGTTGGGCATCGAGCGCGATGCTTGGACGCGGCGTGTCGGTCCGTTCTCACAGGGGATGCTGCAGCGCCTTGGCATCGCGGTCGCCCTGGTAGGTGACCCGGAGATCGTGTTCCTCGATGAGCCCACGGCGAATCTGGACCCGCTCGGTCGCCGGGACGTGCGAAACCTGCTGTTGGAGTTGGAGCGCGAAGGCAGGACGGTATTCCTGAACTCCCACCTCCTGTCCGATGTCGAGATGACGTGCCACCGGGTGGCCATCCTCGAGCAGGGGAGGATCGTCGCCTCGGGCGATGTGAGCGAGTTGGCACAGCTCCGCCCATACGCGCACATCCGCGCCACGGGCGTGCCAGGGGCGCTGCTGGACGAGCTGAGGACCCTGTCCGATGACGTGGCGGTCCTCGATGGCACGATCGTCGTACGCATCCGCACTGAGGACGACCTCGACCCGATCCCGTCGATGGTGGAAAGGCACGGAGCGCGGCTGCGGTACCTCGCGGTGGCTCGCGAGAGCCTGGAGGATGTGTTCATGCGGATGGTCGGCTCCCCCGGGGCTCAGAGCGGCGGTGGCACTCAGTGAGCGCATCCCTCGTCATCGCCGGTAGCTGCCTGAAGTGCGGCCTGCGCAGCAAGGGCCTGTGGGCCGTCATCGTGGCGACACTCGTGCCGATGCTCATCCTCAACGTCGGCCTCATGTTGATACCCGACCAGATGTGGACGCTCGCGGTGCAGGTGGCGGCCGGCTTCCATGGCGAGGACGTCGGATCGGCCACGGAGTGGGTGAAGGAGACGACCGGACAGGCCGAGCAAAAGCGCGAGCTCGTGCTCAACACCTCCGTCTCCGGCAGCATCCGCGTTATCGGCGCGGTCGCGTCACTGATCGCCATCTTCTTCACCGCGCTCACGAACGAGGCCGGGCGGAAGTCGCTCGCACACGTGCTGTCCCACCCGATCCGCCGCTCCTCCATCGTGCTCGGCTCCTTCCTCGGGACGCTCGCCGTGGTCGTGCCCTGTGTCTTCGCGATGACCGTGTTCGCGTTCGTGCTCCTGCTGATCGAGTCGGGCAAGGCCGATTGGCCCTTCTTCCTGTCCGGGCTGTACCTGCTCGCGGGAGTGACGGTCACAACGGCCTACGCGGTCGCCTTCACAACGGCACTGCCCGCCATCGTCGGGGTGTTCGCGTCTGTGGGGTACACATGGATCGCCGCGAAGACTTACTCTGTGCACCTCATCCTCCAGCAGGTGACCGGGGTGGCGGAGCACCTCGGGCGCGCCTGGCTCTACCTCATCCCGCGCCTGGGCGACTTCAGCACCATCGCGATAGACAAGGCTATGGCCTGGAGCATGGATGAGGCGACCGCCCCACCGATCACGGGCAACATGACGGCCGGCTTCATCCTGGCCGCTCTGCACGTGGTGTTCGCCCTCACACTGGCGACCATGTCGCTGAGGCGGAAGCAGGTGTGACGGTGCTCAGCGCGCTCATGGCGTGCGCGCTCGTGGGCGCGGGCCCAACGTGCGAGCTGCGCGGGGACCTATCCGGCAACGCGCTGGAGATCGGCGCCCCCGGCGGCCCGGCGCTTGTCCGCATTGAGCCGCTCTTTGGTCTCACCTTCACCGACATGACGATGATAGGGCCGCCCGACATGTCGCGGCGGGCGGTGGAGGGCGCCCCGCTGTCTATGGAGTGGGACCACCCGCGCGCGACCGTGGTCCTCAACGTCGAGCCACAGGACGATCGCGTGCTGTTCCGCGCGGCCGTGACCTGCAGGCAGGGCGCCATCCTGCACGTAGCCGTCCCGTTCAGCTTCACCCTTGCTGGCGAGCCCGTGGAGCGGCTCCTGTGGCCCGATGTGATGGGTGTCGAGCTCTCGTCGCAGTTCCTGCATTCGGAGAAGCAGCTCTGGATGGACTACCCACCTGCCTTCTGCGACTTCGCCGCCGCGGAGGTTGGCGGCGCCTCGGCCTACTTCTACCGATGCGAGACGGAGAAGGCGGTACACCCCAGCGTGCTGGCCGTCCTGGGCGGGCCCAGACCCACCTTCCGGCACTTCTACGCGGCCTACATCAGGGAAGGCGAGACATGGCGCTCGCCCGCGGTGGCCTGCCAGATCGGCGGCGACCTGCGCGAGACGTTGCTGCGGTACAAGCGCGAGTGCGGGCTGGGCCGCGGCCTCTCGGACAAGCTTGGCCCGTCGCTTGTCAAGCGCTGGTCCGGTATGGCCGAGGCGATGCTCACTCCGCCCTTTGGCCGAATGGCGTTGACCGCGGAGCGGATGCCGCTACCCGCGGTCGTCGAGCCCGCGACGTGGATGTTCGGTGGCTTTGACCGCAAGTACCCCGACTTCCTGCCGCCGAATGAGGCGCACGGAGGGGAGGCCGGCTTCCGCAGGTTCATCGACGTGGCCCATGGGCACGGCCACCTGGTGCGCCCCTATGTGAACTTCACGTGGTGGTGCACGGGGTGGGACGGAGAAGACAGCCGACCTGCGCCGTCCTACGAGGAGTACGGCTCCGCGCCCCTGTCGCGCGACATGAAGGGCGAGCTGCAGCTCGAGCGGTACGGCGCCAACTTCGGCTATCGCGTCACTCCCAGTCACCCGGCTGCGGTTCGCAAGCGTCTGGAGGTTCGCGACGCCCTTCTTGACTCCTATGGCGTTGACATCCTCTACTGCGACCAACTGGGCGCGCGCAACTGGCTGCTCGACCTGAACCCCGCTCTGCCCAACCCGGCGGACTATGGCTCGGCGCTCATGGCGACCGGTGCGGAGGATGCGGCGCGCTGCCCGATCGAGACCGAGTTCGGCCACGACCAGGTGCTGTCGTTCGCCTCGGCGATGAACTACTGGTGCCTTCCGCCCCTGGCCGCCCGGCCGTCCTGGCCCGGCGCGCCCGCGCCTCCGGACGCGCTGGACCTGGTGCGCCCGTTCCCCTTCGGGCTGTTCGTCTCGACCGGAGACGCGGTGGTGAGCATCCCCGACACGCGTGATCCCGCCCGGCTTGCGTGGTCGCTTCTCCTCGGCGGGCGGGTCTCCCTCGGGTGGTCCGTCGATGAACGGCTTGCCGCCGGCCCCGAGAGGGCGAGGATCGAGTTCCTGCAGCGGCTCGCGCGTGCGCTGGGCGAGGACGTTCTGACAGACAGGCTGGTCAGGTTCGAGTACCTGGCGCCGAGGGTGTGCAGGAGCACCTTCGAGCGGCACTCCGTTATCGCCAACTTCAGCACGGGGCCGTGGATAACCGGCGACGGTGCCTCGGTTGCCCCCGGCGGGTACGACTTGCGCGCCGCGAGCGGCCTGAGGGCGGGCCACTATGCCGGGGTGAACGGTATGCCTGTGAGCGTGTTCATCGAGCCGGGCGGAGCTGCTTGGGCCCTAGCGCCGAGGGGGTTCGGGGTCGACCTGCCGGGCCTGCGGGTCACCGATCCGGGCCCCATGCCCGGTGCGACCGTCATTGGCCGCTCGTGCGTCGTGTTCGATGCCGGTCCGGGCCTGGGCGCGAACTACATCGGCGGGCTCACGGGCGAGGATGTCCGGGAAGCGTTTACGGAGCTTCGGCCCGTGCGAGTGAGCAGTCCCACGGCACTCTCGAACCGGCTGCCGGCGACCCGCGTGATCGTCCACGCCAACTCCGAGTTCCTGCCCTGCGCCTCACTCGACAACTGGGCTGTGACGCTGGCGAAGCTGCGGGAATGGTGCGAGGGCGGCGGCATCCTCGTCGAGGTGGCGAGCTACCCTCTGTGGATCGCCGCGGCGCCCGACACTCAGGCGCCCGACGGATGGGCGAAGCGACAGATAGCGTTCGCGGGGTTCGAGGACCTTTGCGCCGACCGCTGCAAGCTGATCGAGCCGCCGCTGGCCGCGGAGACCGTGCGGGTCACGGCGCTCGGCCAGAACGCTCTCTCCCCGGCCGCCGTGGCGGCGCTGGAAGGAGAGCCGGCCGTGGCTAACAGGCCACTCCTAGACTCGGCGGGAGCCCTCGTGATCGCGACGGCGCAGTCCGGGGACTACATCACAGTTCGCCCGCTCGGCCACGGGGCTATTGTGCGAGTCGGCGGGGTGCCGACGCGGGCGGCGTTGCGCGCCCTCGCGGAGACGGTGACTGCGATACTGAACGGGCGCTTACCCCTCGGCCCGCCGGCGTGGCGCGTACCGGTCTGTGCCGCGGTCGTGCCCGAGGGGCCTCGCTAGCCGCCCGCCGGCTCCTCCGCGATCCCGTGCGCGGGGACCGAAACGCCTTCGACCGTCACCGCCTGGTCGCCCGTGTTCAGATACAGCCAACCGTCCGGCAGCTCGGTGGCAAAGACTCCGGTGGCGTCTGTCGTGGGGAGCGATACCGGCCCGCCGGGCAGTCCGAGTGACGCGGGGTCGCGCAGAGCCAGTTCGACCACAGCGGCCAGCCCGTCCGGCCCCTTGCTTCCGTAAGGCACGAGCACGGTCGCGCCGCTCCCCACACGCCGGACGCACTCGGCCCGCACACGCTCTGCGTCCACGTCGAGCCTGATCGTCGCCGTTCCGGGCTCCTCGTTCTCCGCTCCGGCCGTGCAAAGGTCGAGCATCCGCAGAGCCACGCCGAGATCGCGCGCGTCGCCCATGCCGTAATCGAGCGGGCGCCAAGTCGTCATCTCGAACGAAACCTCCGCCACGTTTGCACCGCCCAGGACAGCCCGCGGCACCGCCAAACGATAGGTCGCGATCCCCGCCTTGTCGAGCCGACCGACCTCCGTTCCGTTCACCAGCACGCGGTTGGGGCCTGTGAGCGAGTGCTCGCCAAGACATGCGTCGATGGTGAGAACCGCGTCCTGCGACGGATCGATGGGCATCCAGGCACCGGCGCGGGCTTGGCTCCAGCGCTTCGTCGCGCCCGGGATGTCAGGCCACTCGGGGCCTGTCTCTCTGCCGTGCCAGTCGCCGAGGAGCCAGGCGTCGTCGCCCGCGCTGCCCACCAAGAGCCGAAAGCGGCGAGGGGGCGGGCCGGCGAGCGAAACGCGGATCGGGTCGTGCCGCGCGCTCGGAGTCGCGAACAGCTCGTCGCGAGCCGCCGTATCGCCCTCCGGCGTAATGAAGAACAGCCCCTCTCGCGGGGCCAACGCGACCAACACGTGGCCTTGCGCGACCCAGTCGCGCAGCCCGGCGGCTTCATCGGGCTCGATGTAGGGGCAGCCCGCCAGCGTCACGACGGCAAGGTCCATCGCCGAGGTGGAAGCGATCGTCAGGCGGTCGAGGAACTCCACGTCGACCCGCGCGCGCACGCGCCTGGCCGCGTCGTAGGTCGGCCCGATGGTCGCGGGATCGGCCGCCCAGGAGGTCTTCGGCAGGTACACCGCAGCGTGGATCCGAGGCTCCCGCCGCTGCAAGTCCGCGGCGTACTGCCTGAAGTTGGCTATCGCGTCACCGGAACTCAGGACGTTGTCCGAGTAGTAGTGTAGCTGCCTCGCGCCGGATGCGGTCGCGTTGTAGATCCTGACAACGACGCCGTTCGCGTCCACGCCCGACGCGGGCTCGTAGCCGAAGAATGTACCGTACGCCCGGCAGGCGGTCGCCACCTCGCGGGTGATGGCGAAGTTGCCGAGGTAGTCGCTGCCCTCGTTGGTTATCCTGATGCCCGCGCCGGAGGGAGCGATCGCGCGCGCCTGGGCGGTGAAGTCGGCGCCGAGCACCGGGTTCCCGTCCCCACCGGTGCAGAGGTAGATCTCCGTGCTCGGGAAGTGCTTTCGCGTGAGCCCGACCCACAGCGTCGCCCAGTGGGTCATCTCATCGACGTACCAGTTGGTGAAGTCCACTTTGGCGCGCAGCGAGGGGGCCTTCTCGGGCAAGAACGGAGCGACGTCCGCGAACGTGCCGTAGGCCGTTCCCCACGCGGCGTTGAGCGCGGCGACCGTCCCATAGCGCTTTTCCATCGCGGCGCGGAACGACTCGGCCGCTCGGGCATCACCGGCCCACCAGCCGACATGGTTGTGGTACTGCCCGGGGATGTCGGCGGTCCATCCGCCCTCGGGGCCGGCCGGGTAGATCGACTCCCCGTAGATCCCGCTTATGCCCAGTAGAAGGGACTCGATGACCCCACTGTCGCGGTACCGGTCGGCGAAGGCCGCAAGGAACCGGTCGACCCGCGCCGGCAGCCGAGGATTCCAGATCGACTCGACCTTCGACGGCAGGCCGTGCTCGAGACACACGCACGCGAAGGACTCCTCCGAGTTCCGGAACCACGCCGGGTTCGCGTATGCCGGCCCGGCGATGAGGAACGGCACCCACTTCAGGCCAGCGTTCTTGAGCACCTCGACCTGCCGGTCCCACCGGCTCCAGTCCCAGCCGCCATCGCCCCTGTCCTCGACTGTCTGCCACGTGACGTACGACTCAACGCTCGTGACGCCCAGTGCCTTGTAGAGCTCGGCCATGCCCGCGCCCACGTCGTTGCCCAAGGTGAGCTCCATCCCAGCACCGATCCGAGTGGAGAGCCGCTCCAGGAGCGCCGGGTCCGCCCCGCCGGGGCGATAGCCCTCGGGGGCGGTGAGCGAGAGCTCGATCCGCCGAACGGCTATGTCCGCGCTGCACAGCCGCAGGTCGGCCTGCCAGTTCTGGCGGTTCGACAGGGCCGCGTGCGCGAGCCGCACGGTCTGGCGCCGCCACTCGCTCGATCCAAGCATCAGGATGCCCTCGTCCGCGCCCTCGTAGGCGCCACCGCCGGCGCGGTCGTACTGAACCGGCACGTACCCCATGTGCTCATCGTAGAACTCGACGGTGAGATACACGTCCCTATCGCCCGGTGGGGCCAGGGCGTCATCCGCCTTGATGTAGAGGTATGGGGATCGCCCGCCCGCCACTCGGCGGCACTGCTCTCCGCCGAGCGTCGTGGCGACGTTCTCGCCGTCTCCGGCGGACGGCACTGAGAGCCCGTGCTCGGAGTTCCGCGGGCCCAGTTGCACCCAGAGCGTGTTGTCTGGGGCCTGCGATGTGAGAGCCGCGAGAAGAGATAGGACGAGGGTCATGAGGCTGCCTCCGTCGTGAAGATGCGCCGCTGGCGCCACGCGTGAGAGGATAGCCTCGCGGCCTCGCCGGCGCAACAGGACCCCGCCTGCCCCTCGCCGAATGCCCCTCCGCTTGACGCTCCCCTCGGAGGTGCTTGCGTGCCAGCGACCGGCAAGGCGGCCGTCTTCACCGCGCCCTGGGAGATCGAGGTGCGCGAGATCGAGTTCCCCGACCCGGGGCCGGGCGAGGTGCTCATCAGGACCCGCGCCTCGATCATCTCGAACGGCACGGAGTCGTGGATCTGGAGCGGCAGGTTCCACAGCCCCGGCAGGGACACTCCGTACCGTTACCCCGTAGTGCCCGGCTACCAGCGCGTGGGCGAGGTGGTCGCGCTCGGCGAGGGCGCAACGGGCCTCGCGGTTGGTCAGCGGGTCTTCGCAACCGTCTCGCGGCTCGAAGGCGGGTACAGCTCCTTCGCCGGCAGCCACGCCGAGTGGGGATCGACAGTCGTCGGCGAGTGCATCCCGCTACCGGACGACGTGTCAGTTGGAGACGCCGCAGGCCTGGTCCTCACGCAGGTCGGCTACAACGGAGGCACCCGGCCGCCCGTGCGGCCGGGCTGGAACGTCGTGGTGATCGGCGATGGGCTCGTCGGCCAGTGGGCCGCCCAGACCTTCCGCGCCCGAGGCGCCCACGTCATCCTGTGCGGTCGCCGGCCCCGGCGTCTGGAGATCGCGGCCCTGCACTCGGCGGACGAGGTCATCGATGCGGGATCGGTCGATCCGTGCGAGGAGATCCTGCGGCGCTTCCCCGGCGGGGTCGACGTGGTCGACGAGGCGGTGGGGCTCCTCGCCAACGTCGAGGCGGCGTTCCGCATGTTGCGCCACGACGGCCACCTCGTCTTCAACGGCTACCACCCCGAGGGTGAGCACCTCATGAACATTCAGTGGATGCACGACAAGGAGATCACGTGCTGGGGGATGGCCGGCTGGACGCGGCCGCGGCTCGACGCGGCGCTCCAGTGGATCCGGGAGGGCAAGCTGAGAGTGCGCGACATGGTCACGCACGAGTTTGGCGGCGCGGGGGCCGACAAGGCCTACCGCATGATCCGCGACCGGAGCGAGGACTTCCTGGGCGTACTGCTGAGGTGGTAGAAGCGACCAGTTTGGTGCAGGTGGACCAACGACAGACAATGGGCTTCAGCCCATTGAGCTGCAACTCCAATGGGCTGAAGCCCATTGTCGTGTGGGCGATGCGAAGGAGACGCGCAACTTGACCACCCCAACCGGCAAGGCCCTCCAGGTAGCCGCACCTGGCAAGTTCGACATCATCG
>Ga0315279_10008029_pt1 | contig 12884 bp, 16 predicted proteins | sample YL17G06_20_MG_FD_203694 | JGI IMG/M metagenome (GOLD analysis project Ga0315279, IMG submission 203694) | Sediment microbial communities from Yellowstone Lake, YNP, Wyoming, USA - YL17G06_20 | ecosystem: Environmental > Aquatic > Freshwater > Lake > Sediment | place: USA: Wyoming | collected... | reverse complement strand
GTGGTTCAATGAACGAATCGCTGTCGAAAGGAGAAAAGGATTAACCCCTGTGGTCAGGGTCGCGGTTGCCCCTCAGGATTGTCCTGAGAGGTTATTTTTGAAGCATCACTGTCCCTATTTACTCTGTATACAATATCTGGGCGAGGATGTGACAATGTTGAAGCGGCAACACTAAGCCCACACGCAACTATCAGAAAAATTCCCAAGATGATTCTGACAGGGTATCGCGGGTCGTTAGGTGAAGCGAAAAGCATCCAAACACCACAAAAGGCCATGAATCCGTTCAAAAGACCAGCAAGAATGCGCCTTAGCATAGTTTTTTTCTTAACTGCCAAAATGGTTGCCACGCCAGCAATGGCAAGAACAACGTAAACACCGATAACAAAATCAGAAGGACGACCCTCGGAGTAAGTATAGGAAAAGCCAAGCACTCCGATGACTACCAAAACCATACCAAATATCCTTGCTAAACGATCAACCCAATCAGATAGTCTAACACTGAACATTTCTCGATCTCCTTATTTTCATTACCATAATTTTGCCAAGGTAGCGTTGATTATCTTGATTACAACCTTTCTAATTCTTCCCGAATGCTTTGTGGTAGTGTCGCTTCAAGCTGTGGGAATTTTTCAACGATGCGGAAGATATCGGCTAAATCCTTTTGCCGTTTGCTCCTCCGCCTGGTCTTATCCATATACGCCCAAACTTTGCCCTCCAACACATCTTCAAGCCGTGCCACCTTCATCGTGTAACCCAGCACGGTCCTGTCGTCCGCACCTGAAACAAACCTCTGGTAACACGGGTCGGCCTGAAGTTGAATCCGCAGGTCGGAGCTTGGGCTTGTGATGTTCACGCTATGCTCGAATTGCTCAACCTTTAACCCATAGTCTTTGGCCGCTTTGCATATAGCCCCGATATCTTCAACTGCGGCAACGATATCCAAATCAAGGCTTACGACCGGCTCAACATAAGCGTTGACGGCAAGTCCTCCGATGAGACAATACCGTGAACCCGTTTGAGAAAGAATGTCCAGAAAAACCTGGATGATGTCAGATTTTCCGTTTGCAATCCGGTTAACGAATTCTTTGCCAGTCATCTCATTTCTTTCTTCAAGTGGACGAACCAAAAACCAAAGATTGAAGGGCTCCTGTTTCATGTATTATTGTAAGGATTGGCGGGAAAGGCAATAGGGATTTTCAATTTCATATTTACGATTTGCTCCGCCAGACGGCAGCGGATCTTCGGGATTTTGGTTTTTGTGTGTTTTATACATGTGAGCAACGATAGAGCTCGGCTGAATCTACTCTTTGTTTTCGTCAAACAAGTTGTTTTGGTCTGTGGGTTTTTTCTTAGGGGGCTTTAGACAAAGGTGGTCGCAGGCCTGCCTGGTGACTTCACGGCCACGCCTTGTGCGCCGCAGGAAACCAATCTGCAAAAGATACGGCTCAACCACATCTTCGAGCGTGTCCCTTTCCTCGCCGAGCGTGGCGGCGATTGCCTCGATGCCGGCTGGGCCGCCATCATAGACGTTGACAAGAGCACGCAGGACGGCCCTATCGAGCTCATCGAGGCCGAGCGTGTCGATTTGTTCCATCTTCAGGGCGGTCTCGACGATGTCGGTATTGAGGGCGCCCGAGCCTTTTACCTGGGCGTAGTCGCGGACGCGTTTCAGCAGGCGATTGGCGACTCGCGGTGTGCCGCGTGAGCGGCCGGCGATTAGTTCGAGCGCACCATCGGCGCATTTTAGCTGGAGAAGCTGGGCGGAGCGGCGCAAAATGGCGGTAAGCTCATCGGCGGAGTAGAATTCGAGGTGGTAGAGCATTCCGAATCGGCTGCGGAGCGGCGCGCTCAATAGGCCGGCGCGGGTGGTTGCGCCGACGAGGGTGAATCGCCTGAGTGGGAAGTTTATGGTTTTTGCGTGCAGGCCGCTATCGACGGTGAAGTCAACTCTGAATTCTTCCATCGCCGGGTAGAGGAACTCTTCGACCGGCGTGCTGAGGCGGTGGATTTCATCGATGAAGAGGACATCGCCGGTGTTTATGTTGCTTAGAAGGCCCATCACGTCACCCTGTTTTGTCAGGGCGGGGCCCGATGAGCAGCGGATTCTTGAACCCATTTCGTTTGCGACGACGTTGGCGAGAGTGGTTTTGCCGAGGCCCGGCGGGCCATAGAACAAGATATGTTCGAGCGGCTCGCCCCTCTGCCTGGCGGCGGTAATGGCGATGGCGAGCTTCTTCTTGACGCTGGATTGGCCGACGCACTCATCGAGCGATTTTGGGCGCAGGGAGATATTGAAGGTTTCCTCCTGCTCGTTCAGCGGCTGGGTGCTTATGATTCTGCCGATAGCCATTTTTAGTCGATAGTATTTAGTCGTTAGTCATTAGTCGATAGTCGTTAGCAGGTTGTTTGCGCGAGGTGCTGTTTCATAGCTGTCCTGAATCGTAAATCGAAAATCATAAATCGAAAATCATATAGTTATTTATGCTTCTACTCCATGTTTCAGTCTATACACGAGAGGCACGAGTGCCTCGGATGAGCTTATGTCAGGATGTTTCTGGCAGGCAAGCTCAATCAGCTCGATTGCATCATTTCTTTTTTCGCCCCAGGCGATGAGGATTTCAAGGGCCTCAAGCTGGAAGGGTTTGAATCTCGGCGCTTCGCGGGCGGGTTCTGCGCCGAGGGCGAAGGCCTGGAGCTTGCCTTTCAGCTCGGCGATGATTTGCTGCGATAATCTTCTTCCGATGAGGGGCAGTGACATCAGGGTTTTGTCGTCGCCGTTTTCGATTGCGGCTGCAATAGTGGCGATGGGGATGCTGAGCGAACGCAGGCCCTTTCTTACGCCCACTCCTTTGACGGTGGTGTATTTGATGAAGAAGTCTTTTTCGGCTGCGCTGAGGAAGCCGACCATTCTGGGGATGAGGTTGCCGCCGCCGGGCGAGCCTTCGTAATATTCCATCGTGCAGAGGGTGACATCCAGGCCGAGTCTGCCGGACAGTGCCACAACGCAGTAGCCGGGCAGCATCACCTCATAGCCGACCGGGCCGACCTGGATGAGGGCGGATTCGGTGTCGAGCTTGACAAGTTTTCCTTCAAGTCTGGCAATCATTGTTCAAATCAAATATCAAGAATCAAAAATCAATCCGCCAGAAGTAGTGGCGGACAAAAACTATTCGTCTTTGTGACTCCAGCGTTTGCTTACTAATGCTCCGGCACATGCCATTTGAAGAATTGTCATTCCGCACTTGTCGAAGATCCGGCTTCAGACGGAATGCGGAATCCAGCTTGCCGTTGGTTCTGGATTCCTGCTTTCGCAGGAATGACAGTATAGGCGGCAAGCTGTCCAAGTGGCAAATTCATACTAAGGCCGATTCGGGTATTATTTATCGCTTTTGCAGAACTGTCTGCAGAAGCGGGTTACAGGAATTTGCGCAGCACAGGGCGGCGGCGATTGCATCGGCCACATCGGGCGGCCGGGGCAGGTCGGGCAAAGAAAGAAACGTCTGAATGGTCCGCTGGACCTGCTCCTTTGACGCCCTGCCATTGCCGGTAATCGATTTTTTTATCCGCGTTGCGCTGAAGCTTCGCACCTCGACCGTCACCTCGGCGCACTTTTGCAGTATAACGCCTCTTGCGTGTCCCATCAAGATTGCGGTTCTGGGGTGGGCGTAGTGCGAATACAATTCCTCGACCGCCACGATATCGGGCCGCAGGGTTTTCAAAAGCGAGTCGGTGTCCTCGGCGATTCTGTTGAGCTTTTCTTCTATTCGGCCCCCCGCTCCTGTCTTCCGACAGGAAGACGCGGGGGCGGTGCGGATGACGCCGGCTTCGATGAGCTTGTGCCGGTCGCCGTCTGTTTCTATGCAGGCGTAGCCGCAAACCTGCAAGCCAGGGTCAATGCCGAGTATTCTCATTTCCACCTCCAGGTAGTGCCATCGGGCCTGTCTTCGAGAACGATGCCAATCTTGTCCAAGTGCAGTCGAATCACATCTGCGGCGGCAAAATCCTTTTGCTTTCTGGCGGCATTGCGCTGCCCAATCAGAATCTTAACAAGGTTGTCTATCATTTCGACATCTATCGCCGCCTGGCCGTAATGTTCTTTTACTATACCGAGGCACTCTCCACCTAACTTCCGGAATTTTTTATCGACGGCATCAAGCGTTTCCGCTGCGGTCGCATTACTTTCAAGGAGCTTGTTCGCCAGTCGAACCAACTCGAATATAACCGACAAAGCAACCGCCGTGTTCAGGTCATCGTTCATTGCCGTCTCAAACTGTTCCTGAAGCTGCCGCAATTGTTCCGATACCCTTTCATCAAGTTGACCTTTGGGCGCAATATTCAATCTTTGCCGCAGATTTATGACGGCATCGGTTATTTTTTCGTATCCGCTTTGGGCGGCGTGGAGGGCTTCATCGGAGAAGTCCAGCGGGCTGCGGTAGTGGCTGTTGAGGACAAGCTGTCGGACCGCGAGCGGGTCGTATTTTCGACTCAGTCTATCGTGTTTCTCATCGGGCGCATCGGAGAAGACCTGCTTTAGCGTGATGAAGTTGCCTAAGCTTTTGCCCATTTTTTGGCCATCGACGGTAACCATATTATTGTGAACCCAGAATCGAGCGAACTGGACGGCGTTTGCGGCTTCGGACTGGGCGATTTCGCACTCGTGGTGGGGGAACTGGTTTTCGAGGCCGCCGCCGTGGATGTCGAAGGGCTGGCCGAGATATTTTGTGCTCATCACGGAGCATTCGAGATGCCAGCCAGGGAAGCCCACCCCCCACGGGCTCGGCCACTGCATAATGTGGTTCGGCTCGGCCTTTTTCCAGAGGGCAAAGTCGGCTGGGTGCTTTTTGTCGGGCGAAACCTCCACGCGTGCGCCGGCGAGCATATCATCGATGTTTCTGCCGGAGAGTTTGCCGTAGTCTTTGAATCTGGAGACGTCGAAATAGACGGAGCCGCTGGCCTCGTAGGCGCAGCCTTTTTCCAGTAATTTTTTTACCAATTCTATCTGCTCGACGATGTGGCCGCTGGCGCGGGGGCTTATGTCGGGGCGAAGGCAGTTGAGCTTGTCCATATCCTCGAAGTAGCTGCGGGTGTAGTACTCGGCCAAGGCCATCGGATGTTTTTTCTCTTTTTTGGCCGCTTTGACGATTTTGTCTTCGCCTTCGTCCGCATCGTCCGTCAGATGGCCGACGTCGGTTATGTTCTGGACGTAGGTAACATTGTAGCCGAGGTAGCGCAGATACCGCACCAGGATATCGAAGCTGACGTAACTTTTTGCGTGGCCGAGATGGGCGTGGCCATAGACGGTCGGGCCGCAGACGTATATGCCGACGCGGCCTTTTTGTAGCGGCTTGAATTCTTCAAGTCGCCTTGTCAGACTGTTATAAAATCTCAACTCCATGTTTTCCTTTTTACTTCTATCTTGCTTAAAGGGTTCTTCTTTTCTTCTTCCTTAATAGCGTAACAGCGGTGGCGGCGATGGCGTTTCCTGCGCCGACGTCGCCGAGACCTTCGTTTGTTTTTGCTTTGACGTTGACGGCGGTAAAGTCGATGCCCAGAAGGGAGGCGATGGCCCTTTTAATCTGGCCCTTGACCTGGCCGAGCCGGGGCTCTTCGGCGTGAATAACCAGGTCGATATTGATAACCTCCCATTTTTTTTCTTCGAGCCGTTCTTTTACAATGAGCAAAAGCTCTTTGCTGTCTGCATCTTTCCACTGCGGGTCGGTGTCGGGAAAGAGCGTGCCTATATCGCCCATACCGCTTGCACCGAGCAAAGCATCGATAACGGCGTGAAGGCATACATCGCCGTCGCTGTGGCCGGCAAGGCCGAGCGGATACGGGATGTGGATGCCGCCGAGCATCAGGCGTCTGCCCTCGACTACGCGGTGGATGTCGGTGCCGATGCCGGTGCGATAATCGTCAGTGCGTTCTTCAATCACAATTTTCCCTTTGTGCTGGGCAGGTCGGCGCCGGTAACGGTGACGGCCGTCCCGAGCGCCCGGCCCAAACTTTTGAAAATCGCCTCGGCAATGTGATGGCTGTTTGTGCCGTAGGGCACGTTTATGTGCAGGTTGAATCTGCCGTTGTCGGCGAGGCTTCGAAGCATTCCTTCGAGGCACTCGACGTCGAAGTCGCCGATTTTGGCTGTCCGGTATTCGACGTTGTATATGAAGTTGGCCCTGCCCGACAGGTCAACGGAGACGTTGGCAAGGGCATCCTCCATAGGCACCGAGCTGTAGCCGTAGCGGGCGATTCCCTTTTTGTCGCCGAGGGCCTTGAGCAGGCATTCGCCCAGACAGATTCCGATGTCTTCGACTGTGTGGTGGGCGTCAACGTCGAGGTCACCTTTTGCTGCGACTTTGAGGTCGATTTTGCTGTGCTTACTCAGGTGCGAGAGCATATGGTCCAGGAAGCCGATGCCGGTGTCGATTTGGTATTTGCCGGCGCCATCGAGATTAAGCTCGAGCGTAACATCCGTTTCTTTTGTTTTCCTGTGGAGTTTGGCAGTTCTTTTTTTCATAAGGACATCCTTATTTTTGCAGGATTTCCTGCAGGGCGAAAAGTAGTTTATCATTTTGCACTGGGTTTCCGACACTTATTCTCAATTTATCTTCAAGTCCCGGATGGGCAAAGTATCTTACGTAGATATTTTGCCCGACCAATTTTTCATAGACTTCGGCGGCGCTGCAATTTTTGCATTTTGCGAGGACGAAGTTGGAGCTGCTGTCGGGGACATCGAAGCCGAGCTTGCGAAGGGCGGCGGTGAGGCGGGCTCGTTCGGCTTTTACTTTTTCGATGTTTTCTCTGAAGTATTTCTGGTCCTTTATCGCTGCGGCGGCAAGGGCAATGGCGAGGGCATCGACGTTGTAAGAGTCTTTTAGCTTCAATAATCCTTCGATAAGGGCGGGGTTGGCGATTGCATAACCGAAGCGAAGTCCCGCGAGCGAATAGCCCTTACTCATCGAGCGAAGGATAATTACGTTGTCGAAATTTTTGACAAGAGGCAGGCAATTTGCCTCGGCGAAATCCACGTAGGCCTCGTCAATCAGAAGCGCTCCCGAAAGCTCATCGGCTAATGATGCAAGCTCATCGACGCTGATGAATGTCCCGCTGGGTGCATTTGGGTTGCAGACGATTGTCAGGGCGGCGTTTGTGCCTGCGAGCCTGGCGGGCAGGTTGAACTCGCTGTCGAATGGGATTTCGATTGCCTTACAATCCTGCAGTTTGGCCAGGACGGGAAAAAGCGAATATGAAGGGACAGGATATGCGACGGGCCGGGTTTCATCGCAAAATGCACGGAAGGCCATACTCAATAGCTCATCGCCGCCGTTGCAGCACATAATATATTCGGGCGGCAGGTTGTGGACCTCGGATGCGGCCTGGCGAAATTCGTTTCCCAGCGGGTCGGGGTATCGGCGGAGGCGCTCGAGGGTTATCTCGGATAAAACTTTGCTAACCTGCGGCGAGGGCGGCCAGGGATTTTCATTGGTGTTGAGCTTTACGACATCCAGCTCTTTTGGCTGAAAGCCCGGCTCATAGGCCGCTGCCTTCTCAACATTTTCCCGAAAATAAGTCATTGCCTTCTTTTTAACCACAGATTCCACAGACGCTGTTCTGAGCGAAGTCGAAGAATCTATTTTTTAGCCACGAATTCTCACGAATCTTGCCTGTCGGCAGACAGGTTTTTACTAATTTGTGTTCATTTGTGTTAATTCGTGGTCAATATTTTTTTCTCTGCGGCTATTTTTGTAAGATTATACGGGTATTTGCCCCGAAGTTAAAGCCCGATTTTGGCATTATTTGACCGGGAGAGATATACTAACAAAAAATAAGTGGGATTTACCGTTAGCGGTTAGCGGATGCAGAATATGTCATAGACCGGATAACCAGGCTCTACATCCTCTTCGGCAATTCTAAACTTAGTAAACCTTCCATCCATATAATAATGCTCTATTTTGTCTGAGCGGCTAAGAGCGTGGGAAATTCTCACAACAGGTGTATATGGTGTTCCCGCGCCTGCACCGACACTACCCCCATACGACTCCTCCAATCGCTTACAAATGGGATCACTTTTTTCATTCAAAATAGCCCATATCTGATACGCGTTCAAAAATACGGTGCCCCATTCCTTTTGCGCATCTTCAAGTATCGGCATACACGCTTCAACTATTTCTTTATCAGTAACCACAGCTAACCTCCAATTATATTATACTCCGCTAACTCAGCAAAATTAAGACACTACCTCCTCCTCTTCAACTCCTGCATCAAGAGCTTTGCGCTTGGCTTCTATCAAGGCCCTTTGAACCCTACGAGCTTTCAGCAAAGCCGCTTTCTCTACAGCATGTATCTCACGTCCTCTCCTCTCACAGACTTCCATTGCATCATATATATATTTTTGTGCTTCCTTTTCAGGTATCCTGAGTCCACCATCCACGGTCGTAACCGAATTCACAACAGCTTGCAACTTATCATTTGACTTTATTAGCTCTGCTTCAGCCCATGCCCTAACAGCTTCCAGCTCAGCCTTTGCTTCAGCGTATTCCGCCTTTGCTCTTCGGAGTTCATCCCTGGCTGTTCTCTTTTCATCCTCGGCTCTTCTCCACTCACTCGCTACTCTTATTTTCCGTTGGTTTATATTATTTTTAACAGCCACAATTCCCGAAACTACAGAAAATATTACCCATGCAAATCCAATACATACAACGAGTATCAAAAACATAACTCGAAAGGGTGGCCGCATCTTCCTCTTCATCCAACTTTCGCCTGCTTCTGGAATTTCATGTTTTCTCGTTGGCTCCTTTATCTTCACCTTTTCACCTCTCGAAACCGTGCGTTACGAACCCTCAAACCAAATACCCAAAATTCTGCAGAGCAGCCCTCACGTTCGACATACGCAATACGAGACACGCTTCATGCAATGCGAATTATTTCTGACAATAATCAATGATGCGGGCGATTTCGCTGCGAAGGTCCTTGCGGTGGATAATCTCATCGACAAAGCCGTGCTCTAACATAAATTCGGCGGTCTGAAAGCCTTCCGGCAGCTCGACCTTTATCGTCTCGGCAATTGTGCGAGGACCGGCAAAGCCAATCAATGCCCCCGGCTCGGCTACGATACAATCGCCCAGCATTGCAAAGCTGGCGGTCACGCCGCCCGTAGTGGGGTCGGTCAGAACCGAGATAAAAAGGCCGCCTGATTCATCGAACTTGGCGAGGGCTGCGGAGGTTTTTGCCATTTGTCCGAGCGAGACGACTCCCTCGTGCATTCTGGCGCCGCCTGAGCAGCTAACCACCACGAGGGGCAGTTTCTCTTCGGCTGCCATATCGACTGCGGCGCAGAATTTTTCGCCGACCACAAGGCCCATAGAGCCCATCAGGAAGTTTGGCTCCATTACGCCGAGGATAATGCCCCTTCCTTTGATGAAGGCCTTGCCGATTCGCATTGCTTCTTTGGAGCCGGACTTTTTCCGGTCGGCCTTTACGCGCTGCTTGTAGGTGGTGCCGCGGAATTTGAAGCCGAGCGGGTCGGGCGTGGCCATATCGCCGAGGGCTTCCTGGAAGGAGTCCTCATCGACCATATACTTGATTCTGGTGGCGGCGTTTATTCTAAAGTGGTAGTCGCACTCGGGGCAGACGTTGAGGTTTTTTTCGACGCTGCTTTTATAGAGCATCTTCTCGCAGCGGGTGCAGCGCATCCACAGACCTTCGGGCATTTCCCTGCGGGGCCTTAATGAGAAGCCGTTCCACTTGGATTTTGTTTCTTCCGCCATAATGTCTGCCGAAAATGCGCTAAAATTTTACCAAAAATCCCCAGATTTAGCCATAAAAAGTTACTTGCAGGCGGTGCGGATGGCGTTTATTGCGGCGATGCGGTCGGGCTTTCCGAATATTGCATAGCCCGCCACCAGCGTATCGGCCCCATTAGAAACGACTATGGGAGCGGTCTGGGGGTCGATGCCGCCATCGACTTCTACACGGACGCCGGGGCCGACTATTTGACGGACCTGGGCGATTTTTTCCGCGCTTTCCGGTATAAATTCCTGGCCGCCAAAGCCAGGGTGGACGGTCATCACGAGGACCATATCACAGAGAGGACCAACGGTTTTTATTGTGTCAACCGGCGTTTCAGGGTTCAGGCATATACCGGCGGTGCAGCCGAGCTTGCGGATTTGGTCGATGAGGTCTTCGGGCTTGTCGGTCGCCTCGATGTGGAATGTTATATGATTGGCGCCGGCCTCTGCAAAACGCGGGGCATACACGGCGGGGTCGGTTATCATAAGGTGGGCGTCGAAGACCAATTTACTATACCGGCGAAGCTTGGCGACAACGGGCGGGCCGATTGTGATGTTGGGGACGAAGTGGCCGTCCATAACATCAAGGTGCACAATCTTTACGCCCGCCGACTCAATCACTGCTATCTCGTCAGCTAATTTTGCGAAGTCGGCGCTCAGGATAGAAGGCGCAATTTCAATTGTCCCTGCTTTTGGTAATCGCATTTTTCCTACGATTTATTAAAGGTTATTTTTCAATCTTTTAATAACCTATTCAGTTCATTCCATATCCTCATATCTTCGGCTTCGTCGCATAGCTTTCTGGCCCAGCTTTGAAGGTAGATTGTATCGAGTTTCTGTTTATGACGCAGGATAACTTTCTCGGCATCTAATAAATCCTGGTTGCGCCCGGGAATAATCTTTAGCAGGATTAAATCCTCGGGAGTCGGGAAAAAAGCTTTGATACCGTATAATTTAATTATCTTTCTTCTCTCAAATGCCTGATTTTCAAAATCAGTTGAGGCAATAATAAAGTCGATGTGAAAATCTCCGTAGTTTATCTGAAAGGTTCCTGTTTGTTTCGCCGTGTTAACGCATTTTGTTCTGGAGACCTTAAATCCATCATTTTTGGCTTTATCTAAAAAGTCAATGATGTCCTTCTGGTCAAGGATTATATCAACATCAACATCCCCTGTGACCCTTGGCTCACCCAGAGTTCCGGCTGCAATACCTCCGATTATAAGATACTTGTATTTTCGCCTGTTTAGAAAGGTTACTATCTTTTTATAGACTTCTTCCAATAAAATTATCATTTTTTCTTGCCCAAGCTTTTTTGTAGGCAGAGAGGATTATCCTCAAAGAAATTTCTGCGCCATTCCCAGATAAGTGCGGACGAAATCAAACTCTCCTCAAGTTGTAGTGCCTTCTTCCAGGACAGATTCCTGAGATGCCGTTTTTTTTCTTCCTCCAAACTTTCAAATCTTTTTTTGTCCAGAAGTCCCTTATTGTTTTTTGGATGCTTAATTTTTAGAAAGTTGGGAAGTTTTTCCATACTATTACCGCCATATCATCGACAAACCACGTAAGTGCAAAAGTTATAATCGCACAAGCCGTAAGTGCTCCTTTGCTCTTGTGCGCCTGTGCTCTTAAGCATTATTTTTCGTCGAGGATTTCGATACAGACAAACTTTTTGCCTTCGAGAAATTCCAGCGAGGCGCCGCCGCCGGTGGAGATGTGGGTTATTTTGCTCTGCAATCCGAGCTTTTCCACGGCGCTGGCGCTGTCACCGCCGCCGATTATGCTGCGGGCGCCTTTGGTTGTGGCATCAGCGACAGCGAGGGCGACTGCCTTTGTGCCTTCGTCGAAAGGCGGCATCTCAAAGACGCCCATCGGGCCGTTCCAGACGATGGTTTTGGCGCCTGCGAGTTTTTTTGCAAAGAGCTTTCGGGTTTCCGGGCCGATGTCCAGACCCCGCCAGTCATCGTCGATGTCCCTGCCGACAATTTTGTTTGCGGCGCCTGCTTTTAATTCTTTGGCGACGACTGAGTCGACCGGCAGGACTATCTCGCGCCCGACATCATTTGCGCGTTCGAGCAGACCCACGGCTTTATCGAGGAAGTCATCTTCACACAGGCTTTTGCCGACATTGCGGCCCTGGGCCTTGAAGAACGTGTAGGCCATTGCGCCGCCGATAAGAATCCTATCGACTTTGTCGAGGAGGTTTTCGATGACGCCGATTTTGTCCGAGACCTTTGCGCCGCCTAAGATTGCGACGAAGGGCCTTTCGGGTTTTGTTATGGTGTCGCCGAGGAATTTTAGCTCCTTCTCGACTAAAAAGCCAATGACGCGGGGTTTGCCCTTCATTACCTGCGGGATGGTGTACATCGAGGCGTTGTCGCGGTGTGCGGTGCCGAAGGCATCGTTGACGTAGATGTCGGCGAGGCCCGCAAGCTGCTTTGCGAAGCTGTCTTTTGCCTGACGGAGCTGCTTATCTTCTTTCGCGGCTTTGTCTTTGATGACCTCTTCTTTGTGGAAGCGGACGTTTTCCAGCAGCATACAGTCGCCGCTTTTAAGGGTCTTCGCCTTTGCCTTTGCATCCGGGCCGATGCAGTCGCCGGTGAAAATGACATTTTTGCCCAGAAGTTCCGACAGCCGTTTTGCCACGGGGGCAAGCGAGTATTTGTCGTCTCGCTCGCCTTCGGGTCTGCCGAGGTGACTCATCAGAATAAGTGCCCCCCCGCGGTCGAGGATGTTTTTTATGGTGGGCAGGGCCTTGACGATTCGGTCGTCGCTTGTGATGTTGCTCTTGTCATCCAGCGGGACGTTGAAGTCGCACCGCATCAGGACCTTTTTGCCTTTTACGTCGATATCAGCAACGGTTTTTTTTGCCATTTCTTATCTGCCCTTACAAAATTGTACAATCTGCACTTTCGTCCAGAACTAATAACCAAAAACTAACGACTTGAGTTATAACAGTTTTGCCATTCTTTCCATAATGTCAACGGTGCGGTTTGAATAGCCCCACTCATTGTCGTACCAACTGATGACCTTAACGGTCCTGCCTTTGACCATTGTTAGCAGAGAATCAAAAATGCTCGAAGCAGGATTGTTGATGACGTC
>Ga0315279_10008028_pt1 | contig 12884 bp, 8 predicted proteins | sample YL17G06_20_MG_FD_203694 | JGI IMG/M metagenome (GOLD analysis project Ga0315279, IMG submission 203694) | Sediment microbial communities from Yellowstone Lake, YNP, Wyoming, USA - YL17G06_20 | ecosystem: Environmental > Aquatic > Freshwater > Lake > Sediment | place: USA: Wyoming | collected... | reverse complement strand
GTTACCAGCTTTACAGCTTCCTGCCGAAACTCCTTCGTATACCTTCCTTGTGGAATCCCTTTCACTCTGACACCTCCGTCTTTCTATTTTACCTGACTTTGGTGTCCATTAAATCCATCCTACCCCAAGCAGCTGGAAGTGGAGAAGAAGGAAGTGGAAGAGGTAGCCGCATTAAAGGCTGAACTTTCCCAAAAGTGAATCAGGGCGATTAATAGAATTAAGGAAGGCAATCGAGAAAGTGAGGAAAGATATAAAATAGAAATACAAACCATGTGCTAAGATTCATCCGTAGGTAACAATTCAAGCTTTTGTTACCTAACAGACTTTCCGAAATACAATGCGCCGAACGTCTTGACTTATGTAATCTATGGAGTTACACTAAAGCATCTGTGGGAGGTGCTTTCCATGAGGTGTCCAAAGTGTGGACATGAGAGTAGTGAGGAGGCAGAATTCTGTGGTAAATGTGGCCAGCCACTCAGGCTTGAACATACTTGCTCACAATGCGGACACACAAATCCTTCAGGTAACAGCTTCTGCGAAAAGTGCGGTCGCGCTTTAGTTGAAAAAGCGCCTAAAACAACGGCACTACCCTCACCCCAGCCCACCTCTTTTGCCGGTGGCCGCTACCACGTCAAGAAGTTCCTCGGGGAGGGCGGCAAGAAGAAGGTCTACCTTGCCCATGATAGTGTGCTGGACAGGGATGTCGCCTTCGCCCTGATAAAGACCGAAAAACTGGATGAAGTAGCCCGGACGCGTATTATCCGCGAAGTTCAGGCCATGGGACGCCTCGGCGACCACCCCAATATCGTCACCGTCTACGACTTCGGCGACCACGAAGGGCAGCCCTACATCGTGCTGCCGCTGATGCCCGGCGATGTGGAGGGGCTTATCGAGAAGGCGCCGGAACACCGGCTGCCTCTTGAAAAGGCCATCGAGATTGCCAGGTCGGCCTGCCGCGGCCTGGAGTTCGCCCACGCCAAGGGTATCATCCACCGCGACCTCAAGCCGGGCAACGTCTTGCTGAGCGCCGACGGCACCGCCAAGATAGGCGACTTCGGCCTGGCGGTGGCGGTGGACCTCTCCCGTTTAACGCAGTCCGGTATGATGGTGGGCACGGTGGCCTATATGCCGCCGGAGCAGGCGATGGGCGGCAAGGTGACCACTAAAGCCGACCTCTATTCCCTGGGCGCCATGCTTTATGAGATGGTAACGGGGCGTCCGCCCTTCGTGGGTGACGACTCTGTATCTATCATCGGGCAGCACATCAACACGCCGCCGGTATCGCCCGCCTGGCACCGGGCCGACCTGCCCCCGGCGTTGGAGACGCTCATCATGCAGCTGCTGGAGAAAGACCCCGAGAAGCGTCCTGAATCGGCTGCGGTTGTCCTCCAGGCCCTGGAGTCAATCGAGGCAGGCAAGCTTAAGAAAGAGCCATCTAAGGAAACTACCCCGTCTGAAAATCCCCTGTACCGAAGGGTGTTCGTGGGCAGGGAGCCGGAGTTAAAGCAACTCCAGGGTGCTTTTGACGGTGCTATGTCGGGGCAGGGCGCTTTGACGATGGTGATGGGCGAGCCGGGCATCGGTAAGACCGCCCTTTGCGAACAATTATCGACGTATGTTACATTACGTGGCGGCAGGACGCTGGTAGGCCACTGCTATGAGGAAGGCTCGCTGTCACTGCCCTACCTGGCTTTTGTCGAGTCGCTGCGTTCCTATGTGCTCAGCCGTGACATTAAAGACTTACGTGAAGAGCTGGGCACGGGCGCCGCCGATATTGCCCGCATTGTCTCGGAGATAAGGGAACGACTCAAGGTAAAACTGCGACCCCAGAAAGACCCTGAGGAAGAAAGGTACCGGCTGCTGCAGGCAGTCACCGGCTTTCTTACGAATGCTGCCTGCGTCCAGCCTTTACTCGTTGTGCTGGAAGACCTCCATGATGCTGATAAAGGCACATTAGACATGCTGACACATGTCTCACGCCACCTGGCCGGGACAAGACTTCTTATCGTCGGGACGTACCGGGATGTGGAAGTTGACCGCAGCCATCCCTTATCGGCGGCGCTGGCCGAGTTAAGACGTGTGTCCAGCTACGGGCGTGTCATCCTGCGCGGCCTTAATGCCGACGAGGTCCGGCGCATGCTGGAGAGCATTACCCGGGAAAGCGTCCCCTGGGGACTCGCCGAGGCGGTGCACCGCCAGACGGAAGGAAATCCTCTCTTTGTACAGGAGGTAGTGCGCTATCTGGCCGAGGAAGGACTGATTACCCAAAAAGAGGGACGCTGGCGTCCGGCTAAGGATACCCCGCTGGAAATGAACATCCCCGAGGGACTGCGGGACGTCATCGGCAAGAGGTTGTCCCTGCTCAGTAAAGAGTGTAATCAGCTGCTTTCGGTGGCCTCGGTTATAGGAAGGGAGTTTGCTATTGACACGTTAAGGGCCGTCGCCGGTATGAATGAAGACGTGTTTGTTAATAATCTCAAGGAAGCTGTTCAGTTGTCCATACTTGAGGAACGCTCGCAGGTGGGCGTGGTACGCTATCGCTTCACGCATGCCTTCTTCCGCCAGACATTATATGAGGAGATGATTGCCCCGCAGCGCCTGAAGCTGCACCAGCAGGTGGCGCGTGCCCTGGAGAAGCAGTACGCCAAGCGCCTGGATGAACATGCCGCCGAGCTGGCCGAGCACTTCTCCCAGTCCACCGACCCGGTCGACCTCATCAAGGCGATTGAATACGGCGAGATGTCGGCCAAGAGAGCCATGGACGTCTATGCCTATGGAGAAGCTGTACGCCTCCTGGACCAGGCCCTCAAGGTGCAGAAGGTGCTTGACCCGGATGATAAAGCGAAGCAATGCGACCTGCTCATGGCCCTGAGCGATGCCATTAGCCTGGCAGGGAGAGCACAACGGGCGCTTGATGTAGAATTGCAGGAAGCCTTTTCTCTGGCTGAGGCTATCGGCGACAAAATCCGTGCTTCTCGAGCCTGCCAGCTGGCAATGCAGCATATGATCTATGCCGGTGATTTGATAACTTCAATAAGCGGCCCTGAGGCTGCCTGGTGGATAGAGAGGGCCGATAAATATGCCGAGCAGGATACCAGAGCTCGTGTCTGGGCTAACGAGGGTATGGCGATTTTTAAGTGGGTGACCTTATATGTTACTCAGCAGTCTGATCCCATAAAAGACTCAATCCAATTATTAAACAAAAACATTGAGCTGGCCCGAAGACTCGATGACCCGGAAACATTCTGGGCTACCACTTTCCCTTATTTCTTGTGTGCGACAAGTCCGCAGCACATCAGAGAACGGAGGCTCCTGGCCGAAGAACTCGCCGGCCGGTCGCGTACCGGAGTAACGACTCGAACTCTCGGTACGTCTTTGTCGTTCACGGCTTTTACTCTCCTCGAGTCCGGTAAACGACAGCTTGCCGAGGAGCTTGTTAAAGAGTTATGGGAAATTGCCGAACATAGCGGGCAGACCAACCTGTGGTTTATGGCCATGTCTGCCAAAGGCATGCTCGCTACCCTTGATGGCCGACTTGAAGAAGCCGATGAAATAGGCCAACGTATCCGGTCCCGCGGTGAAGAACTTGATTTCACCGGCTATGCTGCTATTTCCGAGTGGAATGCCAGCTTTGATGCCAGGCTTTTGCTTGGTAAAACTAATGAGCTTGCTCGGATTGCAGAAAGCGCTGGCCTTTCTTTAAGCACAGTAGGTGGCTTATTGTTAGCAATCCTCAAACCTCGGGCTGAGGCAATAGAATTTCTGGAAAAGGCCGTCGTGGCACGACCCGGTATTGGAACTCCTGATGATGAGACGTCTGCCGCTTTAGATGTCTACAATCTGATAGCGGCTTTACTGGTCGGGCACCGCCCGGCGGCTCAACTGCTGCTACAAAGGTTAAGTGATGCTGAACTTTATACGGCGGGCATGATGAGCTTGCAGTTCCCGGCCCGCCTTCTCGGTGCCGCGGCGGCTCTGCTTGAAAGGCCTGATGAAGCACGCAAGTATTACCAGAAAGCGTTAAAATTAGCCGCCGAGATAAGGTACCGCCCTGAAATTGCACTCACACGCCTACAGCTCGCCGAGCTGTTGCTGGAACACTATCCGGACGAGAAAAAGGAAGCACTGGAGCACCTGGACTTCGCCATCAAAGAGTTCAGAGAGATGAAGATGCAGCCCTCCCTGGAACGCGCTCTGAGACATAAGGATATACTCAAGGCATAATTATCCCCTGAGACTAACATCGCAGGTAAAATCAGGGTTCTCTAAGATTATCCTCAAACAGTAAACAACTGACAAAAAGGAGAGAAATAATGAGTCCGAAAAAAACAGGTGCAAATTGGCCGTTACCTTCTGCCGAACCTGAGGAGGTAGGTTTCTCCTCCGAACGGCTCGCAAGAATCTGTCCCGGCTTGCAGGAATTCATTGATAAGCGGATGGTCCCCAACCTTGTCACGCTGGTCGCCCGGCACGGGAAAGTTGTACATTATGAAGCCCAGGGCTATATGGACTTCGATAGCAGGAAACCAGCGACGAAGGACACTATTTACCGACTCTGGTCCAACACCAAGCCCATCACCGGTACTGCCACCATGATTTGTGTCGAGGATGGGCTACTGAACCTTGACGACCCGGTCTCAAAATACATACCCGCTTTTAAGAATCAGGTAGTCAGAGCAGAGCCAGGCCCGGGCCGCGGGCTCCCGATGGGAATCACCACCGTCCCCGCTGTCAGGGAAATTACTATTCGTGATTGCTTGCGAAATACCACCGGTCTTTCTACAGCGCGCCGTGCTCCCCTCTCGTATCTGAATGAGTTCAGAGATTTAATCCCGAAGTCAGGTTTACTCATCAGTCCGGAAAGACCAATCGGCAGCATCCGCGAGATGGTCGAGGCTCTCGCCAGGTTACCGCTCGAATCACAGCCGGGGACTCAATTCGAATACCAGGTGGGCTACCCGGTTATCGGCACCGTGCTCGAGATAGTGACCGGCAAGACACTGGAGGAGTTCTATCAGGAGCGTATCTTAAAGCCACTTGGAATGAAAGATACCTCATTCTATCTTTCAAAAAACAGGCTAGACCGCTTTCCTACTCTCTATCGCCCGGTCAATGAAGCCGGTAAATGGAAGCTAAGCGTTGCAGAGAAACCTGAAACGAGCGAGAAAATTATAGGTCCCAGGACTTATTTTGAAGCCGGCGGCGGGGCAGGTGGCGTGCTTTCCACCGTAGCAGATTATGCCCGGTTTGCCCAGATGTTGCTCAACGGGGGCGAATTAGATGGGGTCCGTATCCTCGCGAGAAAGACGGTGGAGTTGATGACGAGCAGCCATACCGGGGACATGGTTCTACCGATTCCTGGTCCCGGATTCGGCTTCGGTATGGGGGTAGGTGTATATAAGGGCGGGGGCATTCCCATTATGCGCTCCATAGGCACTTACGGGTGGAGTGGCATGGCTGGCACCACCTATTTCGCCGACCCGAAAGAGGACCTCGTCTGCGTGTGTTTCACCCAGGTCTTCATGCACGAGGTTATGATAGATAATATATATCAGGAAGAATTCGAGCGACTCGTGTACCAGTCTTTGTTATAGGACTCAGGTAAAATACAAAAAAGCAGTGGCAGCGCTCAGCAATTTTGCATCAATGATGGAGAAGCAGAAAGTATCAGCACGTGAAGTACAGTTTCCTCCTCTTCCGGCGAAAAACAAATTAATAATGGAGGAAAATAATGAAAAGTGAAAAGTCCAAATTTCTTGATGAATGCTATGACCGCGTTTATAGTGGTGATACGACTGTTTTTGAGGAGTGTTTTACACCCGATTATACCCTAACCATTCCAGAAACACAGTTGATGACTGAATCCGGTTTTCTCAAAGGGAAATTTGCTGTAGAATTCCTGTCCCACATTATTATGAATGACGATAAGAAATTTGACCGTAAGATTGAAACGGTCAGAGAAGTAGAGCAAGACAACCTTGTCGTCAGAGAAATCCTCTATACCATGAAAAAAAATCCCAACAAGCCTACTGACATGAAAGACAACGATTATCCGCCCAATATGAAAGTGACGATCAGGCTGCTTACCCTGTATAAGTTCAGAGGTGGGAAGATCTGCGAAGAGTTCACCACCTATAATCTTTTGGGTACCGAATTAGACTTTGCGCAGGGTGATTTAAAAAAGGCCGTGGCGAAGATTCTAAAGATGGAACCCATATTAAAGGAAGCAAGAGCTAAGCTTGCCAAAGGCGAGCTGCCGAGACCGCCAAACCCGTCATAAGACCTGAACTGATATTATCAGGTTATTGAAATAAGATTAAAGGTTATTCTTGACCAATAACGAAACGTTGAATAGGAAAACGAAAGGGGGTTGACGTGGAAGATGCTCTAAATACCGATGTCGTCGTAGTTGGTTCAGGTGTTTCAGGCCTGGCGGCAGCGTTAACCGCAGCGGAAGGGGGTGCCAAAGTCATCGTTTTTGAAAAACAACGCTCTCTCGGCGGCACATCCAACTTTTTCCATGGTATCTTCGCCGCAGAAAGTGATATGCAGCGGGCAAGGTTCATTACATATAGCCGTGACGAAGCCTTTAAAAATATTATGGAGTACAGTCACTGGAGGGCTAATCCACGCCTGGTCAGGGCGATTGTCAATGAGTCTGCGGCGACTATTACCTGGTTACAAAGGCAAGGCGTTGAGTTTATCGATGCGATAAATAATTTGCTTGATGCTCCTCGTACATATCATGTCGTTAAAGGGGGCGGAGAAGCGGTAGTGAAAGAACTGGTTATCAGGAATAAAGAAAAGGGAGTCAATATCATACTGGCGGTACCTGTTAAGAGAATCCTCAAGGCAGGCGACTGTATCGATGGTGTCATCCTGGAAGAGAATGGAGAAGAAACCCGGGTTAACGCCAAGGTTATCGTCATCGCCAGCGGGGGATACGCCAATAACAAAGAATGGATCAAGAAATACGCGGGGTTTGATCTGGATATCAACCTGATCCCGGTCGGCAACGTGGATAAGACGGGAGATGGTATCCGAATGGCATTTGAAATCGGCGCTGATAACGAAGGTCTTGGTGTCCTCGAGCTATATCGAGTTGGTCCGACGGGGCCCGAATTTGCTATGAAGTCGAATATTGAGTATGCAGTTGTCCAACCTGACCTCTGGGTTGATAGTCAAGCAGAGAGGTATTGCGATGAAAGTATCGGATTTTATGAGACTTCCATCGGAAATGCCAGCGCCCGGCAAAAGGGGGGCAGTACTTACAGCATCTTTGATAGCTCGATCGTAAAACGGCTAATCGAAAACGGGATTGATAAATCTCACGGCGTGGATTTCCCCCCGGGCTCACGAATCCTTGACCTGGAACGGGATCTGGCTAGAGTTCTCGAAAATCGTAGCACGGAGGTCTTCAAAGCAGACTCTATCCCGGGATTGGCTGAGAAGATAAAAGTCGACCCGCTGAGATTACAGGTAACCGTCGAAGAATATAACGGGTTCTGTGAGAAAGGCCACGATGAGCTTTTTGCCAAAGACCCGAAGTATCTCAGGCCTATTAATGGACCACAATTTTATGCTGTCAGGGCGCGGACTGTCTTCTTAGGTACGCTTGGAGGAATAAAGATAAACCAGAAAACCGAAGTAATAGATAAGAAAGAAAGGACTATCCCCGGACTGTACGCTGTTGGATTTGATGCCGGGGGAATATATGGAGATAGTTACTGTATTAGGGATGCCTCGGGATTAAGCGCAGGCTTTGCGATCAACTCTGGGCGTATTGCAGGCAGGAATGCCTTAGGGTACCTGGGTAAATAGATGGAACCTGTCCTTATGTTTCTTATTGTTTAATGATAGACAAATTATACAACCATCTGAAATTGCAATTGAGAGTCTTTTCTGCCGAAATATCATATGGTAAGTTATGAAGACATACTGAAAGCTAAGGTAAAAGTTCTTTGTGCCGTCAACTCAGCTACACCAAAGGGGATTTTTCCGCAGCATCATTTAGAAGCTATCTCTGAACAAGCTATATCTCGCGGCAGTTAGAGTCATATGGAAGAAAATCCTTGCGGTTATTCCGATGTTCCTTAATCCCGGGTGTAGATCCGAGGATTAACTCTTGGGCTCAGCCTTCACCTTGAGTAACAAATCGCTAAAAAGTGCAACGCAAGACTGAAACAACTTCCTGTGTAGACCGTCAGCGATAATGGGACACAAAATAGGTCAAGAAAACCGTACAGTGGGGGCACTTCCTTACCCCCCCCTTATTTATTTCAGTCTAACATTAAAGTTGGACTGATTTAAGGGGGGCAGGTCAGGCCGAAACGGCTACTACCACTAATCCCACGAAAAGTGAAACTTGGGAACCGCAAATCACACGACTTAAGGTATCTCTACCCATGGCGCTGGATGTTGCTTTATCGAATAGTTTACCAGGCTGTCCAACCTCCGTCGACCACCAATGAAGCTCCGGTAATATAACCGGACTCATCCGATGCCAAGAATAAAGCGGCGTTTACAACATCCTCCGGTTTACCTATGCGACGAAGCAATATCTTGGATGAGACTAACTCCTTGACTCTGGGATTTTCCTCTAAACCCTTTTTGTCGGGGTTCGAAATCATTCCAGGTACAATAGCATTAGAGCGAATGCCATGAGGCGCGAGCTCATATGCCATCGACTTGGATACGCCCAGGACCCCGGCTTTGGTAGCGGCGTGGGCAAAGGCCCCGATGACGGGTTGCCCGGCAATAGCCGCTATAGCGGAGATATTAATGATGGAGCCTCCACCGGACTTAATCATCAGCGGGACGGCGGCTTTCACAACGTAAAAGATCAAACTGAGCTCATTATCAATCGTGAATTGCCAATCTTCCTGAGACATCTCAGTTAGCATGGCAAAACGGGGAGCAGAAGCATTGTTATAAAGGATATCAAGCCGGCCGTAGGTCTCCTCGGTCAGATTCACCAATTTTTTAACCTCATCTGGTTTGCAGAGGTCAAGCGGCTCAATGGACACCATCTCTCCACCGTTTTCGCGCACCCTGCGTACGGTTTCCCGGTTACCCCCGGCATTCAGGTCGCACCCCACGATTTTAGCGCCCTCTTTGGCAAATCGTAAGGCGGCGACCCGTCCCTGTCCCTGCGCTGTGCCGGTTATCAGCGCGACCTTATTTTCTAATCGTCCTGTCATCCTAACACTTCTCCTCCAAAAAATTATTCAAGCTATCTCCTCTTCTTTCATCAGGAAGAACTCAACGAGGAGAGTAATGTTTAAGCGTCTCGGGAGATAAAGCGGGATTCCTTTCGAAGCCGATTATTTCTCTTATATAGCATTTTCTAGGATTAGCGCTCACCTGAAGAATAACAACCGAAGCAATCCCGGCCATAGCAAGGATAGTTGTACCCTCAGGAATAAGGCCATTTTTGACGGCAATTATCGAGCATCCAATGGAGACTCGGACTCCCTGGCTCATCATGTTCAAAGGAGATAAATCTGCCCCGGCATCGACATCTAAGAGGTCCAGGTGCGAAGGGAGCCCAAAAATAGTTAATTTAGCTCGCGCAGCCCTATAGTCCTCGTTCCCCGCCAGAGTTGTCTTGAAGTTAAAATAATCGGGCATCAAATAGCAGACTTTTACTCCTTCTTTCTCCAGTTCCTTCTGGATCTCTTCGGTAAGTGGACGCAATGCTTCTGTACCTCCCAGTTTTAGCTCTCCTTTCAAACTCAAAGACGACCCAACTTTAGGATTGGTTACAGCGACAACGTTGAGCCGGGCACCTTTGGTAATTTCCTGGAATTTCCTGAATGTATACCCGCTAGACCAGGCTATCACGACAGTTTGTATTCCTGTCTCTTCCAACCTCTTTTTGACAACCTTTAACATCTCGTCAGTATTTTGCCGTTCCCGTTTTTCGAAATACACTATTTCCCGGACTTCCATTCTTTTCTCCTTTATAATATTGAATAATTTCCTTCAGAATTATCCTGATTCGTAAGGGCTTTAGTCAAGAGTTTAACTTAAAGTTTTCGAATTTATTTACCGAAACTGAGAAATTCCAGTGTAATTCCGTCCGGGTCTCGAACATAAGTAAAGGCAGCGTCTTCACCGGGCATGCGTTGCAACTTTAGAACAAATTCAAGTCCTTCTTTTTCGCAACGGTTAGCTATTTCGGGTACGTTTTTACACATCAGGGCGGTTTGAAGGTAACCAAAGTCACCCCATAAGGTATAAGACGGGATCGACCTTCCCCGCGGTTCGAGGACTTCGAAAAGCTCTACCATCCCGCTGCCTTGGCTGCTGGACAGAACGCAAGAGCGGACTTTGGTCGACTTCCCGCTTGAGACCTCATCGACCAATCCGGAAAAAGTCTCATGCGGGTTAATAAACAGGGTATCAAAACCGGTATTCTTTTGATAGAAGGCTATCGACCGCTTCAAATCAGTCACACTGATGCCGATACAGATTACACCGCTAAACTTATTCTTTCCCGGTAACTTCGCTCCGGAGGCAAATTCGATAAGGTTGCCTTCGGGGTCTTTGCCGTATACAAAGTTATAAGCTCCCCAGCCTGGAATCTCGGCTGATTTCGGGCTGGAACAGAAATTGACTCCATTTTTTAACTCCCCGTATACCTTTTTCACATCAGAGACAGCGATGGTCATCTTGTTAGCGCCGATATCGCCATAGCGGAAGTCCCGGCGTATGGCACGCGGAGCCGGGGTATTCATGCGGATGAACTCGACAATTATGCCGCCGGCATCCTGGGAGAGCATACTCGCCGCGAATACCGGGGTCACCCCCCGCGTTATATCGGACATAACGACATGCGGGGCAGCCGGAGGTTCCTGTGGGCCGGTTTTGAATTCCAGGATATCTTTATAGAATGATTTCATGGCTTCCATGTTGTTAACTCCGATAGCAACATGATGGACTCCGGCTATTTCATACATAAAAAACCTCCATTTATTTGAATTAATGTTGCGGTTTCCAGAGCATAGGCAGTCTTATCTAATCCCAGAGATATTCCCTCTGGTGTTGATAGGCTAAACTAACCGATCTATTTCTAGGATGTCCATGGGGAAGGCTCATACCTGTGACCAGTGCTTATCTCCAACCGGGAACCTGCAGGGCATGGGTTGACAATTGAAGCAGTTCGAAAGGCGTAATTGGGGTAGTCTGGCTCCCTTTGACTGTTCAGCGTAATCAATCGCCTTTTTGACTTGTTCGTCGCTGCCCTTGATGATTAGCGTTATAGCTCCTTCGGCACCACCTAACCCTCCTGCAGCGATGGGTACCGCTGTAGCGTCGCTTAATATTCGGATGGCATCTATTTCAGTTACTGCTCCTCCTTCAGGTAAGGGGAGCAACCCGCAGGATAATCCCATTGCATAATCATACTTCAGTTGTTTGGCTTCTCTGGATGCTTCGCTTATAGGAACAGGTATCATTTTCTCCAGACCAGCGGGGAAAACCAGGTGAAATGATTTTTTTCTCCAACCGGACAGTACCCGACCCAGAGGTCCTCTCTGAGAAGGGTCGCCTATCAGGCAACCTACATTACCCTGCGGATCAAGGGCATTTACTCCCTTGATAAAAACATCCGTAGGTTTCATCCGGGCCAATAACTCCGAGGTTCCCAGACCTGTGATAAACTTCCCATCTTTGATTACCCACCAGGCTGGGAAATCTCCGGGATCAGTATGGGCTTTCTGCGGGAGAAAATTCCCTATTTGCATTCCCATTTCAACGCAGGTCCCTTTAGGGGCTACTACACCGCAGACCCAGTAGTCTGTGGGTGGCTTCTTTCCCGTAATCGCTTCGACGATAAAATACGTACTGCTGGAAGGATGCATCATGATTATCCCCTCTGCGGCTGCCTTTCTAACGAAATCTATATTGGCCACAGCCCTGGCGATTAGTTTTTTGGATTCGCTGGGAATTAGGGTAATCTGGGCTAACATATGTTCCTCCTATTTGGGGATTAGTGCATAATACGTGGTTACTATCCGATCACTACTTGACCAGCTATTGTATTTAAAAATGGTTGGGTTTTGCTTAATTATATAAGAAAAATTATCAAATTTGAAGATACCGTCTTAGTTAAGGTATTCCATAATTTTGACATGTATTGGAACCATGGCAAGGTCCTTTCTCCTCCCGATTATACTCTGACCCTGCCAGACATTCCTAATATTCCTAATCCATTGTGCCCAGCTTCAGGGGTTCACTCCACTCCTGGATGACCTGTCTGTTAAACTCTACGCTGAAACTCCTCTGATTTCTCATGGCAAAGTCCTTTCTGCCCCCTATTATAGGGCACCTGACCCTGCCAGACATTCCTAACCTGATGTGTCCAGTCTCAGGGGTTCACTCCACTCATTGCTGGCCTCATTGAAGCGCCGGATAAGCTCCTCGAACACGTAGCCCATCTCAATATTGGGCACCTTATCCGGATGCAAATCGATTTCACATTTACGTTAAAGCTCCATGTTCATAGGAAACACCCTGCCCACCTATCTGAGGTTTGATTGGTCAGCAGTTAGGGTGATATCATTTCTAAGTGATGGGTTTCCTGTATGATGATCCAGATTAGATAAGGGTCAGATGCAAGAAAGTAAAGGAGAACCAGTGTGAAATCATCGCTGAAGGCGGCTTACGTTGAAAAAGTAGATGAGCGAGGTGATATCCAAGTTTGGATTGTGGATGGAGCCTATATTCGTGGTCATATTGATGAAGAATTCACTTAGGTAGAGTCTCCATACAGGCGTATTGCGTCAAAAGTAACTGTTACCGAAGCCCTTCTTGTTGCGTCATAATTATGGTTACCGAAATAGTGTTATTTTTCAGCAAGGGTCCAAAGGTGTTCCACTTCT
>Ga0315279_10008027_pt1 | contig 12889 bp, 12 predicted proteins | sample YL17G06_20_MG_FD_203694 | JGI IMG/M metagenome (GOLD analysis project Ga0315279, IMG submission 203694) | Sediment microbial communities from Yellowstone Lake, YNP, Wyoming, USA - YL17G06_20 | ecosystem: Environmental > Aquatic > Freshwater > Lake > Sediment | place: USA: Wyoming | collected... | reverse complement strand
TATATCATCAACATGCCAATACTGAAGAGACATCCAATAAACATGGGTGTGACCTTGTCAGGGAAGAACTTTTTCGGATCGTTCATCGAACCGGTGTTAAATATCCACGCGTATCATATATCAGGTTTGACCATGGGGAACGCTGCACCGCAGGTGGATTTGTTTGCTTATGAGCATCTTGGAGGAAAAACACTCCTGTTTCTTGGTGATGGGACCTTTGGGACCAAGGTGGATCATAAAACGATTGCGAAATTCTTAATATACCCGTTTAATGATGATTGGACGAACAGTTTGTTCTTCTCCCAAGACCCGGTTGCCATTGATTCAGTCATGTATGATTTCTTGCTAACAGAAGGAACTAATCCAATTGAAGGGGCACAGAACTATCTGCATCAAGCCGCAGTTCCCGCTCCGAATGTCTATGACCCTGAACATGATGGAATGTACCTGTCAACGAGTCTTGGTGTTCATGAACATTGGGACCGGACTGTGAATATCTTCTCAGCGGATCGGTACTCTGGTCCTGCAGGGAATGGGATCGAGTATCAGACCTCCGGTGAAGAATATGTTCGTCCTGGTGTCGTGTTCACCACTCCTTTGGAAAAACATCTGTATCTGTTTGGAACAGACAAAGGAGCGTTCCCATTCACGATGATCCTTGGGAAAATCGATGTTGAAGCACAAGTCAACGGTGATGCTGGGACCGTTCAAAAAATTGAGTTTTACAAGGATAACATAGTACAATTCACCGACACCGAAGCACCGTACATTTGGACGTGGAACAAACTATCGTTCTTTAGACATACGATAAAAATTATCGCGTACTATGATTCGGTCAATAGTACGAGCAATCAAATGACTGTCTGGAAATTATTTTAATAAAAAGGAGCGGACGTGGCGGGATTCGAACCCGCGGTTACCGACTTAGAAGGCCGGTGCCTTATCCAGGCTAGGCCACACGCCCAAAGAGAGTAGCGCTGAGGGGGAGATTCGAACTCCCGCTCCCCTTGCGGAGAACCGGCTCTCAAGGCCGGCGCGGTAAACCGAGCTTTGCTACCTCAGCAGTGTATCAAATAATGCAGAGGTATAAGATATCCTTATAAAAAAGGGTTGTTCTTTTAAGATTTCAAAACAATTTCGATATGAACGCCGTCAGGGACCTGGATCCTCATAAGTTGTCGCAACGCACGATCACTCGCATCGAGATCGATGAGTCGTTTGTGAATCCGCATTTCCCAATGATCAATGGTTTCTGTTCCTTCACCATCGGGAGATTTTCGACAGGGGACTCGTAATCGTTTCGTTGGCATCGGCACCGGTCCTCGCAGTGCGACACCGGTTTTTTCTGCAATCATCTTAATTTGCGTACACACTTCCTCAAGCTTTGTCGATTCCGTGCTGGTGAGTGATATTCGTGCTTTCTGCGCTGACATACTCGGGTGCCCCTATTATTAAAATATAAAAAAGAAGAGAGGGTAGTCTACTTTACCGCCTCGACTTCTAAACAGACACCGGCTGCAACCGTCTGCCCCATATCTCGAATGGCGAACCGCCCAAGTTGTGGAATCTTTTTGGATGGTTCAATAACCATCGGACGGGTCGGGATGATTTTTACTATCGCGGCGTCACCTGTTTTAATGAAGTCCGGGTTCTCTTCTTTGACTTGCCCGGTTTTTGGATCAAGTTTCTTTTGGATTTCCTCGAATCTGCACGCAACCTGTGCAGTGTAACAGTGGAAGACGGGCGTGTACCCTTTCGTGATGACGGAGGGATGGTTCAACACCATGATTTGTGCGATGAATGACTTGGCAACAGTGGGCGGATCATTGACTGGCCCTGCGACATCACCTCTCCTAATGTCTCCTTTGTTGAGACCACGGACGTTCACACCAATGTTGTCACCAGGCTGCGCCTGAGCAATCTGCTCATGATGCATCTCAATGGTTTTAACTTCTCCGGTAACCCCGCCAGGTTTCATACTGGGTTTAAAAACCAGTGTTTGTCCAGGCTTCATGATACCGCACTCGACTTTTCCGACTGGAACCGTACCGACACCTTTTATGGTGTACACATCTTGGATTGGCCATCGGAGTGGGAGATTTACTGGTTTCTCAGGCAGCGTGAATTTGTCAATTGCTTTCAGAATGGTATCACCAGTCCACCAGCTGATCTTCCCTTTCTCTTTAATATTGTCCCCAACGAACGCAGAAACTGGAACATACTGGAGTTGTTCATCTTTGTACCCGACGCTTTTCGCGAGTTTTTCCACATCAGATTTTACCTCTTCAAATCGTTTCTTATCGTAGGGTGGTTGTGTCGCATCAATCTGGTTAATCGCAACAATCATCTGTTTTACGCCGAGTGTTCGAGCAAGGAACATGTGCTCCTTTGTCTGTGCCATAACACCATGTTGTGCGGCGACGACAAGGATTGCTGCATCAGCCTGGGATGTCCCCGTAATCATGTTCTTGACGAAGTCTCGGTGACCAGGAGCATCAATGATAGTAATATAGTACTTATCAGTATCAAATCGCTTATGCGCAACATCAATGGTTAATCCTCGCTCTCGCTCTTCTTTCAACTGATCGAAGATCCATGCCAGAGCGAAACTTTCTTTCCCTTTTGCTTTTGCTTCTTCTCTGAACTTCTCCACCATATGTGCAGGGAACTGACCAGTATCAAGTAAGATTCTTCCAACGAGTGTGGACTTGCCATGATCGACGTGACCAATAATTACTAAATTTAGGTGTGGTTTTTCAGCCATGATTTTACCTCCATGAGTCTACATTTCAATTCAGTATTTATCTTTTCCTATTCCTTTCTTTGCTTTGAAGGTTTGATAGCGTATAGTCTTCTTATTTATAAGTTTTACCTAGATGACAGGAGGCGTACCAACGAATGAAAAAAATGATTCTCTACGCATGTTGAAGAAGAGATTCGACAAGGTTTTTGTAGGTTGTCACTAACTGTTCGGCACGTTGTTTTTCTTTTGCTTCTACAAAGAGCCGGAATATCGGCTCTGTCCCTGATGGACGCATCAGCACCCAGCCACCTTTCACATAGAGTTTAACTCCGTCGGTTCTATCGATGTTTACCACATCTTTGTTGCCCTTCACCTGTTCCACTACTAGGTCCATGACACGTTCTTTTTTATCATTTGGACATGCTATTTTTGTTTTATACATCTCATAGGACGGTATCTCTGCGATAAGCTCAGAAAGCGACCTTTTTTCTTTTGCAAGGATTTCTAGTATTTTTGCCAGAGACATTGCTGAATCACGACAGTACTGGAATTCAGGAAAGATGAGACCGCCGTTCTCTTCGCCGCCAAACACCGCATTTTTTTCTTTCATGACCCGGGCGACAACCGGGGATCCTACTTTGGTGTAGATGACGCTCCCGCCGTTCTCTCGTATCACGTCTTCGAAACACGTAGAGGTAGTTACTGGCGTGACCACAACGCCTCCTTTCTTTTTCCCAGTGATATATTTTCCTACAAGCGAGAGTGATTTGTCACCCCAGATGTATGTTCCGTTTTCATCAACGAAGATAGCGCGGTCAGCGTCCCCATCTTGGGCGATACCGAATGATGCGCTAGCCTCGTGTACTGTTTTAAGCAGAGTAGTAAGGTTTTCAGGGATTGGCTCTGAGTTATGCCCAGGGAACCGGCCATCAGGTTCGCAGTATAATTCCGTAACCTCGCATCCGAGTTTTCTGAGAAGGATTGGGGCAACGAGGCTTCCAGCACCGTTACCACAGTCAAGAACCACGTGGAATTTCTGTTTTTTAATGAGTGTGACGTCCACTGTTGAGAGGATTCCTTTTACATAGGAATCTATTGCACCATCCCAGATTGAATAGGTTCCGACATCTCTCCAGGTTGCAAGGGAGTATTGTCGTGAGAAATATATTTTTTCGATTGCTTCTTCAACGTCTTTAGAAAACTCGGTTCCGTCGCTTGCCGCTCCTTTGATACCGTTAAACTGCGGTGGATTATGCGACGCGGTGATGATGACACCGGAATCAAATTTTTTCTCCTTAATAGTGTATTGTAATGTTGGTGTGGGTACAAGTCCCACGTCGATAACGTCACATCCTGTAGAAAGCAGTCCTGCAGTGATAGCGGATTTAAGCATGCTGTTGGAAAGTCGTGCGTCGGTTCCAATAGCAAGCTTTGGTCGTGTTATTGTTTGTTTCAGATAGGTGCCCCAGGCTTTCCCGATACCCAAGGCAAGTTCATTGTTCATCTCTTGGTTGACGATGCCTCTGATGCCGTTGGTGCCAAAAAGTCGTGTCATGTTCTTTCGTACCTTTACGGGGTTGTTGCCTTCATGTGTTCAATAATCTCATGTGTTCTTGCCAGAAATTGGGTTGTCAGGTCCTGGAGAATGGTTTCGTTGTTTGCTTCAGTGGTTAATCGGATGATCGGGCTGGTGTTTGAGGCCCGGATTAGAATCCAGCCGTCTGGGAGGTCAACGCGTACACCATCCATGGTGTTCACGTGCTCAAATTCTTTAGTGAGTTTTTGTTTGAGTTGTTGGACTACATTGAATTTTATCTCGTCAGCGCATTCTATTTCTTCTTTTTTCGTTGGATACATTGGTATCTCGCTGACAAGTTCGTGTAAGGGTTTTTTAACGTGTTCAAGAATTTCTGCGATCTTCAACGGAACGACCAGTGCATCATCAAATAAGAAATATTCACGGAGAATAAGATGCCCTGATGATTCAATCCCAAGAGGCGCGTGCTCTTGTTTTGCCTCTAGTGTTAAAAAGGTATGGCCGACCGGTATCTGTTTGATGGTAAATCCAAGTGGCTCGAGTTGTTCTTTGACCGATTTGGAGCATTCGACGTTCACGATGATCGTTCCTTTTTTTTCTTTAATACCGTATTTTCCAAGGATGATCCCTGTTTGATCCGCGGAAAGGATCTTCCCTGTGTTATCAACAATGACTGCTCTGTCCCCATCACCGTCAAAGGCGACACCAAAATCACATCGTTGTTGTTTCACCGTTTCAACAAGTGTCGTCAGGTTCTTTGGTTTTGGATCAGACGGGCGTTGTGAGAATGTTGGGTCAGGACCACAGTACACCGGTACCATATGGAGTCCTAGAGTGGTAAAAATCTCTGGTGCAGAAAGTGTCATACTTGCGCCACCACAGTCAAGTGCGACTTTGAGTTTTTTCTTAAATTTGAAATGGGAGAAAAAGAAGTTTTTATATCCTGTTTTCGCGTCAACAGATTGTACTTGTCCTATTTTATCCCAGCTCACAACCTCAAAGAAATCTCGGAGAACCAGGTCTCTGATGGCCATGAGTTTGTCTTCGGGGAACCCGACGCCGTCACCGTAATAGAATTTAATCCCGTTCCATTCTGGTGGGAGGTGACTTGCAGTGACAAACGCAATCAGATCTGCATGCAGCTCTCCTCCGGTGAAAAGGGTTTGACCAAATGACGTTGTCCCTGTATATTTAATATGCACTCCAGTTGCGGTGACGCCTGCGATAAACGCATGTGTGAGTGGAGGGCTGGATTGACGGATGTCGCTACCAATCACAATTTGTGATCCTTTCATCATCTGTTTCACATAGGTTCCTGCAGCAAGTCCGATTTTGTAAAACACGTCAGGGGAGATATCTTTGTTGTAAAGTCCTCTGATATCATAGGCCCGGAAGATTTGTTTGGATATAGGTTGACTCATTACAAGGCAAATGAGCAGCCTGTTATAAAAATCTGATTGCTGAAATCCCTAGTTTATTCTCCGATCACATTCCCAATTTGTTTGTTTGGATATCCTTGTGGGATCGGCTGATTCCACACAACAGCATTGTCAAGTTTTGTGTGTTTCTCAATTATTTCGTTGTCACCAATCGTAACATTCCTCAGAACTGATCCATCGCCTATCTCACAGTGTTCACCAATCACGCAATGATCCAAGGAAACGTTGTCTCCAATAGTGACCTGATCAAACAGAATACTATATTCGACAGTTGTATTCTTTCCGATACGGACCGTGTTTCCAGCACATGAAGATTTTAGTGTCCCTAGGATTGTGCACTGTTCTCCAGTGGCAAAAGTTTTTTTTTGCTTTTCTAAGAGGAGTGTATGGACGCTGATGTAGCTGCTGATTCTGCCGACATCAATCCAGTGCCCCTGGAACTTGTAGCCAAAAAAACGTCCCGTGTTATTGATGATTTGTGGGAAGATTTGTTTTTCCATGGAAACTAGTTTGCCTGGTTCGATATAATTGAGCACCTGTGGTTCAAGGAGGTACGCCCCAGCATTAATAAGGTCAGAGGGAGCGTCCTCTGCTTTTGGTTTTTCCACAAATTTTGTGATATTTCCATCTTTTTTGATGTCAACCACACCAAACTCTGAGACGTTCTCGATCGGCCAGAGCGAGATTGTAGCAGTTGCTTTTTTCTTTTCATGAAATCGGAGCATCTCTGCAAGATTTAAGGAACAGATAATATCAGCATTTAGCGCAAAAAAAGGTCCTGTGATATATTGGTCAGCATACTTGACTGCTCCACCAGTTCCAAGCGGCTCTGGTTCTTCGTTGACAATGATGGTTTTCCCGAAATCGTGCTTGTTGAAATATTCTTCAATTTGTTCTCTGCGGTAGTTTACCGCGAGAATAACAGTATCGACTTTTTTCGGCAGTGTCTTAATTAAATGGGAGATCATTGGTTCGTTTAGTATCGGTAAGAGTGATTTTGCTCTGGTAAAGGTGAACGGCCGAAGTCTGGTTCCAAAGCCTCCTGCAAGGATTATTGCCTCCATAATGTTCTCCTAAGATCCTGTATAACCCTGAAATAGTTGTTGCGTATTAAATCGTTTGTTTTTCTCTTGTTTTAAAAAGAAGCGAAAAGAATTTATATGATTATATTATTATAATTACTATCTATCAGAGGAAACAATATGAAAAGAAAAATGAAATGGACCTTAATTATAATATCATTTATCTGTGTTGTATTACTTATTTCTCCTGCGTGTACCGCTGGATTAAGTTCTCTAATTCTGAAAAAGAAAAACACACAGACTCAGGAAACAACACAATCTCAATACTGGGCATTATTATTCGCAGTGGGAGTATATGAAAATACTCCTGATGCAAACCGCCCGGAGATGCTGCAAGCTTGTGATGACCTCTATAATGTTCTTATTGATTCACCACAGTTCTGGCAACAGAGTAATATCCATACGGTTAAAGGGAGTCAAGCGATTCTTCAGAACCTCATTAAAGAGTTACTCTGGCTGAGAAAAAATGCGAAGAGCGAGGATTATGTTCTTGTGTATATCACTACACATGGGAATCAGTTGAGGGATGCACATGGTCTGCCATGGGATCTACCCCCAAAAGATGAGGCAGATGGGTCAGACGAATTACTTGTGATGTATAACGGATTTAATAAATGGTATGGAATCATCTGGGATGACATGTTAAACTTCTTCTTAAGTATCATCAAATGTAAAGGACTGTGTCTTATTGTCGATAGCTGTTACAGCGGTGGATTCAACGATCCACCATATACTGCAATAGAACAAGACAAGTATACAGCAGAATCGTTCGTGACCGGATTCGTTGAGGATCTTGCTGGGCCTGGAAGAGTCGTACTTATGTCCTGCCAAGAAAACGAGGTTTCATACGGAGCAGATTTCTCAAATCTCTTAATAAGCGGATTCCAAGGTTCGGCTGATTTTTGGGGGAATAACGACGGTATTAACTCAGCAGAAGAATCTTTTGTATGGGCTGAGTTTTGGTTGAATTGGGGAGGTTATCAGCACCCGACCATCCTGGATAATTATCCGGGTGAATTTCCTGTAACCTACTCGTAAGTTGACCTTCGGTGAACCGACTGGGCATACTGAAACATTTAAAAAGTAATAGAAATTCTGGTTGCACTACATATAGTGATAATGATTTTAGTATTGGGCTCGTGGTCTAGTTGGTTATGACGTTTCCCTGACACGGAGAAGGTCTTGAGTTCGAATCTCAACGAGCCCACTCAACTTATTTTTTTAAAAAGAGTATTTTTCGAAAAGGTAGGATTTGGAGAGTTTTCAGTCAGTATACATGGATTACGCTCATACTAATAGAGTTAATCTGTCGATGGTGTGTCTGATGTACCTTTTTTTTTGATTGGTACAATCCCTGCCATTTGTTCAGCAATAACGTTAGTAATTGCCGTATGCGGGTCAATAACGTATTTGGTATTGTTCTCAAGTGAGTATTGGATCGTTTCTAATTTTTTATAAATCTGCGCTTCATTTCTGAAATATTTTTGAATGGCGGTGTTTATTTTTTCGATTTTAGCTGCATCTGCTTCAGCAACTTTAACAATTGCTTGAGCTCTGCCTTCTGCTTCTAAAATTGCTGCTTGTTTCATTCCCTCAGCTTTTTTTATTTCTGCTCTTCTTTGACCATCTGCCTGTGTTTCAGCAGCTGTTGCATAGTCAATCGCTGCTTGTTTTTCGTTTTCTGCTTTTACCACCTTGTTCATGGTGTCTTGTACGTCTTTTGGTGGGTCTATTTCTTTTAATTCAGTACGGACAACCTCGATACCCCAATTCGTGGTTTCACTTCGAAGTGTACTCATCAGCTCATTGTTTATTCTATTTCTATCGCTATTCGCTTCATTCAAATTCAGAGTACCAATAATGTTACGAAGTGTTGTACGTGCGAGATTTACAATTTGATATTTGTAATCAAAAACATTGTATTGAGATGCCTTTACAGACTCTTCATCTATTTTCACTTTGAAATAAACTTGAGCATCAACCTGTGCATTGAGCTTGTCTTTTGTAATGATAGTCTGTGGTTCCGCATTGACCATCATTTCAGTGATATTAATTTTTATCAATCTTTCTACGACAGGTATTATCCATGCAAAACCAGGTTGTCGAAAACGACTATACTTACCTAATCGTTCAACGAGCGCCCTTTGAGTTGGTCGTACAATGCGAATTCCCATCGAGAAAAACCATACTAAGACAACGATAAGCAATATCCATCCTATCATTCCAAGTAAATCCATTCACATCACCTTGCATTTGATAACAAGAGTTACTTTATTAATTCTCTTTTACGTGACAATACGTATTTTTTGAATCTTAACAAGTTGGCTACTAAATTTTAGTTAGTGTTTCGGAAAAATAATATCTCTTTGAAATGTTCTTGACTACTTCGATGTCTTTTTCAAAAACGGCCAGACATCATCAGCGGTTTTTGCACTATTGACAAGGCTTTGTTTCTCTTTCCACCACTCGGTGTTCTGGATGTCCTCACGACATTTCGCTAGTTTTTCTTCCACATGGTTAATCTCAACTATCTTCTGCATTGAATGAAGCGTATATTCCATATACACAATCACATCACAAAGAACATCCATATCCTGCGCAAGCTCAGGGTTAATCATACTACGTATCTCTTCACCAACAAACTCAAGGGAAAACGCAGGAAACTTCCTATTCAGTAGACCCATTCTTACAACCTCCAATGACCACCTAATAATCGTGTGCTATGAAAGCTCATATCGGTTGTTTCTTTATAAGTTCTCCCTTCATTTCGTTATCACAAAATAGAAATAGCGATGGTTCTTTCCACGGGCCCGTGAACGACAAAGCACTAGAGGAGACAAGCGATTCTTCTTCGCATTTTGAGAACCAAACGAAAGGTGTGAAAGCGTTGCTTGGTGACCCGAAGAAAGCGATTCTTACACTATCTCTTCCCATGATTGTTGCAATGGTCGTACAAACATTATACAATCTTATTAATCGTATCTGGGTCTCCGGCCTTGGTACCGATGCAGCAGCCGCAGTTGGATTTGCATTCCCGCTTCTGTTCATGGGAACCGCGATTGCCACAGGGCTTGGTGTAGGTGGCGGCTCAGCAATCTCCAGAAAAATTGGTGCAAAGGATAAGAAAGGTGGAGATATCGCAGCGGTCCATACGCTTATCCTCATGGTCGTTGTCGCTCTTGCCTATACCATTCCATTGTTCGTGTTCGCAGAGGATATTTTTCGCATGATAGGGGCTGCACAAGCAACAGCAACCGCAGCACTCTACGCACGCATCATATATTCTGCAGCCATCGTTTCGTTTTTCACTTCGATCGCAACAGCTCTGCTTCGATCCGAAGGCGATGCAAAACGATCCATGCTTGCGATGGTAGTGGGGGGAATTTTGAATGCGGTCCTTGATCCGATCTTTATCTACGTTTTCGGATGGGGTGTTCCTGGTGCTGCGATTGCAACGGTTGTTTCGATGTGCGTTTCAGCAATATTATTGTTCTACTGGTTATTCCTGAAAAAAAATACCTTTCTTTCATTTCCCTTCCGCGGGTTTCATTTCGACAAAAGTGTCATTAAGGATATTCTTGCTGTTGGTTTTCCTGCATCATTATTGCAGTTGTCCATGGGAATTATGTTGTTTATCATGAACATTATCGTCGAACGAATCAGTGGTACAGATGGCGTTGCAGTGTTTTCCGCAGGGTGGGCGGTCGCAATGACAGCATCAATGCCGCTTCTTGGTATGGCAACCGCGGTTGTTTCAGTGACCGGTGCGGCGTATGGTGCCCGTGAATATAAAAAACTTGATATTGCCCACATCTATGCACTGAAAATCGGGATTATCATCGAGACGTCAATTGCAATTGTGACTTTTATATTTGCACCAGTTATCACCCTTGCATTCACAGTATCTTCTGATATGGCTCATCTCGGAAACGATATTACCACGTTCCTGAGAATTATTTGCATCTATTATCCTGCAACTGCATTTGGTATGTTGTCGTCATCGCTCTTCCAAGGAGTTGGAAAGGGGCTCTATTCTCTCATTGTCACTATTCTTCGTACTATTATCTTGATAATACCACTCGCCTGGATATTTGGTGTCATCTTAGGGTGGGGTCTTGTCGGTGCCTGGTGGGGACTTGTCGTTGCCAATATTATTGGATCAGCTATCACATTCATCTGGGCAAAACTGTATGTCAATGGTCTGCTCAAATCATCTCCCCTTGCATCATAACAACTCTTAAATGGCTGTAACAGAATTCTCTTTTTAGTGATGAACGAACCTTTGCTGAGCCATGCTGGCGATGATGAAGATCTTGAGTACTGAAAAAAAAATCAATTTCTCAGATATGCTGACGCAGCATATCTGCAATTTTTTCTAAAAACTTTTCATCAGTCTTGTTAAACGCAGCAGGAACATCAGAATCGATATCGATTTCACCGATCACTCTATTTTTCTTTTTAATCGGGACGACAATCTCTGATCGGGTTGAACGAAAGCAGGAAAGATACCGACTGTCTTTTGATACATCAGCGACTACCTCTATTTTTCCGCTTCGTGCAGCAGATCCACAGACACCTTTCCCAATCGGAATCTTTGTGTGTTCTGTCGCTTGTTTCCCCTTCCATGGACCAAGTACAAGGACGTCTCCTTTCACTAGATAAATACCCACCCAGCTGTATTTCTCAAAGCTTTCATGGAGAACATCGACGACATCCTGTAGGATCGTTGTTGATTTGTTTTTTGTGAGAATTCCTTTGATTTTTTGTTCGGCCATCCTGTACTTCAAAAAAATCACCGTACCTTAATAATCAAGCAGACTGGTTTGTGAGTTTTTCGGGCCGAGAGAAACAGGAATGATCTGTTCTTCTGTAGGAAGCTCAATGGTGCCGTATTTTCCTCCACCGCCGGGGATGATGATTACCTTATGTTCGCGAAACGCCTGGATCGCCTCGACAATCGCCGGGATCGTTACTTTTGCGACTTCATGGATGTCAGCATCGAGAATCACCGCTATTTCACTGCCAAACGCAGCGATGAGTTCATCCCATCGCTTGGTAACACTTTGGGTAAACGGTGTATGTTGCCCAAGTGCTTTTGTAATAATTTCTGAGAGAGGAATAAGATAAATATACGGTGGTCGATGATCAGGGTGACGGGGTTCTTTGAAGGTAGCTATCTCTCTAATACGATCTCTTACACCTTTTTTGATCCGTTTACCGCAGCTGCATTTCCATCGTCGTTTGATCGCCTCATCAAGAGTATAATGAGTAAAGCAAGAGATGCATGCGGTCTCGTTGTATTTTCCCTCCTGTGGCGGTAAACCAACGTTTAACACCGGTTTATTACCACTGGTGCGAAGTATCGCTTTCTTAATCTCTTGAAATGTTGTATCATGTAATTCAAAACGGGTGAACTCCCTTGCAAGTCGTACCGGATGTGGGCTATGACAATCGGAGTTCGTAAGAAATGTGAGTCGATGGAGCTCCTGGATTGTATCCGCATAATCAGAGTCAGCGCTTAACCCAAGCTCGACAAAGGAGATGTATGATGCAAGATCACCGTAGCAGTCCTCCAGAGAAGAATGGTACGCGTACATCGCAGTCCATGGAGTGAACGCATGGGCAGGACCGATAAGACAATCAACGTCTTTTGCAAGTGTTGCTAGTTCTACACCGTTCATATCGACGTTTGGTCGTCCGTCTGTCTCAATGTTTTTTGATTTCGGCTTGATCTTTTCTTTGAAGGTCTCTACGGCAGAAAAACTAGGAAAATAGAGGAGATGGTGAACCCGATGGTTATCCTCAACTTCAGCGCTGAGAATAAATCGTGTACCATTCATTTCAAATGTTCCGTCATCGATGACGGTGCAGGTCTTGATTTCTTTTTGCCACGCTCCATGCAGACAGTCTCCAGTTGCCAGGACATTGATTCCTTTTCGAGGTGCCTCTACGGAAAGAGAGGCTATCGTCATTTTATCGCTAGTTGCACCAGAATATCTGGAATGTATATGCAAGTCAGCATTAATCAGCATGAGTGTTCCCTGTTTTCAATCAGATTATTTTTCCTTCTTCTCTTCATTGACTTCTT
>Ga0315279_10008026_pt1 | contig 12889 bp, 20 predicted proteins | sample YL17G06_20_MG_FD_203694 | JGI IMG/M metagenome (GOLD analysis project Ga0315279, IMG submission 203694) | Sediment microbial communities from Yellowstone Lake, YNP, Wyoming, USA - YL17G06_20 | ecosystem: Environmental > Aquatic > Freshwater > Lake > Sediment | place: USA: Wyoming | collected... | reverse complement strand
AGCCCTCAGCTTCAACGGTACAACTAACTACGTTCAGGCTGCTGACGCAAGCTCACTGAAGAACTTCAGCGAATTAACTCTGATCACCCGTTTTACCATGTACGCTCTTGTGGGAGCAGGGTCGGCTTTTGCATTCATATCAAAAATGCAGTGGCAAAATTACCTGCTGTTTATTGATGACGGCCAACGTTTAAAAGGGACTGTTACCGCTGACTCGCAACAGGATTGCTTGGGGACATCGGTTCTCAGTGTTGGTGTAGAGCACGTTGGGTGTTTAACGTACGACGGCGCAAACATGAAGTTGTATCTTGACGGAAATCTAGAGAAAACTACGGCTCTAACAGGCGCTGTCGCCACGAGCACTAGCCCGCTTCAAATCGGTCGAATCGGCGACGTTTGGAATACATGGTACCTCAATGGCACCGTTGGTGAGGTTCGCATCTACAACCGAGCCCTCAACGCCGCAGAAGTTAAGCGACGGGCTGAGTCTGAGCTTATGCTTGTGAGGCATTGACATGTTTTTCGCGTGGGACATCTCGGTTACGGCTGGGACCGCTGAGGCCACGCCGAAGACCCAGATCCTGAAGCTGACGTCGGGCGTCATAACCGGGGTGGACGTGAAGTTTCCGAGTGGCTGCCACGGCCTCGTGAAGGTGCGCTTGAAGCACTGGGAGTTTCAGCTGATGCCTCTTTCGCGGGGCGAGTGGATCACGGGCGACGACGAAGCCGTGAAGATGCCCACGTATTTCGAGCTGGCCACGGGGCCTTACGAGCTCAAGTTCGAGGGCTCGAGCCCCGACGCTTCTTACGACCACACGGTCACGGTTCGAGTCAGCGTTTTGCCTAAGGCCGTGGCTTCGATGGTTCCGTTAATCGAGCTGTTGACGAGGCTGTTTCAGCGCATGGGGTTGTTCGGATAGCATGGTCGGCGACCTCCCGGATTACACGAAGTACGTGACCCCCATCAGCGCACCGCCTCCCGCGACCGTTGGCAACCCAAAAAAATACGAGGGAACCGTGGCCGCGGCTGGGACGCCCGTGACGCTGGACGTCAACGCGGACCTCGACCACAACGCCGGCGACGGCTACATCGTCTGTGATGGCCCAGGCAACCTGCAGGTCGACATCAGCAAGAACGGCCTAGCCTTCGAAACGGACGTAACTGTGGAGGAGGACGAGGTGGTCCTGCTGAAGGGCCTAAACGTTGACACAATCCGAATCGATGCAACCGTGAGCGGCACCGCATACCGGGCCCTGGTGATCTGAGGCGTCTAAAACATGGTGGAATTAAAAAAGTTAAAGGGTTCGTTTACGGGGAACGCTTTTAAGGTCCAGGTGCTGGTGATCCTGGCCGGCCCCGAGGTCGTGGGCGTTGTGGTGCTGGAAGGCGACTACACGAACTGGGCGGTGTACGACAGCTTCGACGACGCGAACATAAGCAACTCCGCCTGGTACCAGTATGCGGTGGTGAACAGGGCTGAGACGGTGGTTTTGCTCATCGACCGGGAGGGCCTGGGCGCCAGAAAATACGTGATATCGACGAAGACTTTGGGGGCGCTCGTCGACGAATATGTTTTTCCAGGGGTTTTCGCCGGGTCTGACGTTGACCTGGGAACCACCCTGAGCCTCCAGGGCACCTACGTTTGCGCGTTGGTCCGGGTCGCGGGGATAACCAAGGGCAACGGTGTAGCCGTGTGGAAAAACGGCGACCTGATAAAAACCTTCACGGCCGCTGATTTGGGACTCGACGCAAACGAGGTTTACAGCGTGTCGATAAGCTGGACGGGGAAATACCTCGTTGTTTCCGGCACGAGAACGGCCACCGCAAACTATGGCTGGGTTGTTTTGGTGGGAAGCTAAGCCCATGAAGCTGAAGATCAACCCTTTTAACCGCGGCAACCCCATGTCGCTGAGGGACGCGGCAATCGTGTCCAGCCTGGTAGCCCTGACCACGTGGATCCTCACGTTCCTGGCGAATTCGTCAGCGAGTGATATCCGCGCGGACCCCTGGGCCTTCGTTTTCGAGGCCCTGAAAACGTACCTGGTCACGTGGGCGGGAACTTTTATTACGCTAAGCGGGTTAGAACAATATATCAAGCGAAAAAAAGGTGGATGAATGAGCAAAAAAGAAATGCCGTCGTGGATCCAACAGAGTAGGAGCTACAGACTGCTAATCGAGGCTGCCGAAAGTGCGTTTAATGACCCGTGCACGTGCCGTTGCTGCGAGCTTGTTCGAGAATGGGCTCAGACGGCTACGCCCCCGCAAAAACCGGATATCCCGGAGCCTGGAAAACGTGGCCGCTGAAGGCGAACTCGAAGTCCAGATCCTGGAGCGAAGGCCGTTTTCGATGCCCACGGTCGGGGGCGAACCCAGAGTCGAAGTGTGGATCACCTACCGCTTCGGATCTCTTCCCCCGGGCCTCGTGAGGATCCCCCAAACTGAGCTGACGCCTGAAAAAGAGAGGGCGGTCATAAGGGCCGACATTCAAGCCAGGCTGGGCCAGAAGCCGGAGACCATGAAGGTTTAGCCATGTCTGGGTGGCCCTGGCCCCTCGACGCCGTGCAAGGATGGTTTGACGGGCTTTGGAACTGGGTTGGAGACGCTGCTAAGGGCGCCGTAAGCTCTGTTTCAGGCTGGCTAAACGACGCTGTTTCAGACCTTAAATCGTGGGTGGGTCACTCCACCGACTGGCTCTGGGATCAGGTTAAGCCGGTGTTCGGCCCCCTCGCCGGCTGGGCCAGCAGCGCCGTGAACTCGTTCTGGCTAGGCCTCCGGGCCTTCGCTGAGGACCCCGTCGGGTTCCTCGATGGCGCCATTTCCTCTATCACGACCACCATCGACCGAGGCTTTTCCGACGTGGGATCCTGGCTGTACACTCAGATCTCAAACGGCTTGGCCGGGGCGTCTCAACTGTTAATCGATATCGGATCCGGTATCTCTAAGCTGCTCGATGGCGCCGCTGCGGCGATCGGTAAATCTCTGGGGGACATAGGGTCCTTCATTTCAACGACGATCTGGGGATGGGTCGACGGAGCCCTGCGCTGGGCCACGGACTGTTTCAGGTGGCTGAACGACCAGGTGAGCCTCGCAGAATCCAACATCATTAACACCGTCGGCGCCGCGATCGGGGGCGTGGGCGAAGCGATCACCGCGGGCGTAGGATCCATATTCGGGCCCGTCATCGATCCTTTTGTCAGGTTCCTGTCGACTTTCACGGACCTGGCCGCAGTCGTGGACGTATCGGGCATAACTGATCAGTGGGCCGCGGTGGTGGGCAAACTGGGTTTTAGTCCTGAACATCCGGTGCAAGCTGTATCTCCTGAGGGCCGAGACACGTACCTGAGCGACGTGGACAAGTGGGCCTACGGCATCGACGACATGGTGAGGGCGATGATCCAGGTGGGCCAGGTCGTCGAAGCCGTTTCTCTGGGCCAGATGGACGTGAGTTTTCAAGCGTATTTTGGCGCGCCGAGGATACGCGCGTTTACTGGCGCAGCATCAAAAGTTTGGGAAATGGAGTTCGAGGCGTCAATAGGCATCGTGGCCAATCAGCAGTTTTTAGCCAAATACACGCCCATGCTTCCCGGGCCGGGGGACCTCATCCGCTTCGTCGTTCGCGAGGTCATAACGCCGGCCAGGTTCGCCGAGACCATGCCTCTCCACGGCTACAGCCCGGAATGGGCTAAAGCGTACTGGGAAGCTCACTGGGTCCTTCCGGGCCCCAGGGACCTGTACGACTCTTTTCACCGCGGCAACATAACAACTGATGAACTCGACAAGTTCATCGTGTGGCACGATTATAGCCCGGAGCCCAGGCCAGGCATAAGCAAAAGCGACCTCGAAATCATGAGGGGCCTCCTGAAGACGTTGGTTCCCCGGGTGGACCTTCGCTACGCCTGGGAGAGCGGGTCGATATCGGACGAGGAGCTCGTTGAACGGTACCGGAAACTCGGCTACGAAGAGGACAGCGAACTTATGGCGGAGATCCAGAAGGGCCGGGCCCTCACCGAAGAAGTCACGAAGGTGCGCACCGAGTGGCTCAGCGACTTCATCGGCGGCTACATTGACGAGGACACGGTCAGGGCTAACCTCGAGGCGATCGGAACCGGCATCGCAAGGATTGAGTACTACATTGTGTACGCGAGGATGAGACGTGAAAGAACGGCCAAAAAAGACCTTCTGGGAATTTACGAGGACGGCTACGTGAAGGACCTGCTCACTGACGACGACCTGGAGGCCAGGGCCGGCGAACTCATCGTCGACGACGACGCCAGAAACATCTACCTTCAAAAAGCCTACGTGGTAAAATACAAGAAGCCGGCGCCACCTAAGGCCCCCACCGTCGACAAAGCCCTCCTGGAACTCCGCAAGTACCAGGTCAGCTACGCCGTCGAAGCCTACCGCAAATACGCCGTTGAGAAGCCTGAGCTCGTCGACTTGCTCGTCGCAGCCGACGTGGATCCCTTCGTCGCAGCCGCTCGAGCCGACTACGAAGAGCTCAAGCGGCCCCTGCCCAAGCCGACAAGCGAGGCGATAGCGCGGGCGAAAGAAACAGTTAGGATCCAGGGCCTCGAACTAAAAACGGCCGTGGAAGAGTACAGAGACGGAACAATCGACGCGTCCGGGTTATTCTCGAAACTTCAACTGCTCGGCTATAGTGACGCGCTGGCCAGCGCCATAACCCAATTAGAAGTGGTCAAGGCCTACAAACCACCGGTTCCCCCTAAGGCCGAAGTCGTCAAGACGGCCACTCTGGCTTATCTGGCGACCGCCTTCCGGGAAGGCGTCCTCAGCGAGGACGAGTTCAGGGCCGAGCTCACACGCCGAGCCTACGCGCCAGCTGACATCGACATCATCGTCTCGGTTGAAACCTTAAAAATCAAGAAGGGTCCAGGAGAGTAAACTGTGGCTGAGAAAAAGAAAGCTGCGAAGCCGGATCCCGACGCTGAAGCACTGGCCAGGGCCCTGAAGGGCAAGCCTAAAGAAGAAAAAAAGCCTTAACTGTGGTCCAGGTGAAATGTTGGATCCTGTTCTGATAGCCTTCCTGGGCTACGTGCTCGGCTGCCTGGGCCGAACGACGTACGACGCCCTGTTCAAGTACCTTGAGTCTCCCGACACAACGTGGAACCAGAAGTACACGATGAGCCTTTTGATATCAATAATTTTGACGCTGATCCTGAGCGCCGCGTCGTTTCCGCTGGACTTCATGCCAGCCGGAAGCCCCACGTCGATTCTGCTATCAACCTTTACCATGGGCTTCACGGTGAACCACGTGGTGAACAAGGCGATATCGTACTCGGGCAAAAACCCGGTTGAGTGAGGCGCCGCGCTTTGGTAAGTCGAGATCAGCTCGCCGCGTTGGCCATCGTGGGCCTTGTCCTTGCGGCCGTCGTCGTCGGCGCCGTAGTATACTACAGTCTTCGGCTTCACGGCCACGGAACCATCAAGCTCGTAGGCCTTAAGGCCTACTCGGACCCCGCGGCCACGCTGGAAGTCAGCGCCGTAGACTGGGGCCTCATCCCGCCCGGAGGCGTCAGCCAGGTCCTCCTATACCTGAAAAGCACGAGCACAACCCCGGCGAACTGGACGTTGACGACGGAAAACTGGGACCCTTCAGCCGCACAAAATTTCATGGTGCTCACGTGGGACTATGACGGAGGCACACTCCAGCCAGGCGAGATCAGGGCCGTCCGCTTCACGCTCCAGGTCAGCGTGAACATATCGGCCATCGTCGACTTCGCCCTCGACATCGTCGTAACGGCAGCCGGCTAGCGCGGGCGCTTTTTGCATATTCTCATATGCTGTTGCAAATGAATTATTTTTTTGCCGCAAAAAGGACATTCACGCAAATAACGAAGTTGTCTCATTCTACACCCTTCCCAGTTTTACCAGGTTCCTCTTTAGTAAAAAAGGGGGGGCCTTCAAACTCGGGTTCTCAGTCACTAAGCTTCTCGTACAGTTTTTTAGCTGCCAACATCATCTTCTTCTTGTCCTCGTCGTCGATCTTCACCTGCGCGTCGATTACGTCCCAGTACATGATCACGCACAACCCGCAGTATTTTGGGCTAACCCACTGATCCAGCCGTCTACAGTGGACCGTGTGCACCGTCCCGTCAGCCGCTTTTTTCTCGCCGTCCTTAAGCCTGCACGTCCTGGTAATTTCCATCTTCGCCACGCTCACTTAATCCCCATTCTGTTGTAGCCAAACCTAACGAACTTGTGGTTCAGGTACATGCCGTACAATTCGTTCCAGTGTTTTTCGCAGACGTGCCGATCGATACAGTGTTCCCCGTCGATCCAGCAATTTGTCTTACGCGTCGATTTGTCGCTGCACCAGCAGCAGGTTTCGGGTGAACCTTCCCTCTTGAGGTACACGTGTTCTTGGATGAAGGTATAATCGCTGGATTCACCCAGGAGCGCGTCCCACGTTTTTTGTTTAGGTTTTCGGCTCAACTTCCATCACTACCAGTTTGGCCTTGATGAGCATCTGCATGTAACGGCGGGCCGTGTATTCGCTGACCCCCGTTTCACAGCAGAACCTCGCTATTATCTGCTCGGTCGGATCGGTCGTGTTGCCCAACATTTTGTGAAGCAGCCGTATCCGATCCTTGGCGTTCGAGACTGCCTTATCCATTGTTGACATGTTATGCCTCCACGAAACACCCTGTCCTGTTGATTCTTCCCTTACCCTCTCTATGCGTGGTCTTATCAGGCTGGGGGTATTTAAGTATATGGCAGAGAGGGTAAGGGGGGAAAGGGGGTAGGGGGTAGGTTCGGAGCACCACATATGATCCAAACATGATTCCGTCAAAAGAACAAAAAAAAAGGGTTAATAGGCTCGTTCTTTGCGGCCTATTGTGGATCCGTTCGTGAAGACCCAGTAGAAAAGGCCGCTGCGGGTCAGGGTTCCCTTGTGGTCTTCCAGGTCTTTGCGGAGCGCTTTGTACTCGGGGTTTTCAGCGTCGTTGCTGAACTGGAAGGGTCCCTTCGGGCCTTCGGAGTTGACCCAGACAAGTTTTTCGGGGTCGGGCTCTGCGACTACGGCTTTAACCTTTGTCTGGACGTATTTGTCAAGGGCGTCTGCGATTCCGCTGTGGAAGTCCCTGAGTTTGGCGAGGAGCTCGTAAAAGTCGACGGTTTCACTGTTCGCCGTGTTGTTCACCTAGTCCGAGTGCGTGCGCTCGGCCGTGGTTTCTTCCCCGGCATTTACATTTGCATTTGCAGCTTCTGGTAACGGCGCTCCAGCAGGATGCTGAGCAAACGTCTTTCCACGGTTTAGGCGTCGACTCTTTCCTCATGGTCGCTGTCCTTCCTTTTGAAGTGCTCACAGTCTCCAAAACACATGGCTTCGCCGCCGGCCTCTTCACACCATTTTGGAACAGTGTTGTCACGACAATTCCAACTTGTTGGACAAGTCTTAACCCCGCAGTCTAAACAGCAAGTGTTAGTCAAGATATGGGTCTTCTTGACTGGTTGAAAGGTGATTTCTTCGCCGACTCTGCTGACCAGCTTGTTTCCTTCGATGTGCCAGGTGTTGCTTGTTCGGAACATCTTGCCGCTTATGTGTGCCCTGTTCGTGTAGGTAGCTTCCATCATATACGCACTGGGAGTCCTAAACCTAGTTTTTGCCATGCTCATAATGGGTCGCAGACTCCTTTGTTCAGCACGAATTCGGGGCATTCCCAGCATCGGGCTGCGGGCAGCGCCAGCGTGGGGATTGCCGCGTGGCGTTTGACGCACCAGGTTCGCGAGTGCATCTTCGCCGCTTTGGGCACGAGCCTGAGGAAACTTTCTTCTAGGTTCGCGCGTGGGTTCTTAGCTGCCATTTCACTGTCTCCATCATGGCACGTGCCACATTTTTAGGCCTTCAAGCGTTATCCACGCGAAAAGACAGGCTAAGGCGACGATGCACACGGAGAATTTGACCATGTTCATTTTTAGGCCTCGCCGCCGTAGACTTGCAAGAAGGCCTTCACGAACTTCCTGAGCTCTGGGTCTTCGCTGAGCATGGCCACGACGACCTGTTGCCGGCATGCATGCACGTCTTCACTCATGGCTGGGTCCCAGCGTTTTGCGTATGGCTTCGTTGACGAGGCGGCTTAGGTCTCCGCGGTAGTGGACGTGGCTGCGCAGAAGGGCTTCAACGTCGGCCTCGAGGATAACCTGTATTCTCGTCAAATCACTTTCACTCCAATTTTAATTTCCTGGTTTTGCATCTTTCTCACCAATTACACCTATACACATAGCATGCTTATAAACACTGTGTTTATACACACAACAGTCTGAAAACAAGGGAACTCTTAAATTCTGTCGGCCCTACACTTTTTTTCAGGTGGAATTGTTTGCCTGAACTGAAAGTTGTGCCGATTGCGAGTATAAGGGTCCCCGACGTCCGGGTGGGTGCGGTCTTGGACCAGGAGCAGAAGGCCTTGCTTGACAGCACGATCAGGCAAGTCGGGGTGATTCAGGATCCCGTCGTCAGGCCTCTTCAGGACGGGTCTTACGAGCTCGTTGCGGGCAGGAGCCGGATTCAGGCGCTCGCGGACTCCGGCGTCCTGGAGACTCAGGTGAAAGTGATCGAGGCCGACGAGAAGCTGGGCCTAATAATGAACATAGTCGAGAACGTGGCGAGAGGGAGCTACGACTACATTAGCATCGCCCAGGCCATACGAAAACTGAGGGTTCTCGGCGCTCCCCTCGAAGAGCTCGAGAAGATTTTTCCTTGGAAAAAGCGGTGGATCGAGTTTTTGGAGGGCCTTCAGGACCTGCCTGACGACGTGATCCGCGCCATCCAGAAGGGCAAGGTCACGCCCACGCACGTCCAGGTAGCTCTTAACCTTCCGACGCCAGTCGAGATCCATGACGGCCTCAGAACCGTCGTTAACCTGGGCTGGGACACGGCTACCTTCAAGATCTTCGTTCAGAACCGGGTGGACCAAATCAGCAGGGCGAAGCAAGAGGCTGAGGCCAGGGGCGCCGAACCGGAGATCCCCGCTTCGATCCCCGAGGAGCTCATACGGTATAAGCAGTGTCTAGTCTGCGGATACAAGAAACCGTCAGAAAAGATCACGGTTCAACTCGTTTGCGAAGACTGCATCGCCCTAACCAAGTACGTGACGGACCAGCTGGGCCCGGCGGAAAACGCGATTCAAACCGTGTATCAGGCCCTACAGCTGTACTTTGGGATGCGTCAGCCCGAACAACCCGGCAGCGGAACCGCTAAAGCGGGACCCTCTCCAGGGTGAACCTGGCCATGGGAGCCACGCCGAACTTCGTTATAACATACGTGAAGTTCTCGTAGCCGCGCTCGTAGAACATGGGCATCAGCTGAGCCTGAAGCGTCTTGCTCGTTATGTCGTAGTACATGGGGGGATACGCTTTCACGCCCGGCGCCAGGTGCACCCTCAAAACTTCTATTTCTTTTTCTGTGACTCCGGCGCCCCGGTTAGGATGGATCACCATAGTACCGCGCTCCCACGTCACAATTTTCAGGCTGACTCTTCCACGGTCTGGAAGATCCAGCAGCTCGTACGGACCCGGCAACGGCCTTAAAACTGCGGCCAAAACCTCACCACTTTACATTGATGCGCGGGTCAATTTAAAACGGCTTCGATCGAACAGTTCGAAGTCACTTCGAACCCTTCGAAGCATGGATATTCTCGAACAAAACCGAAGCCCCCCGAACCTTCGCTCGAACTTCGGAGGCATGGAATAACACCATGCAAGCGACCGAACCTTCGACACACGCTTCGAACCGCTTCGACCATCTTCGCCCCCTCTCCCCTGAAATAAATCTGATCAGAACGGTTATGACCTGAAAAATTACGGGGGTGGGGCGAACCTTCGTCGAACCTTCGAGAAAAAGCATGGAGTTTTTCCATGAAGCCGAAGTTCGAACGAACTTCGTTGACGATTTCGTTTTTGTTCGTATTTGTGTTGTACAGTTTGGATAATGGATGTTATCCACTAAAGCCGGGTGCCGCGTCGTTCCCGGGGCATGAGCAGGTCAAGGTACGAGGGCAGCCAGTCCGGCTTGTACTCGACGCATAGGATGCCCTTCTCGCGGGCCAGCATGACCGTCGCCGGGTCTTCGATGGCGTAGAGGAGCAGGAGCTGGAGTCGTGCGCCGCGCCACGCCGTTAGTTCGGGAGTGTGTTCGAACAGCTTCGCGTAGAGTTCGAGCTGCCCGATTTTGCCTGGGCCGGGGCGGATGGCGGCTTCGACTATGGTGACCACGTCTTTTTCGAGGATGAGGGCGTCGGCCCAGCGTCGCCAGGCCCCTATCATTGCGCGTTCTTCGGGGCTCATGTCGGGTCGGGGCGTCGACGGCGTGGGAGACCCCAGCCGCACCCGGGTTTGCCAGCGCTTGTTCTTCTGCGTTTTGACGAGCCACTCGGTGAGCATCTGCATTTCGCGGGGCTGCCAGCTCCGCTTTTGTGCGTAGGCGTTCCTGTAGTTTGCCATGGGGGAGTCGCCATAATTCTAGTCTGAACCTTATATTTGGTTGTTGCTACATGGTTCTTGGTGAAATCATGAGTAGTGTTAAACGTGTTCTCAGTCCTGAAGACTGGAAGAACCGGCAGATCAACACGTTGAAAGCTGTTGGACGCACGAACTACGTTGAAGGCATCAAAAACCCCAAGGCGGACCCGATTGCAAGGGGCATAGCGACCGAGGCGAAGTACGCCGAAGAGACGCGAAAGGCGATCGATCAGAAACGCAGAGTGACCGGCCTGGAAAAGAGTAGCATGGCTGAGTGGTACCAGTACAGCAGCAGCATAGGCGCCGACAAGCTGGTGGACGGCGTTGTGAAGCGAGAAGCCAAAGTATCCAAGTTCATACAGGCGTTTCAGCCGATGCTGTCCAGTCACCTGGGCAGGATCGACGCGCTGGCCGAAGCCACGGACTCTGACAGAGAAAACAAGATGCTCGAGAACCTTCGTGGACTAAAATCCTTGAAGGGCAAGGCTTAGGGGGCTTAACAGCTGAAAACTAGAGACGCTGTTTTGGACTACCAGAAAACGATCAAGGACACGGAGACGTATCAGAAGGACCTCGACCTCACAGAGCCCATCAGCGCCCTTGATTTCGAGCTAGAATGCACGAACGGGAGCACGTACAACAAAGGCAACTACCTGAGCGACATCTGCACTAAAGTGGAGATCGTCGACGGCAGCGACGTCCTCACCAGCCTAAATTTCAGCCAGCTGCAAGCGCTTCAGTTCTACAAAACTGGGGAAGCCCCGGCGATGTACTATAGCGAGCACGCAGGCGGAACCCAGAGAGGGGGCGCCAGGCTCCTGTTTGGAAGGGAACTCTGGGATCCATTGTATGGCCTCGACGCTATGAAGTTCAAGAATCCCCAGCTTAAGGTCACGTTTAATAAGGCAGCGATCCGAGCGGCCGGCGTCGAAGGATTCGCCTCCGGAGACAACATTAAGCTGACGGCCGTCGCCAAAGTCTTCGAGAATGCCGCAAGACCGGCGAAGTTTCTTATGCAGAAGCAAATTGAGAGCTTCACAGCTGCAGCCTCGGGCGAGAAAAGAATTGAACTCCCGACTGACTACATCTATCGCATAATGATGCTCAGGATGTACCTGGCTGCGTGGGACGTTGACCTGGTCTGCAACAACGCCAAACTGACTTTTGACACGGACAAATTCATACAGTTCGACCGGAAGACGAAGCAGCTGGACCGTGAGGCTGAGGAGCTATTCGGCTCGGTCACCTGGCAGCACAACATCTATCAGAAGCACGACCAGTCGGTCAGAACCGTCATCAACAAGGAACCGAGAGTCGTTCCCGTTAACACGAGCCTAGGCCACATAGCCGGCGTATGCTGGGCGTGGGGCGGTCTCTATAACTTGGGACTATGCGACGCCGCTGGAGGCGCTATAACCAGTGAGGAAGACGTCTGGACGCTGCAGATGGGCCACGCTCTCCACTCGACGCTTCCCATCCTCTTCGGACGGCCCGACATACCGGAAGAGTGGCTGAACCCGTCAGCGTACAAGAAAGCTGAGCTGGTGTTGACGCAGAGCAACTCAACCGCTACCGCACTCGTCGAAGTGGTCCTTGAGCAAGTTAGACCTCAATAAATCCCCCCTTTTTTGTTTTCGTTTCAAGATTCGCCGAGGTCATGGTTATGTCTGAGCCTAAACAACCGGGAGAAGTCCAGGACGTACTGATCTGGGACTTCGATAATCGCGAGTGGGTTAAAGGTTTTAGGACGGACCTGGAGCGTCTTCCAAAAGAGTACGAGCTGTTCTGGGACAGCGTAGTCGCAAGCGCCACGAACCAGGCGCCCTTCGAGGACGTGATCATCGACGTCGAAAGGGCCAAAAGCATAGCGGTCCAGGCTGACACGACGCCCCCGGATAACGTGTCGACGAGCGTGGACGTCAACGTGATGGCCAGCATAGACGGATCCACCTGGGACACGGTTCCGTACGCCGAGATGAACCTGGGAGACGCCGAGATCAAGACCATGCTGGTGGCTCCGGGGCCGTTAAAGCTCCGGCTGAGGTTGGACAACAACATCGCAAGCGTAGCCGAGTGCCGAGTCAAAGTTAAGGTCCGTGAGTAGCGCTGTCTACTCAGGCCAGGCCGCTGAAGTGGCCCCCCATCTTTCCCCTGCAGAAAGGACTCGTAGCCTGGTGGCCTTTCGACGATCGCAGCGGAGCCGTACTCAGGGATCGCAGCGGAAAAGGTAATCATGGTTCGCTGGTTGGACCTACGTGGGTGGCTGGGCGCAGGGGTTCAGCCCTCAGCTTCAACGGTACAACTAACTACGTTCAGGCTGCTGACGCAAGCTCACTGAAGAACTTCAGCGAATTAACTCTGATCACCCGTTTTACCATGTACGCTCTTGTGGGAGCAGGGTCGGCT
>Ga0315279_10008025_pt1 | contig 12891 bp, 7 predicted proteins | sample YL17G06_20_MG_FD_203694 | JGI IMG/M metagenome (GOLD analysis project Ga0315279, IMG submission 203694) | Sediment microbial communities from Yellowstone Lake, YNP, Wyoming, USA - YL17G06_20 | ecosystem: Environmental > Aquatic > Freshwater > Lake > Sediment | place: USA: Wyoming | collected... | reverse complement strand
AACCATTGTTGTCAAGGGCAATATCAGATCATTCGCATATTATTAGTGACTACATATAGAGGTCAAAAAAAGAGCTAACTCTTCTGAATGCAAAAATTAACCTAAAAGCAGTGGGTGAACATCCGCTACAACATCCGTGGCCTGGAAATGTGCGTGAGCTGCAAAACACTCTCCGGCGTGCTGCTATTTGGTCAAGCGGCACCACTATCGATATCCAAGACATCAAAGAGGCCTTGTTGCCTCCCCGCCAAGGCGAAGAAGATCAGATCCTTGGGCGTCCCCTCGGTCCAGGCTTTGATCTCAAGGAATTGTTGACCGATGTCGCTCGCCACTATCTGAGTCGAGCCCTTCGTGAAGCCGGTGGGAACAAATCAAAAGCCGCAGAGCTCGTCGGATTGCCTAGCTACCAGACGCTTACTAATTGGTTGCAAAAATATGGTGTGCGGCACCAGGATTAACACTTCGAGGCTCTGGCACAAAACTTGCACAAGAGATGTACGAAAGGATCGTGTCTAAATGAGCCGCAATGAAACGCAGACATGCCGCGATTTGATAGAACCGGCCCTCACCCTCGCTGGATGGGACTGGGAAAGGCAGTTGCGTATCGGGCCTGGGCGCGTCAACCTCACTGGCGATTCAGCCGACTCGATGTACGACGAAACGCAGGCGATCATAGCCGACTATCTTCTGCGCTATCGCGGATACCCGCTGGCCATTCTCGAGGCCAAGGCCGAATCCGACAGCGCCGCCGACGGCATGCAGCAGGCATCGCGTTATGCGCGCCGGCTGCTGATTCGCTTCTCCATTGCCTCCAACGGCCACGACTGGATCCTCACGGATAACGACACCGGCGCCTTCGAGTCCCTCTCAGCCCCGCCGACCCCCGAAGCACTCGTCAATCGCTTGGGCGTGAGCATCGATTGGGATCGCTGGGAGGCCTCCTTTACGGCGGGTTTTCACGTCGACCAGGTTACTCGCAAGAACGTCCGTCCCTACCAGGAAATGGCGATTGCCAAAACCCTTTGGCAATTCGCGCAGGGCGAACGCCGCGCACTGTTGCTGATGGCGACGGGTACGGGCAAGACCTTCCTTGTATTCCAGCTCGTCTGGAAAATGATAAACGGCAATGCACTCAGACGGCAGCACGTGCTGTTCCTCACCGACCGCAACAGCCTCCAGGATCAAGCTTATCGCGCCTTTGCCGCTTTCACGGCGAATGAGCGCGTAACCATAGATAGAGAAACTATCGCCAAGGGTCAACATCTGGTCGGCAAGGTGTTCTTCGCCAACTATCAAACCCTTGATGAAGAGCTGGATGGGAAAAAACTCTATGCGCACTATGACCCGGATTTCTTCGATCTCGTGGTGATTGATGAGTGTCATCGTTCCGGATTTGGTGACTGGTTTGGCGCTCTGGAACACTTTAGCGGCGCCCTCCAGCTCGGTTTGACAGCCACCCCACGCGAATTGGAGGAGGCGGCGCGGCCGCTGACCGACGAGGAAAAGCGCCGCGACACTTATCAATACTTCGGCGAGCCAATCTACGTTTACAGCCTCAAGCAGGCGATCGAGGACGGTTATTTGGTCCCTTACCTGCTCGAGGAGCGAATAACCAATGTCGACGAAAACGGCTTCACCGGCCCCGACGGCAGGTATTACACGACCTCGAACTTTGAGCGTGATATCCGCATGCCGGATCGCACACGTGCTATCGCCGAAGACCTTTGGGAGATTTTCGGCAGGTACGGTTTGCGCAATGAAAAGACCATCGTCTTTTGTGTCGACGATACTCATGCGGCATTCATGGCGCAGGAACTGCGTCGCCTCTCGGGGGATAATGATTACGCCGGCCGAATCACCCGGGCCGAACGCAATAGCCAGCAGCTCGAGCGCAACTTCGCCATTGTCGGCCCCAGCAAGCCGCGCGTGGCGGTTACAGTCGATCTGTTAACCACCGGCTATGATGCCCCCGACGTCAAGAACGTTGTCTTCGTACGACCGCTACGCAGCGCCATCCTATACAAACAGATGAAGGGGCGCGGCACGCGGCTCTGTGAGGACATCAATAAGCGCTACTTCACCATTTTCGATTACTCCGGCGCAAGCCAGCTCGAAGACGCCGAATTCGACGGCCACCCTGCCAACCAACAGAAGGCCGCGTTGGCAAAGTCTAAGCCCAAAAAGAAGGCAGCGGAGGCGGCTCCAAAGCCAGTGGGAGAGGGCGTATCCGTTATTATTTCAGCTACCAACCGTTATGTTTGTCTGGCGGACGGTCGCAAGATCCCATTTGAGGAATATACTGAGCAGTCGCGCGAATTCATCCTTAGCGTTTCCACTAGGAGCCTGGATGAGTTACTGGCAATCTGGATCGACAAGAAAAGCCGATCCGAGTTACGCGAGGAATTGCGCGACCGGGACATCTATCCTTCGGCGTTCCGCCACTACCTCGATCTGCCGCAGACAGATGATGTGGATATTCTCGCAAAAATTGGATTCAAATTGACGCGCGTGCCCACACGGCCCCAGCGTGTCGACAGGTTCTGGCAGTATGAACAGCAATGGTTACTCTCCCACCTCGGATATGCTGCAGGTGAATCGGGAGGTGTCATTTCAGTGCCATCCGTTGATCCCTTATTGAGAGTTGCAGAAATACCGGGCGTATATCCGGATGCGGATTCTCTTAAAGTCCGATTCTGGCAGACCGCCCTGGATCATTATAGGCTTTTCGGGATCGACGATCTGGAGCAGGCCCGTACTTACGGCGCTCCCCAGTTCGTAGAGCAGTTCGGGAGTTTCCAGACTCTGACGCGCCGTTACGGCGGAGCTCCGCTGCTCAAATCGGATCTCGAACAGGTCAAACAGCATCTTTACGTCCCAATGACGGGATAGGCAAGGAAGGCTCGCAAGAATGAACAACAAGATCGATCATCGCCGCCAGGAAGTCCAGCAGATCGTCAAGAACGCTTGCGACCAACTCAATCAGGAAGGCGTCGACGCCCGCAACTACGTCGAGCAGCTCGCGTGGCTGTTCTTCCTCAAGGCATTTGACGAGGCCGAAGTCCGGCGCGAAGAAGAAGCCGCCTTCGATGATAAGCCCTACGAGCGCCGACTGGCCGGTCATTACGCCTGGTTATCCTGGGCCAAAGACACTGACCACCCGGATCAGATGCTGGAGTTCGTCAACGGCAAACTTTGGACCAAGCTCACTAGCCCTGACCCCAAAAAGGGACTGGGCGACGACCTGCTAGCCCAGCGTTTCCGCCGCATTTTCGAGAACGTTCGCAATTACTGCCGCCGAGGCGTTATCTTCGCCCGGGTCGTTCAGCAAGTTGATAAGCTGCATTTCTCCGACGATACAGATGTGCATGTGCTCTCGGAAATCTATGAGGATCTCTTGAAGCGCGTCGCCGCCGACTCGGCCGGATACGCGGGAGAGTTTTACACCCAGCGCCACATCATTCATGCCATGGTTGAGGTCGTGCGACCCAAGGAGGGGGATCGGATTTACGACCCTTGCTTCGGCACAGCGGGCTTCCTTGGTGAGGCCGCGAACTTCATTCGCACGAACGGATCCCTCAGCGGCCGACAGCTCGACAACCTGCAGAAAAACACTTTCTTCGGATTCGAGAACAAACCGCTCACCTACCTGCTGGGCACCATGAACATGATCCTGCACGGGATCGAAGGCGCAAACCTGGAATTGACCAACACGCTAGAGGTCCACAGCCAGAATGTCAGTGAAAAAGCCAAGTACGACGTGATTCTGTCCAATCCCCCCTATGGCGGCAAAATGGATCAAACCCTGCAGACCAACTTCCGGGTGCACTCCAGCGCCACCGAATGCCTGTTTGTCCAGCATATCATGGCCAATCTCGCCAAGGGCGGCCGAGCAGGTGTTGTTATCCCAGAGGGTGTGCTCTTCCGCGGCGGGCCGGACCAGAAGGTCCGGAAAGAAATCCTGGAGCAGTTCAACGTCCACACAATATTGTCGCTTCCGGCGGGCTGCTTCCTGCCTTACACGGGTGTGAAAACCAACGTCATCTTTTTCGATCGACCGGAGGATGGCTCCGCTACCAAGAGCGTCTGGTACTACGACCTGACGAACGACGGCTTCGAATTGAAGCAAACCCGGAAACCGATCGACGGCAATCAGATTCCGGACTTCCTCAAAAAATGGAAAAAACGCGTCCAGGGTGATAACTCGTGGACGGTGCCGATCGAGGAGATCGTCAAGCGAGGGTATGATCTTTCGGCAAAGAATCCCAATCGTAGGGATGATTACGAACACCGCCCGGCGCTAGAGCTTGTTCAGTCCATCAAGGCCAAAGAAGAACGGATTTTGGACCTCCTTGGGGAGTTGGAAGATATTCTGGAGGCAAAATGATGCCTTGGGCAACTATAAAGCTAGGTGAAGCAGCGATCCGGATCGGTGGGGGTACGCCATCTCGAGAGGAAAAGTCTTATTGGGGAGGCAAGTTGCCATGGTTTACGGTTGCTGATCTAGAGGACGTCGATGATATCCAGAATCTGCGCACAAGTAGAGAGTGCATCACAGAGGAAGGACTTGAACACAGTGCGGCCAAGCTCATTCCAAAGGGGGCTGTGGTCTTCTCCAGCAGAGTTGTAGTTGGCAAGGTGGGTATTGCCGGCAATGACATTGCGACCAATCAAGATTTTTCTTCCTTCGTTCCAATTGACGGCATTGATGGGGAGTTCCTCGCCTACTTCCTAATCAAGACAAAGTACGACCTCCGTAGACACCAGCGCGGGGCAACTATTAAGGGGGTCACTACCAAAGTTCTCGAAGCGATCGATGTCCCTAGGCCTTCTGTCGATGATCAGCGCCGCATCGTTGCCCGCATCAAGGAGTGCATGGAGCGGGTGGAGGAGATCGAGGAACTGACGAAGGATCAATCCAAGGCCCAATGCCAAGTGCTTCGCGCTGCAAGGCGAGAATTCCTTGGATTCCCATCCGGAATTCCGCTGGGATGGGAACAAAGGCGGCTGGATGAACTCGCTTCGGTGAATTACGGAATCAGCGCTGCGATCAGCAACAAAGAAGATCCCAAGCTAGGTCCTCCCATAGTGCGGATGGCCAACATTTCAATCCATGGACACTTGGATCTCTCCGATCTGCGTTATTGTCCGATTCCTAAAGGCAAGGAAGATCACTTCGCGTTAAGGCCTGGCGACTTGCTTCTTAATTGGCGAAGCGGCAGCGCCGAGCATGTCGGTAAGACCGCCCTTTTCAAGGAAGTCGGGCTATATACCTGTGCAAGCTTCATTCTTCGGATCAGATGCTTGGACGGAGTCAGTAACAACCGGTTTCTGAGACATGTACTAAATTTCATGCGTGCAGAGGGCGTGTTCTCAGGTCAAAGCCGAATGCAGATCAATCATAAGCTCAATGCAACAGAATTATCGGCTTTCCCAATCCGCGTCCCTCCAAGTCTCGACGAACAAGGGAAAATTGCAAACCAATTAGATGCTATTGAGACCCTTTCCGATCAGATCCGGACCGAGCTTTCGCACAAGTTGGATGAGGCTCGCGATCTCCGCGAATCCATCCTGCGCAAGGCCTTCGCCGGGGGGTTGTAACCATCGTGGCTGAGGTTCCGTCACAATCAGCAATCTGGCAGGTGCTCGATCACCTTCGGGACGAGTTGCATGCCCATAACAAGGCTGTGACATTGGCGGGTCTAATCTATCTGCGCTGGGCAGATTTCCAGGATGCCGAGCAGGAAGCCATCGCCGCTTTTGATGGCATCGATTACAAGCCAGTGCTGCCCGCCTTCCTGCACTGGCGGTCATGGCACACCCTCCCGCCCAGGGAAATGCAGGAGTTGTTTGCGGACCGGCTTCCGCAGGCTTTGGAGTGGTCGAACAATTCCCGTCACAATTCGCTGGCCACGCACTTGCACCATGTTGCCCCGGCGATAAAGGACCTGGGTCGGATCTCTCCCCAACCGCGAGATGCGCTGATCCGGTGGCTGGCAGACCAACCCTTCGAAACACCCAGCGACTGCCGCGCACTTCTGGATATCTTCGATTCGGTTTTAGAGAAGGAATTCGACAAGTACTCCGGCCAATTCCGCACACCGGCCTCCGTATGCCAACTCCTCGTCGAGCTAGCCGCGCCGGCCACTGGCGATCGCATCTACGACCCATGTTTCGGGTCGGCAGGGCTGCTTACTACCGCATATGACTATGTTCTGCGCCACGAAAAGGAGCATTTCAGCCGCAGCGGTGCTCCGTTGCTTGCAGTTTCTGGCGTCGAGCGCAACTCCAGCGCCTATGTTGTTGGCCTCACACGGCTAGCCTTGGCCGGCCTTGGAGATCCGCAGCTTGAGCTTGGCAATAGCTTGGAGCGCATGCCCTCCAACAACCCTCAGCGCGATGGGTTTGACGTCGTGCTCTGCAATCCCCCATGGGGCATGCGAGTCGATCTGGCGGGACTGGACTACTATCCGGTGCGCACCACGGATGCCACAGCGCTGTTTATCCAGCACACCCTCTCTCAGCTCCGTCCGGAGGGTCGCGCCGTGATCGTAGTGCCACAAGGCTTCCTATTCCGCGGCGGCCCGGAACAGCATTTACGCCGGCTGCTCCTGGAGGAGCACACGGTTGAGGCCGTCGTGGCCTTGCCCGAGTCGGCTTTCATGCCCTATACGGCCGTGCGTGGAAACATCCTTGTGCTTCGGCGCGGTGGCCCCACCACGCGGATTCGCATGGCCGATGCGGAGCCCTTTTTTGAGAAAGGCAAAGGTCGCCAGCCTGCCACCATACGATCCGACAAGGCAGAAGAGCTCGGACAGAAGCTTCGCGCTCCGGAACCCTCCGAGCATTGCTGGGACGTCGATGCCGAGTCCCTGGCGAAAGTCGACTGGGACTTCTCACCCCGCCGAAGGGATCAGAGCGGATTGTTCGGAATATTAGACTCGCTGCGCGCCGAGTTGAATGTGGTGCCCTTAAAGGAATGTTGCCAAATTCTGATTGGTAGAGCTTTCAAAAGTGAACAGCTCCTGGATTCTCCTCCACCTCGTCCGCTAGCACCCGAACAGGCCTCCCTCTTTCTCGAAGATAGGCGAGGAATCAAACAGGCGTCGCTCTTTGATTTGCCGTACATTCCATATGTTCGGATCAAGGACATAAAGCGCGGCCAGGTAGATCAAGGATCGTCCTGGCTCTCTCCGGATGCGGCCCTCTCAGTGGATGCAAGATGGAAGCTGAGGGCGGGTGATGTGCTTCTCTCGAAGTCGGGCACCATAGGAAAGGCGGGAATTGTGCGCAACGGGGCCGTGGGTGCGATTGCCGCCAGCGGTCTCTTCGTGCTTCGCCCCGATCACGACCGCCTTGATCCGCACTTTTTCCTAGCCTACCTCGCTAGTTCCGAGTGCCGGGCGTGGCTTGGAGATAAAGCGCGCGGGGCGATGATCCGGCACTTATCGAGACAGGTTGTCGATGAGCTCCCCGTGCCCCTGCCCGCCTTGCAGATGCAGCAAAGGGTGGCGGGCGAGCACCGCGAACACGATGTCGATGCGCTCGCGTTCTTGTCGCAACTTCTGATTGGGGGTGTAAAAGAACCTGTTTCGGAGTGGATTGAAAAGATTGTCGAGATTCTGCCCGCTAGTGCAGATGCAATCGGCGACCCGCTGGATCTGTCCACCTTGGACCGCGTGGCCACCGAAGTTCAGCGCGTTCGCAATGAGGCCGCTCATGGCCGACATGGGGACAGCCCCCTTGCAGCATGGATTCTCCAGTTTAACGAAGCCGTCTCCGGTTTGCGTGGCGTCGGGGCCATTCCTCGGGGCCCAGGGTTGCTTAGTGTACTGCAGGAATCCGCACGGGGCTTGAAGGATGCCCTGCAGACCATCAAAGGTTATTTACCAAACGAAGCCAAGGCGCGAGATCTGACAAAACTCATCGCCAGCTGGCTCGACATGGCATGCTCGGTGCTCCTGGATGATGTCAAACTGGTGCTCAGTACAGACGCTGCATCATTACGAGCGGGAGAGATGGCCGATATCTCGTTGCAGGTTCACAACCAAGGGCCTTTGCCGCTTCGTGATCTGCGCATCACCACTACGCCCGATTGGGGGAGTGGCAAATTCGGTTACGTTGCAGAGAACGCGAAGGTTTCGATCCATCTGTCTGGGGCCAGTCCCAAAATGTCGGGAACCTTTTCGCTGACAGCTTCTTGGTCTGGCTCGAAACTGGATGGGCAGCCGGTAAAGGGAGATCGGGAGATCGCGCTTAGCGTGCTTGAGCAGAGTGTCCAAGGTGATGCTGACCAAGTTGATCTTGGCGGCAGTCCCTATATCTGCGGGGATCCCGTTCGACCGGAACGTAACGATGTATTCTTCGGACGCGAAGAACTTTTGGATCAGATTCGGCGGCAAGTGATCCAGAGCGGAAACGTTGTTCTCCTTGAAGGTAACCGCCGTTCGGGCAAATCGTCCATACTCTGGCACCTGGAGGGACCGAATGCCGTGCCAGGATGGATGGGGATTTACTGCAGCTTCCAGGGTGCCCAGGGGAGTCGCGATGGTGCAGGGGTGCCAACGGTCGAAGTCTTCCGCGAACTGGCCATTAGCATTGCCACGAGTCTACACGCACTAGGGGGGGTAACACCCTTGCCGGATGGAACCGTGCTCCAACCCGGCAGAAAACTAGGCATCGCCAGAGCATGCCAAGTCGGAATTAGCGAAGCATCGTCGTTTTCCGACTTTCGGAATTATGCGGAGGCTGCCCTGGAAAGGCTCGCCGAGCGGAATCTCGGCCTGCTCCTCATGCTTGATGAATTTGACAAGCTCCAGGAGGGCATTGACTCCGGCGTCACGTCTTCCCAGGTTCCTGAGAATATTCGTTTCCTGGTTCAGAGTTATCCGCGCTTTTCCGCAATTCTTACGGGTTCACGACGACTGAAACGGTTGCGGGAAGAGTATTGGTCTTCGCTGTTTGGACTCGGGACTCGCTTTGGTGTTACCACTCTGTCGGTCGAAGCCGCTCGGCGCCTCGTCACCGAGCCGGTGAAGGGACGGCTTACGTACTCGCAGGAAGCCGTCGAGCGCGCGATTTCGGTAACCGCCAGGCAGCCATTTCTCCTGCAGTGTCTCTGTAACCGGATATTCGACCGGGCCGCACAGTTGAAGACACGAACCGTCACCCTTGACTTTGTGGAAAAGGCCGGGGAAGTGCTGGTTGAAAACAACGAGCACTTCGCCAGCATGTGGGACTACGCCAGGTCCGACCAGCGGCGGTTTATCCTCGCTCTTTGTCACAAAGAAGCCGAGAGCCCCGATCCTTTTCGTCTTGGTGTTATTAAGGAAAAACTGGTTAGCCACGGCATTGAATTGGATGACGAAACGCTCGTCGCCGACCTCGAATTCCTCCGCGACCTGGAGTTAGTCGAACTGGTGGGCGAATCCAGCGGCGGCCACTACGTCCTGGCAATTCCCCTTATGGGCGCATGGATCGAAAGGCATCAGGACTTCGCTGCGATCAAGTGCAGGGCGAGGGCAGAAAGGGAGGGCCAAGATGGGTAGTCCGAGATTCCCGATCATGGGGGCTGATATTCCACCAATGCTGGGTCGAACGAAAATAATGCAACGGCTCTGGGCCGATCTTACCAAGGCCACACCAAGCAATCTCTCGATCATCGGTCCGCGGTCGGTTGGCAAGACCGTTATCATGAATGCCCTGGCCCAACGAGCTGCACGAGAGGACTCGCCTTTCGAATTCGTGGTGTACTGGCACCTTGGCCATGTTGCCCCGGGATCAGATGACGATTTTGTGGCCCAGCTCTGCGATCGCCTTCGAGCTGAACTCGCTACTTCTGGCGGCGACTACAGCGAGCACCGGGAATACCTTGGAAACCACTCCTTCGAATTCCTCAAAGAAGTAACTGAGTCGTTGAATTCCGAGGGCAAGGCGATCTTGATGCTTTGGGACGGATTCGACAAGCCGCTGGGCCAGGGAAAACTCTCCGGCCATTTATGGGACCAGATGCGCACGATCTTTTATGGCAAAAAGCACAAAATCATCACGGCAACACGCGCACGATTGAGTGAACTGATTCGAAGCCAGGACGCCATTACAAGTCCGTTCTGGAATATTTTCGATATGAATCCTGTCCGAGTCGCGTGCTTTGATAAGACCGACCGCGAAGCCATACTTGCTGAGTTGTCAGGCCGGAGTTTTGAGGCCAGCGCGAAAAGCGAGCTGCAGAATTGGACCTCTGGGTATCCCCCTTTGTTTTTGGCAGTGTTGAACCAAATCGAGGTCATCCAACCCGCAGGAAGCGTAGACCACCAAATCGTCAATGCGGCTGCCGAAGGGGCTGTCGAGAGTATCGCGGGCGTGCTCAACGACCTATGGAGCGACTGTTCCGAACCTGCCAAAGATCTTTATCGTTATCTGGTTGAACATGGCGAAATGCTCGCAGCCACCCTCGGGAAGTCCGAACAAATCCAACTAACTGAAAAGGGCTTTATCACCCAGGCCGGGAACAAAACGAATAGAGCCTGCCGACTGCTGGAGTGCTTCATACAAAAACAGGGAAACGCTGGGGGCAGCTTGGTGCCCCTGTTTGGGTTCTGGGATCAATACCGTGGCAACATCCGCGGGTTGCTGGAATTACGCCTCAACCAACTGACCCATATTGATGAGCGCCTTCGGCGATTGATATCCCGTTCAATTGAAGATGTGCCGAATTTTCCGCATGAATGCCTAACGAGCATGCGGGGCATTGCCGAGCGTGCTCTTGACCTAGTTTGGGAGATAGAGTTTAGTCCGGGCAAGACCATCCCAGCAGAATATGTAGAGTATTGGCGGAGAACATTACCCACATGGCATAACGAGAAGCCCCTTCATGCGCATTTGCTGGCATACCAAACGGTTCCGCCGAGCCGCGGGCTGCAATGTGGTCTACTGCAACTTCTGGTCGGAGCGGCTGAGCGGATTGAGTCCAGGGCCAAGCGCGTTTCAAAAAGCACATATGTGCTGCTGAACACCGTCCATAACTTTGGCAACTTGGGCCAGCACTTCGCCGGAGAAGAAATGCATGAGGGTGCCGCTGTGGCGGCCACGATGAGCTGCCTGGAATTGGCGGCATGTCTGGATCGGGAGCTGGCATCATGATTTCGGATGGGATTTTGCAGCATTTTATCGTTCTGCTGTAGCCGAATCCTGCGATCGCTTTGCAATAGATATTCTGGTTTTTCCCAGATGGGAGCACAACGTGGCAATCCTTAAATCGCTCACAATCCAAAATTTCAAGGCGATAAGCGATCCTGTTCGGATCGACTTCAAACCCATCACCCTGCTTTTTGGCCCCAATAGTGCCGGCAAGAGCACCATCATCCAAGCTCTTCATTATGTGCGCGAGATATTCGTAAACCACAATCTAGATCCACATCGGGTAAACGTCCACGGAGAACAGGTGGATCTCGGCGGCTTCAAAGCAATCGTCCACAACCATGATCTTACCTTGCCCATCAACCTTGAACTCGATTTAGAACTAGGGGAGGAGAAGCTTCCGAACTATATCCAAGACGAGGAGATACTTGATCAGGTAACAGAGTGCGCGCGGATATACCTCGACTGCCTTCAAAGGGTCCGGCGTGTATCCGTGGGGATCTCCGTGCGCTGGGCGGTTGACTTGGCTCGTCCCTACACTGCCTCGTATCGCGTATCTCTCGAAGGCGAGTTCTTCTGTGAGATTTCCGAATGGAATCCAACCTTACTACCTGAGCTTTTGCACGAGAAGCTCTCTGCCGGATCTGCGGGCTCACGCGCAGCGCTCCAAGCCCCGAAATATCTCAACTTTCTACGAGTGAACTTCCGGCATTCCTCGTTCCTTGCCAGCGACACCACAAAACCCTCCAATCTATTAACAGAGATCGCAGAGCTGCTCTTTGAAGATCCTTGGGAATGGCACTCAAACGGCGAATCCCCTGAGCAAGGTCACGGGACCCTGATATTCACTTCTCATGGAGCCTTACCAGACTGGGACAATCCTCCTTATCTGATGGGGGATCTTAAGGATATAGACACTACTGGTCTTGGCGACCCTGACTCCTATCGGCTTCCACAAGGGCTCGCGGAACTCTTCAATCGAGGCATTGCCGGTCCGGGCAAGCTTGCATGTAGCATTCTGGGGGGCCTGCGATATTTGGGTCCGCTGCGAGCAATTCCTCCAAGGCTTCTTGAACAAAGTGGCGCGACGCAACAAGTTATTGCACCTTCTGGGCTCGGGACGTGGGAGGAGCTATTTTCTGCAGACAAACGAATTCTAGGAGAAATTAATACTTGGCTATCAGGCGCGGAGAAGCTCAATTCTGGATACACAATCGACGTAAAGAGATATAAGGAGCTTGACGAAGGATTACTCGCCGCAATCGAGAATGGTCGGATCAAGGAGGTGAAAGACTTCGAGGGCACGCTCAGGAATCTACCGGCCAGAAGCAGGCTCACCCTCCATAAGGTACCCTCGGGTATGGAGCTGAGCATTCAAGATGTGGGGACAGGCATATCCCAGGTATTACCAGTCATAATAACGTCGTTGCTTTCCCGCGATCAATTGGTTGCAATCGAACAACCGGAATTGCATATCCATCCTGCCCTGCAAGTCACTCTAGCCGATATGTTTATCGCCCAAGCGATGAGGAGCAATGTCTTCTTCATCTTGGAAACTCATAGCGAGCACCTCATGTTGAGGTTGCTTCGAAGGATCAGGGAGACAAGTGAAAACGAGGTCGACAGGGGGGCCCATAGGCGTTAAAATAAGGAATTGACCGCACCCGTGGATTGTGGCATTCTGGTGCGCATGAAAATTCCATTGGTGCATGAGGACAAACAGTGGCCCTATATCCTTACACTGCTTCCGCCGGA
>Ga0315279_10008024_pt1 | contig 12892 bp, 12 predicted proteins | sample YL17G06_20_MG_FD_203694 | JGI IMG/M metagenome (GOLD analysis project Ga0315279, IMG submission 203694) | Sediment microbial communities from Yellowstone Lake, YNP, Wyoming, USA - YL17G06_20 | ecosystem: Environmental > Aquatic > Freshwater > Lake > Sediment | place: USA: Wyoming | collected... | reverse complement strand
CTCCGATAGGGGCTGATGGGATGGTCCAGATACGCTGTTCTTTGACCAGCCACCGATTCGAAGCCGACTTCAAAGAGATTCTCGCCCCCGCTGCGTAGCGAACTACCTACTCCGCGGGAGCGCTCCCATTGCCTATAATAAGCTTGCTCTTCAAACCGACAGGTGCCATACTCAGAGTCTGGCCGGAAGGCAACCCCGATACCGTCGGGGAAAGGCAGGGTGACTGAATGGTGGACCGGATCGCAATGATCGAGCCCCAGAATGATCACCTTCACATCTTCTCCAAATTCGAGCTGCCGCGACTCGGGAGCGTTCTCCTTGCGACGATACTGAAGAGCATCGGCAAGGAGGCAGCTGCCTTCTTCCTGAAGGCGGAAGACGTGCTTTCCCGCGACATTCAGGCCGATCTCGTCGGAATCTCGACAATCACCCCCACAGCGACCAGCTCGTACCGCATCGCCGACCATTTCAGGGCACGACACATTCCCGTGGTCATGGGCGGTCCGCATGCAACGTACCTCCCGGAAGAGTCGCTCAGGCACGCGGATTTCGTCATCGCGGGGGAAGGGGAAACCGGGCTGCCCCGACTGGTGCGCGCGTTGAATGGAGACGGCGACTTCGCGGATGTGCCGGGCCTCGCCTGGATCGAGAACGGCGCGGTGCGGCGCAACCCGGTCGCGGCGCCAGTAGAGAACCTGGACACCCTGCCCTTCCCGGATTTTTCGCTGCTCGACTCGGGGAGGGGCAGAGGCGTGACCGGCGGTGTGGCGCGGGCTCTTCTCCCCATACAGACCTCACGGGGATGCCCGTACGATTGCACCTTCTGCTCGGTGACGCAGATGTTCGGGCGGCATTACAGGCGCCGCAGCACGGCGAGCGTCATAGAAGAGCTATCCCTCTACGATCCGGCCCGGCGCAGGCCTTTCTTTTACGACGACAATTTCGCCGTGAATCGCGCGCTCACGAAGGAGCTCCTGCGCGAAATGATCGCCCGAAGACTCGACTTCAAATGGACCACCCAGGTACGCGCGGACATCGCGAAGGATCCCGAGCTGCTGGACCTGATGGTGGAGGCGGGCTGCACCGCCCTGTACATCGGATTCGAGTCGGTCAACCCCGGGGCCCTTCAGGAGATGAAGAAGAATCTCTCCGTCGAGGAAATGCAGACGGCGATCAGGGAGCTGCGGAGGAGAAAGATCCATATTCACGGGATGTTTGTGCTGGGATTCGATTCAGACACTCCGGCAAGCGTGCATTCCAGCGTCTCCTTTGCGCTCGCGGAGAAAATCGATTCCGCGCAGTTCCTCATCCTGACGCCTCTGCCGGGCACCGAGCTGTACAGGTCACTCGAGAGCGAGGGAAGGATCCTCGACCACCGGTGGGATACGTTCGACGGCCACCATGTGAAGTTCAGGCCGATCGGTTTCTCACCGTGGACACTCCAGAAGGCGCAGATCGACGCGCACGCCCGTTTCTACTCGCCGGTCCAGGTCGCCAGAAGGCTCGCCCGAGGCCGCAGGGTGGGGTTCATCATCGGGATGTACGCGCACGCTCTCAACCGGCGCTGGAAGCATGAAGAGGCCGAGTACCTCCGTTCCATGAGAAAATCGCTCGCCAGCTGACGAGACCTCCACACACATCATGAGCAAGCTGAAGATCGCGAGCGTTGCGGGGCTCACGAAGTACGCGCTGCGGGAAGGACTCACCTCCATGGACTCCTGAGACGATCGACGAGGCGGGGGTGATTGCCGAGTGTCGCGGCGTGTCACTATCTTCGTCTCATCGTCAAGGAGGGTTCGTGAAGCGTATCGTCGTCACAGGGGGAAGCGGCCTGGCAGGTCGTGCCATCGTTCGTGATCTCCTCGAACACGGCTACGAAGTGCTCAACGTCGATCGGGCCGCACCCGCTGAGCGGTTGTGTCCTTTCCTCAGGGCGGACCTCACGAACATGGGCGAAGCTTTCGAGGTACTTGCGGATTTCGACGCGGTGGCGCACATGGCAGCGATTCCTGCCCCGGGGCTTTTCACGGAAGAGGTGACATTTCGAACGAACGCATTGAGCACGTTCAACGTGTTCCACGCGGCCACCTCGCTCCGCATGCAGAAGATCGTGTGGGCATCCAGCGAGACGACCATCGGTCTTCCCTTCGACCGCGAGGCGCCTGCGTATGCCCCGATCGACGAGAGCCATCCCCTCTACCCCGAGTCAAGCTACGCGCTCTCGAAGGTTCTCGGGGAAGAGATGGCGCGGCAGTTCAACCGCCGCTTCGGAACGCCGATCGTGGGACTTCGATTTTCCAACATCATGGAGCCGGGCGACTACGCCGCATTCCCCGGGTTCTGGAAGAACCCTCATCTGCGAAAATGGAACCTCTGGGGCTACGTCGATGCGAGGGACGTCGCGCAGGGAGTGAGGCTGGCGCTGGAGAAGCAGCTCGAGGGTGCCGTGCACCTCATGATCGCTGCGGCAGACACGGTCATGGACCGCCCGAGCCTCGATCTCATGACGGAGGTGTATCCGCGTGTTCCGATGAAGAAAAAGATCGATACGCATGAGACGCTGCTTTCCATCGATCGCGCGCGAAGCGTGCTCGGCTACACTCCAGTCTGGTCGTGGCGTGCCGCGCGCTGAGGCACAACGCGCTGAGGCACCGCGCGCTGGGGTTGCGCCCCGTTACTGCAGGACCGACTTCGGTGTCGGCGCCAGCTGCGTCACGATAATCGACTCCGTATGGAGCACGGCGTCTATTTTCGGCGCAAGCACCTTCTTCCAATGGTCACTCTGATAGACTTTGCGGTAGAGGCGCTTCCTCTCCGCTTCGTTCTTGAAGCGTCGCAGCCAGACGTAGAGATCCGCTTCCTTGAGCGCCGTGAAACCCGCGGGGATGACCATGCCCTGGGACACCTGGAACGGCATGATCTCCTCCTCCATGAGACGGAGCCACTGTTTCATCCTTCCTTTTTTGACCCGGTATTGCCGGAGCTCATACAACACGACGTTCTCCTTTCGGCTCAGCGCGATTCCAGTCCATACTGCTTGATCTTGTTCAGGATCGTCCGCCGGCTGATTCCCAGCTCCTGTGCGGCCCTGGTCCGATTGCCCTCCCACTTCTCGAGGGCCCGGACGAGAGCGTCCCGCTCCAGCTCCATCATGGGTTTCAGCGGCTGGTCTGACACTGCACGGCGTGCGGCTGGGGGTCCCTCCGGGGCGCTCTTCCGTGCCATGCGGTCGAGATCCAGGTCAGAGGGCGCGATCAGATCGTCTTCAGAAGTGATGACGGCTCGTTCGAGAATATTCTCCAGCTCGCGGATATTGCCGGGATACGGATATCCCATGAGCGCATCAACGGCATCCGGGGAGAGCGATTTCAGCCCCGTACCCGATCGAGCGCGGATCCTCGCCAGAAAATGGCCGGCCAGGAGAGGGATGTCCTCCCTTCGATCTCGCAGGGGTGGCACGGCGATTCGCAGGACGTTCAGGCGGTAGTAGAGGTCCTCTCGAAATCTTCCCTCCCGCACGAGCAACTCGATGTCCTTGTTCGTCGCCGAGATGATCCGCGCGCCGATCGGAATGTCCCTCGTCCCGCCGAGCCGCCGGATCTTCTGCTCCTGGAGGACCCGGAGCAGCTTCACCTGGAGCGGGAAGGGCATCTCAGCGATCTCGTCCAGGAACAGGGTGCCCGCATCGGCGAGCTCGAAGAGCCCGGTCTTACGGGTGTCTGCTCCGGTAAACGCGCCCTTTTCATGCCCGAAGAGCTCGCTTTCGACCAGGGTGTCGTGGATGCCTCCGATGTTCACCGCGACGAAGGGTTCCGAGGCGTGAGAGGAGCGGCCATGGATCTCCCGCGCCACAACCTCTTTGCCGCTGCCGCTTTCCCCGGTAATGAGGACGGTCGCACTGCCCGCGGCCACCTTGTCGATGAGCTGCCGCAGCGAACGCGCGGTTGCGCACTCGCCGAGAAGCCGCGCGCCCCCGTCCGCGGTCCGGGCGCCGGCCTCGATGAGGTCGTCCCGCTTCCGGCCTCCCACGATCGTCTTCACTCTGAGGATGAGCTCTGCGGGATCGAAGGGCTTGATCAGGTAGTCGCTGGCCCCGGACTTCAGCGCCTTCACCGCGTCGTTGATGTCACCGAGTGCGGAGATCATGATGATGGGCGTCCGCAGTCCCTCCGCTCGGATCCATTCGAGCAGCGCCTGCCCGTCCATGCCGGGCATCTTCAGGTCAAGGACGACCGCGTCGAAGGCCTCCTCGCCGATCTTCCCCGCCGCGTCGCGCCCGTCGGTGGCCGTGATCGATTCAATGCCCTCGAGCTCGAACAGCCGCTGGATGGACTCCCGGATGTTCCTTTCGTCATCGACGACGAGTATTTTCATGAGTCCGTCCTGCTGGATGCGGGCAGGACGACCTGCGCCCTCGTTCCGCCTCCTGCCCTGTCGTCTATGGAAATCATCCCGCCCGCGGCCAGCACGAAACGCCGACAGACGGCCAGGCCGATCCCCGTGCCCCTGCTCTTCGTGGTAAAAAAGGGGTCGAAGACACGCCCCCTGTCGTTCCGGGGGATTCCCGTGCCCCGGTCCAGCACACCGATCCTCACCTGGCCATTGCCGCCTGCAAACTCGATCGCCACGTCTTCCTCCGGTCCGCCGCTTTCCATTGCGTTGCGCAGGAGGTTTTCCAGGATCGAGCGGAGCCGTTCGGGATCAATGCGCACCCGGGGCAATGGCCCGGGCCGTTTGAAATTTATGCGCCCGCAGAGGCGCGAGGCGACCTCAACGGCGATGTCGACGGCATCGACAAGCTGGGGGCTTCCGGCAGGATCGCGAAGAATGTCGTTCACCCGATGGCTGAGCATGGAAAGGCGGTCCACCTCGTCGTCGATGATCGAGAGCTCCCGATTGCCCACGCCCGGCGCCGACCGCGCGAGAATACCGGTCTGGAGACGAATGGTGAGCAGGGGATTCTTGATCTCGTGGGCGAGCGTGCTCGCCGCCGTCCCGAGCACCACGAGGTTTTTCTGCTGCTCGATGCGTGAACGGTATTCCCCGTTGCGCAGGATCAGGAATCGCACGAAGACGACGAGAGCCGCGAGCAGCGCCTCGACAATGGGAAAGAGCACCGTCTGAAGCTTTTTCTCCCGCCAGAAGGCGGGCTGCCGGATCTCCAGGGAGATGAGGTTTGCCTTCCGCAGCGTGTCCGACATGAACGAGGGTTCCGAACGTCCGTCGTGCCCCTCCCCGTCCCCGGGGGGCGGCGGAGGCGGGCCCTCCCTCAGGGGGTGGAGCAGGATGACGGTCGAGCTGGTGGAGGCGTTCTCGATGTACATTTCCGCCATGCGTTCCGTCTCGTTCATGCTCCTGAAATCCGCGGAAGAGTACGACCCGCGCACCGTTCCCCATGAGTACAGCAGGCCGCCCGTATCGGAATAGACTGCGACGCCGATGATCTTTTGCAGGAGGCTCGGTGTGCCTTCGATTGCAGTGCCGAAATCCTTGAAGTCGCGAAGGCTCGTGAAAAGCTGGTTGATCGTCCGTTCCCCGTCATTTCGGCTCTCCAGGTGCACGCGCACGTCCATGCCCCGAAAGATCACCACGGCCGCCGCCGTCAGGGCCGCAAAGGAGAGCACCGCGAGACCGACCGACACAACGCGCGTTTTCATCGAAGGCCGCGGCATTTCCCCGGCATCATATCACGGGATGATCGCGATGAGCAGATCGTCGGTCTCCAAGCCGGCCAGGGTGCGCAGGCTCGAGATGCCTGTGAGGAACTGGGAACGTGCCGTGATGAGCGCGGTCCTGTTCGTGCTCACCAGCAGTTCCGCGTCGGAAAGATCGGACAGTGACGCGGAAGAAAGCCTGTAGCGTTCCTGGACGCTCTGGGAGTGGCTCTGCGCGTAATCCAGCGCCTTCTGGGAAGAGAGGACAGCCCGTGCCGCGGAGATGATGTCAAAGACGGAGGCCTCGATCTCCAGCTCGAGGGTCCGCTTCGATTCCTCCTGATCCAGGTCTGCCTGCCGTACCGCGAGCATTTTCGAATCGACGTTCGCCTGCGTGGTCCATACGTCCAGGGGAAGGGAAAGGCCGAGTGAGAGAGCGCTGCTCCACGTCCCGTTTCCCCCGGCGAGGCCAACACTGCTCGACCAGGAGGCGTTGAGACTCGGCAGGGTGCCTGCCTTCGCAAGGTCCACCGCGCTCCGCGCCTGGCGGCTCGCAAGGCTGGCCTGGACGATGGTCGGGCTGTACTTCTCCGCTGCCCCTCGCAGATTCGTCGCCAGTGCATCGATCTGCGGTTCGGTGAGGCTCGCGAAGCGCCGCACGAGTCCCTCGTCAGCGGCGGATTCGAAGCTTTCAAGCTTCAGGGGAAGGGAAAGGCCAATGAGCGATGCCAGCGTTCGCTCGGAAACAGAGCGCCTGCCCTGCGCCTGGACAAGGGCCGTCTCCTTTGCCGCAGTCTCTGCTTCGGCCTTGAGAAGCTCTGACCGCGCGAGTGTCCCCGTCTCCATCCTCGCCTGCGCGAGGGCCTGATTGGCCCTTGCGTCATCGAGGTCGCTCTGCGCCGCGTCGACAGAGGCTGCTGCCGTCACGGCGGTGAAGAAGGCAGCGTCAGCGGCCGCCTGCACGCCGAGGTACTGCGCCCGTGCCTTCTCCCGCGCAATCGAGGTTGACAGGGAATCGATCGCGGAAAGAATCGTGGATCTGCCTCCGTCGTAGACGGTCTGCGCCACAGTGACGCCGGCTGACACGCCCAGCGCATTGAGCACGGAGGGCTGCGGCACGGCCGCGTTTGCTCCCGCGGTGGCCGTGATCGAGGGAAGCCGGGTGAAGGACTGGATCTTCTCGTCCACCAGTGCCGAGTCCACGGAAAGGAGCAGCTTCTGAAGGGTCTTCGAATGGGCCACCGCGAGTGTCCTGGTCTGGTCCAGCGTGAGCGAATCGTCCGCGGAGAGGAAGGATCCTCCCAGGATCGCGAACAGGAAAAGGACGGGCAGCAGGAGTCTGCGTTTCATTGTTTCCTCTCCCTACTCGCAGCGAAGCGCATCTATGGGATAGAGGTTCGCTGCCTTGCGCGCCGGGTAATAGCCGAAAAAGATCCCCACGGCGGCGGCAAACCCGGCCGAGGCGGCGATGATTCCCGGTCTGACCACCGTGGGGACGCCGGCAAGGGATTCCAGGAACGCGGACACGACAAGGGCAAGGGTGATGCCGATCGCGCCTCCGAGGAGGCTCAGGATGATCGATTCGGAGAGGAACTGCAGGAGGATGTCCCTCCGGCGCGCCCCCACCGACATGCGGATACCGATCTCTCGCGTGCGCTCGGTCACTGAGACGAGCATGATGTTCATGATTCCGATGCCGCCGACCAGGAGCGACACGCCCGCAATAGCTGCAAGCAGCGTCGTGAGGGTTTTCGAAGTCTGCGAGGCCGTCTTGATGATCTCTGACTGGTTCATGACCTCAAAATCCGCGTCGGCATCGGCCGCGAGCCTGTGCGATTCTCTCAGTATCTGGTCAACCTCGGTCTGTGCGAGGTCCATGAGATCCTGGCGAACGGCGCTCATCTGTATGGAGCCGAGGTACCGGGTCTGCTCCAGCCTCGTCAACGCGGTGTCCAGCGGTACGAGGACCACGTCGTCCTGGTCGTCGCCCATCCCGGTACTGCCCTTGCTGGCAAGAACCCCGGTGACCGTGAATGGGGTCGTGCCGATGCGGATGCGCTCACCGATGGGGTCGGAGGAGCCGAAGAGCTTGCGGGCCACGGTCAGGCCGAGGACCGCGACCTTGCTCCGGACCTCCAGGTCCCGGTCGGTGAAGAACTCCCCGCTCTTCGTGCTCCATTGCTTGATCGTCAGATAGTCAGGCTCTACTCCTGAGACGGATGTCGACCAGGAGCCGGAGCCGCCGACCACCTTGAAGCTGTCCCGCACCTCGCCGCTGATCGCGCTCAGGTAGCTGGATTCCGTTTTCAGCTTCGCCACGTCGGCTTTCGTGAGACGGTTCGCCTGCCGCGGGCCGCGGGGCGGCATGACCATGATGAGGTTCGTTCCCATGGAAGCGATCTGCCGGGAAATCTGCACCTGTGAACCCTCTCCCACGGCGACCATCACGATCACGGAGCCGACGCCGATGATGATGCCGAGTGACGTGAGAAGGCTCCGTATCCTGTTACGAAAAATGCTCCGCATCGAATGCTGGATCAACCTCCCGACCCTCATGATGCGGCCCCCTTCACGCCCGAGAGCATCGAATGCCTTTCCTTCCACGCCGCGAGGTCGTCCGATGCGCGGACGCGGTCCCGCACCGGCTGGTCCGACACGATGGCCCCGTCGCGCATGATAATGAGGCGCCGGGTGCAGGCCGCCACCTCGGGCTCATGGGTGACCATCACGATTGTTTTTCCCCTCTCGTTCAGATCCTGGAACAGGCTCATGATCTCCAGGGTCATCTCGCTGTCCAGGTTGCCCGTCGGCTCGTCCGCAAGGATCAGGGCGGGGTCGTTCACCATTGCGCGTGCGATAGCAACCCGCTGCTGCTGCCCCCCTGAGAGCTGCGACGAGGTGTGTCGAAGCCTGTCCCCGAGACCCACCTCGGAGAGGGCCCTTTGCGCGCGCTCCGCCAACTCCCTGCGGGAGAGGGACCTGCCGTAGAAAAGCGGCAGCTCGACGTTCTCGAGAGCCGTCGTCCGCGCAAGAAGGTTGAAGCCCTGGAACACGAATCCGATCCTGGAGTTGCGGATCTGCGCGAACTCATCGCTTCCCGCCGCCGAAGTCTCCCGTCCGTCCAGGATGTAGCTGCCCCCGGTCGGCCTGTCGAGACAGCCGAGAATGTTCATCAGTGTCGATTTCCCCGATCCGGAGGGACCCATGACCGCGATAAACTCGCCGAGCTCGACGCTGAGGTCCAGCCCGCGGATCGCTTTGACCGCGACCTCGCCGACGTCGTAGTGGCGCGTGATGCCGCGCATTTCGATGATCGCCATGGGCCTACTCCACCTTCGCCTTGAGGATGATCTTTCTTCCTGCCAGCCCGTCGGCTTCGATGAGCTCGGTGTTCGTGCCGTCGCTCACACCGACGGAGACCCGCAGAACCGCGAGCTTTCCGTCATCCCCCAGGTACCACAGCGACTTCTGGGCCGGGTCTGTGGTGCCCCCTGCCGCGGACGCCGAAGCGGTGCCCGACGATCCGGCCGGCGGTGCGCCGGGTCCGCCAGGGCCGGGCATCATCATGCCCACGAGACCAGTGGACTTGGTCTGTGTTTTGGCCGCAGTCTGGCCGGAAGCGGAAAGGCCGGTCGGCTAGAAACGCAGCGCGGCCGTGGGGACCACGAGGACGTCGGTCTTTTTCTGCTTGATGAACTGGATGTCAGCCGTCATGCCCGGAAGAAGCGTGCCGGCGCTGTTGTCGGCGTCAATCATGACGTAGTAGTTGACCACATTGTCCGTCGTCACCGGCACGAGACGGATCTCGTGGACCTTTCCCTTGAACGTGACGTTCGGGTTCGATTCCACGGTGAACCGCACCTCCTGGCCGACTGCGATCGAGCCGATGTCGAGCTCGTCGACCTTCGCCTTGATCTCCATTTTCGAGAGGTCTTCCGCGAGGGTGAACAGGCTGGTCGCGTTCGAGCTGGATCCCTCGAGCACGCTCTGACCGACGTCCACGTTCTTGTCCAGGACGATGCCATCGATCGGTGAGGTGATGAGGGCGTACTGATCGAGCTCTGTCTGGATCACCTTCAGGGCGGACTGAGTCGACGAGAGCTCCGCGGCGTACACATCCAGGCTCGTTGTGCTCGATTTCAGGTCGTATTCCGCGATCAACCCCTTCTGATAGAGATTTGTCTTGTTCTGGTAATCCAGGAGCTGAAGGTCATGGTTCGCCTGGGCTTTCCTGACGGCGGACTGGGATTCCAGCTCCTGGAGTTTCAGCATGTCGGTGCTGAGCTGGACCAGCACCTGCCCTTTGCGGACCCGGTCGTTGTAGTCGGCGTAGACTTTTTCAACGCGGCCGCTCATCTGCGAGAGAACCGCCACCGCGGAAACGGGAGCCAGCGTTCCGCTGCTCGAAACGACGCTCTCGATCGAGCCTCTGGTGATTGTCGTGAACTCGTAGGCCGTGCCGACACCGGCCGACGTCGTCCTTGACCGGGCTGAGAGCACAAGGGCACCCGCAGCCAGAACGAGCACGACGGGTGCGACGATGAAAATCGCTCTTTTCATTGGTGTTCAGGATCCTCCTCGTACACTCAAGGGCAAAGCAAGAACCATGCCAGAGCATGTCGTGCGGAATTCTGAGGAAATTCAGGCTCTCGATTGGGGGCCTGCGCGGGAGAGAGCCTCCGCGCACGATTTTCTGCTCTGCAAGTATTGCGCTGTGCAAATCGTGCGCGGTGAAACATCCGGAAAAAGCATCCTCGACAAGATGACGCGGCTCGTTGAAGCGGCAGGCTTTTTCAGCATCTATTTCGAGAACAAGTTCGTGGCGATCAAGATCCATTTCGGGGAGCCCGGCAACCTCGCCTACATCCGCCCCAACTACGCGGCGCGCGTCGCTCAGCTGATCCGGGCCCGAGGCGGCAGCCCTTTCCTCACCGATTCGAACACGCTCTACAAAGGGAAGCGGTCAAACGCGGTGGATCATCTGCGAAGCGCATCTGAGAATGGCTTCAACTTTCTGACCACCGGCTGTGACGTCATCATCGCAGATGGGCTCAGGGGAACGGAGCATCGGGAGATTCCGATCGCGATGAAGCACTGCAAGACAGCGAAGATCGGCTCGGCTATCGCCGACGCCGATATCGTGGTATCGATGAATCATTTCAAGGGCCAGGAGATGACCGGCTTCGGCGGAGCGCTTAAGAACCTCGGCATGGGATCGGGTGCGGTCGGCGGGAAACTGGAGATGCATTCAGAATCCAAGCCGCAGGTCAAGAGAGAGCAATGCGTCGGCTGCGGCTCGTGCTGGAAGAACTGCATGCAGAATGCCATCCGACGCTCAATGACCAGGCCATCGTGCCCGATATCGGCATCGCGGCCTCATTCGATCCGGTTGCCTTCGACCGGGCCTGTTGTGACCTCGTGACATCAGCACCGGCCTGCCAGGGCAGCATCGTCCAAGGCAAGGACGCTCCTGACGTCGACAAGTTCCGGATCGTGCACCCCGAGGTGGACGGCGCAGTCGGTCTTGCCTAGGAGTTGTTATGATGCGCCCTGCAGTTCCCGGAGGGCGTTGACGATCAAGGTGGTTGGTGGCTGTATACTGAATTCCTCAAAGACCCGGGACTCCAAGAGGAGAGCGGTAGATGGCCTTGCATAGGCTTGTGGCACCCGAGCGGCGACCACGTCTAAGAGTTTGGCAGGCCACCCACCGCCATTCCGTACCGACAAAATAGCACGCCACCGGCGATGCTGAATAGATTGTTTTAGTTTGTTCACTGCGGGTAACTCCGCTTGCCACGTCGCTTTCTCCCTTTTTCGCCTCCTCAACCTTCTGCGGATTCGCTTCGGTTCCTTGAAGAGCGTACAGCTCGCGGAAGATCACGCGGACCAGCGCCCGTGCCACCCTCTTGGTCGCTTCCAACGGTGTCATTCCCGCCTTGACCAGGTTGCGGTAATAGCCCGTAAGGTGAGAATCCGGATTGAAGAGCACGTAGTTGCGCGCCGCCGTCATGAAGGCGTCCTTCAATCTGTGGTTGAACAACTGGGAGGGGACCATCCGGGTGGTATCTCCCGTGGAACGCTCTCGCATCCCCAGTCCCATGTAGCCGGCGAGATTGTCTTCTCGGCTGAATCGCCTGATGTCGATGATCTCGGCGATCATGGTCGCCGCGGTGATCGTGCCGATGCCCCGCTTCTCCTCCAACGCCTGCACCGCAGGCGAGTCCTTCGTGAGCTCCTCGAGCATCTTCCTGATGTCATCTTCTTCCCGCCTCAGTCGCTGGATGGTGCGGGCGCTGTCCCGGATCATCAACGCCATCGCCTGCCTGACCGGGGTGAGATTCCCTGCCACCTTCCGCAGCTGCTTGATCAACTCGCGTCGCCCGTTGTGGTTGCCGCCCATTGCGGCCAAGAACTGTTCTTCCGAGAGGTCCTTCCACTCCCCGAGGTTCGGGTGCTGGCCCAGGAGCGCGAGCATTCCCTGGTTTTTCAGCATGTTTTGCTTCACCTCGACCTCTGGATGGTTGCCGCCGAGTGCCAGATAGAGTTCCGACGAGGCGTGGCGGATCAGTTTCCACAGACGGTTGGTCTCCGCCGTCATCGCCTGCGACTTCCTCTCATAGCCACGGCTAAGAAGCTGCAGCTCCGCATCGGCGAACCACACCCGTCGATACCCATCCAGCTTCCCCTGGGCTTCCAGCGCCATCGCATAGCGCGCCACCGACTCCGCGTCCTTCTGGTTGTCTTTGTTTTGTCCCAAGACCGCCTTGCGGAACTTCTCAGTGTCGGCCGGCTTGAAGGAGTAGAAAACAATCTCAGCTTCCCGCAGCTTCTTCTCCAGGGGCTTGCTCAGACCGTTGCTCCCTTCAATCGCGACGATGACGTTTCCTTCGCCCTTGACCCATTTCACGAACGTCCCCAGGTCAGCCTCCGTTGCCAGGTATCCCCTGGTCTTGACCGGAGCCGACGCTTTCACATGGGCGCAGATGAAACCCTTGGAGTCCGGATCGATTCCAATGGCATCGCGCATGTACTTCCTCCTTTCCCGTCCACAGAATACGACCGTTCCGCTCCGGTCATGCTTGTAACGAACGACTACTCCGCCGGGGAGCAGGCATGTGTTTTATGTGACCAGAACGGTCCTTGTGGGGTTGGCAATCTATTCAGAGTCCCCAAGACGGACATAGAGTGGACAGCAACAACCTCCACAAGGTGTTCTGGAATGCTTCCTCACCTAAGAT
>Ga0315279_10008022_pt1 | contig 12894 bp, 1 predicted proteins | sample YL17G06_20_MG_FD_203694 | JGI IMG/M metagenome (GOLD analysis project Ga0315279, IMG submission 203694) | Sediment microbial communities from Yellowstone Lake, YNP, Wyoming, USA - YL17G06_20 | ecosystem: Environmental > Aquatic > Freshwater > Lake > Sediment | place: USA: Wyoming | collected... | reverse complement strand
GGGCTGCGTGGCTGTGGCGTTTGGCCTGATGTCTATTCTGTCGGCCGTTGCCTCGGCGCCATTGTTGGCCTTGAGAATGGCGTTTCCTTCGACTTGCATATGGCCATCTTCAATCGTGATGCGTTTGCCTTCGATGACGGAATTGCCGTCCTGTATTCTGACTGGCCCTTTTCCCCAAGTCAGAGTCGCCGGCCGGGTGCTCGTCTCGTCCTTGGCCGGCTGCTTCTTTGGCCGGGTAAGTTCATACACGGGCGGCAAAAGCTCCATCACTTCGTAATCTTCCGGGTTCAGGATCGTGGGCTTGACCAGCACATAGACCGCGCCGCCTGGCTCTCGGGCAGGAATCGGCTCTTGAACCACCGTAGTAACCATTTTCCCGTCGGCGTCCCTGTGCCGCCGGAATCCTCTGGCCCTGTTTGCGACGAGGGGCATTTTGATAAGAAAAACCTGCCCGGCAGGCACGCCGATCGTGGCGTGGGCCGTCGCCAAGGCGATCTCCACGGGCGTGGCTTCGCGCGTGCACTCGGCCGTGCTGGCCGTGAAGGTCATGGCGACGCTATTGGAGTCCGGAGAGATCTTTCCTTCAACGTCGAAGACCGTCCCCCTCCCGAAGACAATCTTCTCGGGCTTCCCAGACCCGTTGAGCTCAGGCAGTTCGATCTGCTTGTCCGCGCGGATGTAGATGAACGCCCTCTTCCCATCACTGAGGGTTATTCGAGGGGCTGTGAGGACCCTCACATCCCGCTTGCCGCCGCCCTCGCCATAGAAGCCGTTTGCGTCCTTGTCGGACACGATGAGCCCAGGCTGACCCTTCTGGAACGTAAGCCTGGTGTTCCTTCGCAGCGAATCCTCCAGCCGCTTCGCCGCCTCGGGTGAGGATGCCATGATGAACCTTGCCTCCACACGGATCTGCCTGGATCCCTCCCGCCGCAGACTTGCGATAAGCTTCGATATCTTCTCGTGGTTCTCGGGTGTCTGGGTTATCACAAGGGCGACGACGTCACCCTGGAGAATCTGGATCGTGCCTCGCCCGCCGAACTGCTTCCACGAGGCCTTGTCGGCGATCCTGATGACAAGCGTCTGGAGGTCTTCAATCAGTTGTTCCTTGGGCGGCCCGGCCGGGACCTTGGCGATAGCGTTCGGATCGGCCTGTGTGATCCATCCGACACCGGCGGACACGTGCTCGTACTTCGGGACGATAAGATCGCGGACATCATACACGCGGCGGATCATGCCATCGGGCAGTTCCCCGCCGACGGCCTTGGCGGGGTGAGTGGCGGCGGGGATGTCAAGTTCGGCAATCCAGGCCGCGACCTTCTTCATGTCCTCGGGCGTGGCATATGCCTGCATGTATTCCTCGCCCGGCTTGTCGCCTCCGAATTGAATCAGCGCAGGCAGATGGGTCACGTCGAGCCACTTGGTGACCGCCAGGGCGGTATCGTAACCCTTGACGAAACGCAGCGGGAACCGCCGCCCAACCAGATGTCCGACCTTGCCCTCCCGGCCGGCCAGGCGCTCGCGCTGCTGCCAGATCAGGCCGCCGATGGCGACCTGGTTCTTCGTCGTCTGGCTGATGACGATCATCCCGCCCGCCTCACGGATGGTTCCTTTCCCGGCCGGGGCCCACGAGTTGGGATCCACGTTGGCCTTGATGAAGGCGATCAGCTTGTCATTAGAAGACCATTTCGCCGGCTGGGTCGTCGCTGCCGACTCCGTCGTCGCTGCCGGCTTTGTCGCGGCAGCGGTGTTCGCATCCGGCTTAGCGACCAGGTCCCGAAGATCGTAGACCATTGCCACGGTCTCATCGCCCGGCTCCTCTCCTTCAGCCGACTGGGTGGCGGGCTGGGTGGGCGCCTCAGCCTTAGCGGGCTCCAAGATGAGCTCCGCGGCCTCCAGCGTCCTGCCGCCGCATCGGACTCGGATGTTTCCGGCATGAACGTCTATGACAGCGATCGCAGCGGAGGTGACCTCCACCCTGTCTTTCGTCGCGCCGTCAGCCTGTCCGGCGCTCGCCGAAGGGGCGGGCCCCGTGGTGGCTCTGATGCCGGCGGCGGAATCGAGAACGATCTGTGAGTAGCGCAACGTCGAGATCTTTCCCGCGGCGTCCTTGAGGCGGAGTCTGACCTGGCCCTCATGGATATCCAGGGCGGCCTGCCAGGAGGAACCCAACTTGATCCTGGCTCCTTCATTGGTGGTTTGCCCTGAGCTTGTCGAAGTGGCTGGCTCCTTGGCCGGACGGACCATGAGAAGATCGTCGCGCTGCAAGACGACATCCTGCTCTGTTCCGGCGACAATGGCATCGACATTCAGCGTTTGCCGCTGCTCCGAACCATTGTCCTTCCGGCGGACCAATACGACGATCATGTCACGTTTTTTTCCGAGCGGGAATCCCGCGCCCGCCAGGGCCATCTTTACGGTGATCGTTCGGCCGGTCAGGGAATACACGCCCGGCCGGTCCACCTCGCCCATTACGTAGAATTCGCCAGGCACCACGGGCGGCACGAAGACGGTGTCGCCGTCGCGGAGCACGACATTAACTCGGGGGTCTCCGTCCATCAGTTTGGGAAGATCGACGGCTATCGGCTTGGCGCCGGGGCCCTGCCTGACGACGTATGCATATCGGATCGATGTCTGGGAAACATAGCCGGCCTTGGCCAGGGCGTCGGCGATACGCATGCCGTTGGCGTCGATGGAGTACTTGCCCGAGCGGTTGACGCCCCCAAGGATCGTCAGGGCGCCTCCCGGTCGCTCCCCCTGGCCATAAGAGAGGTCCGTTCTAGTCGGCCAAACGGCGTGGGGCGGGACTTCCTGGCCCGCATCGCCGTCCAGGCCCAGGGCCTTCGCGGTCGTGGCGGAAGGTGAGGCTGTGTCGGCCGGCTGGGAGCCGGCTGTGGGGTTCAGGGCTGGTCGAGGTGCCCCCCACTTCGCATTCTCGTCCAGCACATCCTTAGCAGGCCGCACGAGCACAACGTCTCCCTTCCGCAAGAGGACATCCTGCTGCCAACCAGCAATGAGGGCATCGACATTCAGGACCACTTGCTGCTCACTGGAGTCGTTCAGACGCCGGATCAGGACAACCGCCATGTCCTTCTTCTTTCCCAGCGCAAATCCCGCGGCGGCCAGCGCCATTTTGACCGTGATTCGCCGTCCGCCCAGCGAGTACACGCCCGGCCGCTCCACCTCGCCCATGATGGAGAACTCCTGGGCCTTTGTCTCGGCTGGGGCGGGCTGGGTGGCTGTCCTCATGGCGGAATTGATCGCCTCGTCGACGGCCGCCCCGTCGTCCTTGCCCAAGATGTCCCGAATCGTCTTCAGCAATCGGACGGCATTCGGGTCGCCGGCCCGAAGGCTCGTTTGCACCGGCTCGGTCCCGCCGAACTTGAGGACCCAATACGGCTCTTTCTCGGCGGGCTTGTATGATTGCCGGGCTTCCAGCCAGCCCTGCTCTGTCAGAAGGTCGATGATCTTCAGGGCATGGACCTTGTCGACGACGCGCGCCCTGGACTGGCCCTTGACTTTCTCCTCCAAGACCGAGAGGAGAAGGATCGTGTCCATGACGATAGATCGGTTACCGAGCCGTCCCACGCCCTCCTGGGACCACATCGCCGCGCGAAGTTCCAGGTTGAAATGTGCCGCGTCCTTGCGGAGAGCCTCGGCGCCCTTCTGGGTGGTCTCGCTCCACGCCGGCTGGGGGGCCGGCTGGGTGGCGGGCGCGGGGCCGGCCTGGAGCAGTTTGTAGCGGATCGTGACGCGAGGAGGACTATCCGTAACCTTGACGATTTGGAGAATACCCATACCGCCATCGCCAGTACTGAATGCAAGCGGTGCGGTTTCCGAAATCGTCAAAGCATACGGAGAAGCGACCATCAGTGCGTGGCGGACGGTTTTCAGATCGCTCTGCCAGCCCGTGCTTTTGGAAAGAGGCTGCATCTGCATGCCGGACGTGGCCAGCCGGGGCCCTGCTTCCTCGCCGGCCGGCCGCTCGTAGCAGATGTCCACGCCGGACTTGCGGATCGTGCCACTGTCCGGCAGCCGCCCGAACTTAAGGTAGCTCCCGGTGTCAAGGTCCAGAAACATCGCGCCCGAGCCAGGGACGGCCTGGCTGGGAAAACCTTGGGTATATGCAACTATGCGTTCAATTGGCGAGCCCAGCGCCGGCAGCGGGACTTGGCCGTTGCTTGATATCTGCATTGTTCCCACAGAAACGGCCATCCCCGTCATACCGCCGTAGGTAGCGGAGCCTAGTTGAACCGACTGGGTCAGCCTGATCTCCTGAAGCTTAACGACAGCCAGATCGACGACCTTCCACTCCTTGCCTTGCCGCATCATCGCAGCCGCCAAGACATCCTCGATGGACGCCGGGCTGGGATACGTGGCAAAAGCCATATTGCCCAACACTCCACAGTTCTGCGGAGCCCGCAGCAGATCGGCGTGCCCTTGATACAGTTTGCGTAATTCAGGGGCCTTCTCCCACATCCGCCGGAAGGTCTTCTCAGCCGAGGGCTGAGTCATCCCGGGCTCGAGCATGGGGGCGACGAGCGATAGCGCAGCCTGCCTGTCGTCAGACATCACCGCCTTGACGAATCGCCCGGCGAGTTCGGCAACCGTCTTCTCATCTTCGCTTTTCGCCGGCCCCAACGGGGCCGGCTGGGTGGCCGGGCCGGGAATCAGGGCTTCCAGCATCTGGCTGAAGACCTCGACGGGCCGCTTTTCACCTCGTGACCTCGGAAGGCCCCAAAAGGCCAGGCGGAACGTATGCCTGCCCGGCTTGATAGCTGGCAGAGCCGCGCCGCCGGGAGATCGCCACGCCCAGTGGACAGCGGGCCAGAACGGCACGTTCAGATGGTCCTCCCCGGGCCCCATCGAGAAGGCCGGCGCTTCCCCCAAGGGAATGGCCGTCGGTCGATACCAGACACCATCGACTTCAAATCTGATCGACCCGGGCGCGAACACGACATCGATCTTCCGTTTTGCGGCGTTGCGGAAGTCCACCAGGAAACCAGGCAATCCATCCGGCCTCACTAAAGGCTCCGCAGGGCGAAGCCGCACCGCGAAGCCTTCCACCAAGTCTCCCCACGCCGGCCCCAACGGGGCAGGCTGGGTGTTTGCCCCGTTGGGGGCGGGCGCGGGCTCCGTTTTCGGCCAATCCTGCCGGTCCCGGTCGAAGAACTGACCCGAAGCGCGCGGGTTCTCTCTCGCCCAGGCCAGCCATGCCCGCAGCACGGAACTGAACCGGTCCATCGTCTCCCGGCTGGCTGTGGCCGGTATCCACTCGTCCTGTGGCAGAGCCCCCTTGCTGATATGCCAGGTCTGCTCCAGCTCGCCGACAACCGAGCGACCCGCCAGGTAGCGGACCCGTGTCGGTTCCTCGATCGCTTTGGTCAGCCAGGCAGCCAGGTCCGTCCCCTCCGCGGCCGCCAAGTACCTCGCCGCTTTCGACTGGAGTGCGGGGCTAAGGCCCGCGAACGCCTTCTCCACCGCCTGTCGGACGCGATCGTCGCCCAGGTGAACCAACTGGCCAAAGGCCACGCCCTGGACCTTGCCATCTGTGGCCACGAGCCCGGCCAGCAGGGCCGCCAGCGCGTCGTCCTGCCCGGCCCCGGCCATGTTGTGCAACGCCTGCGCGGCCCAAGTCCGCTCCTCCGTGCCGGGAACGCTCAACAGGCAATCCTTCAGAAATGGGATCGTCTCCGAGCAGCACACCTGCACAAGCGGTCGCCACAGCAGCTCCCGCGTCAGGGGGTCCTTTTCGCCCGACAGGCGGTCGACCAGCATCGGGCCGACCGCCGGCCCCGTTTCAGCCACGCCATCCAGCGACTCGCTGTAGCCGTCCCACGCCGGCCGTCCCGCCCGCTCCTGAGCGAACAGGCCCATGAGCCGGTCGAACTTGGCCTTCAAGAGCGCCTTGTCATCGGCTCCGGAAGTCACGCGGAAGTGAACCGGCGCGGCCTCGACGTTTCCCTGCCAATCGCCCGGCGTGATCTGCCCATTCAACCGGCCTTCGACGCGATGCTCGCCCGTCGAGGCCACCTCGAAGCTCTCCGTCAGCTCGAACTTCTCCCCGGGCTTCAGCGTGATTGGGCCGGGAACGGGCGGGCGGTAGTTGAACCGGTAATGCAAGTCCAACACCTTGCCGCCGCGCGGGTAGTCGAGTCCGAAACTCGCGACGTTATCCGCCGCCAGCGGATGCTTCACGACAACGGCCTGGTTGGATTTGCTGACCAGGGCGACCGTCAGGCGAACCGGTTCATGGAGGCGGTACTCTGCCTTGTCTGTGGCCAGGGTCAACGTCAGGGCGTCGCTCAGTTTCGGCCGGGGCGGCACTGGGGCGGGGGCTTGCTCCGGCGGCCGCGGCCGATCGGCCAAGGCCGTCCAGCCCGCCGGCACGGCCGGCCGGGTCGGCGGGGACCTCAGGTCATCCTTGGCCAACCATATAAGGTCGTTTTCGAACCAGGAGGCGAACCAGCCGCGCTGGATCGTGCGGACATCCCCGGTTTGTGCGTCGTGGAAGCGAAGTTCCGCACCTAAAGACTGGCCGACTTGCCAGATGATCGCCTGCCCGTCGGGCCGAATGGCCAGTTGCGGAATCTGCGCGTCTCGCGCCAGGGCCGTGGTCCCGTGGAACAGAGACCGGTCCTTCCGATTGTCGATCAGGCGATAGTCGCCGGGTGGCCGCAGGCGGTCGTCTTCCTTGAGTGTCCGAGTGCGGACATCGATCCGGTAGCGACCGAGGTCGCCCAGGACTATCGGGACTGTCCCGTCGTGGTCGGACGGTCCCAATCGTGGTTCGTCCGGCCGGCGAGACCATTTCGGCAGGTCCAGGATGTCTTCGGCGGCATCCTTGGAGAGGCGAAAGACCGCGACCTTGGCCACACCCATGCCGGCGGCGCCTGGCGCCTCCGGCGGCGGCTCATCCCGCAAGAAGAGCAGCGTGTCCTGGTCGAGCCAAACCAGCCGCGGGCCACTCGTGTCCCAGCCGGCCCCGGTCATCGGCGCACACCACTGCACCGGTTTGCCGGCGACACGGACGGTGCCGGTCTTCACCTCGATCAGAGTCAGGCGATAGGCTTCGGGCGGCCTTCGTCTGCCATCGTGCGAGAACAAGCCCAGGAACTTGTGGTCCGGCGATATGCGACAGCTTGTGATCTCCCGCGGAGACATACTCAGCTTGGCCACGTCGCGGTAAGCGCCGATGCGGAAATCGTAGAGCCGCAGCCGGCATTGATCGCGATCCCCGTCTTGGACGAAGGCGTACAGCCGACCTGCATCATAGCAACTGGCCTCGGCCCCGGGGAGTTGGCCGAGGTCCTCGACGCGGCCCGTTGCAATGTCGATCTCCAACAGGGCCTCGATCTTGATGCCATAAACCTTGCCGCCAACCGCCCCCAGGGGCCTGAACCCGACGCTCAGGTTGTTCCGGGTGTAGATATCCTTCATCCGGAAACCGTCTGGTGTGTCTTCGGCCAGGACCAACGTGTCGGTGACGGCTGTGCCGTCCTTTTCGTTGTGGCGCATGAAGAGGAAGTGGTTGTAGGACTTGCCGTTGCCTGTAGCGGATTGGTCGGAAGACGGCGTGGCGGCACGTCCTTCATTCCTCTCACCCAGCGGCAGGGCCAGGGCCACGGCGACGGATATCATCGCGGCCAGCAGTGTCGCCAGCAGCGCCACTCGAGAGAGCTTGCGAATCTCTTCGCGTCGATCGGAGAGGATCGCCTCCACCCGACGCAGGAACGCCCCCTTGGACCAGACGATCCCGGCCGCAAGCTCGGTGGCAAGCGCGCGGCGGGGCAATTGCTCGGCCAGGCGGGCCAGCATCCTGGCGTAGGACACCGGCTCGCCGGTGGCGTCGAGCACGGCGTCGTCGCAGGCGCTCTCGGCCAGGGTGGACACCTGACGGCACGCAAGCCAGACCAGCGGATGAAAGAACATCACGGCCCGCACCAGCGACAGCGTCGTCAGCAGCAGCGAATCGCATCGCCGCACGTGCGTCAGTTCGTGCAGGGCGATGGCCAGCAGATCGTCGTCGCAGGACTCCTGGGCAAGGCCGGCAGGCAGGAGGATCACCGGGTGGAGCGTACCGACGGTCAGCGGGCTCAGAATCCGCCGGCTTTCCACGACGATGACATCCCTGTCCAAGCCGAGGCGCCGCCGCGCGGCACGGAAGATGCCCAGCACCCGCGGGTCGGTCACCACCCGGCCGCGCCTGGCCCACCGGCCGATACGATACTTGCCCACGGCCACCAGGCAAAGCAGGCCCGTTGCCCCGGCGGCGTAAGCCAGCAGCGACAGTGCCCACGGACAGTCCGGCAGCGACAGCGGCTTCACTTGCGGCTTGGGCTTGCCGGGCTGTGGCGCGGCGGCTTGATCGATCTCTGAAGCGGCCGGAGCTTTCGTGAGGACCGGTGCGGGCGTGAGTGCTTCAGGCGGCAAGGCGGCCGGAGGCGACGCTTCCGCGGGCCCGGCCGGCACCACCGGGGCCGAATACGTCGGCATGACCGGGATCGGCGCCTGGGGCGCGGCGGACCGCGAAGCCGCCCAGCCTAGAAGCGGAATCAGCGGCGAGACAAGGATTGCCGCGGCCAGGATCGCGTGCCGCACCGACGGGCGTCTTCGCCGCAGGGCCCATGCCAGCAGCCCCGCGGCCGCCAGGAGGATCGACGATTGCCACAGGGCCGACAGCAACAGCCAGGCCGCCTGAAACCCCACCCTGTCCAGCGCAAGCCAACACTCCGTCCCGTTCATTTTGCCTTCTCCCGCTTCGAGATAAGTTGCTTGATCTTCGTGAGATCCGCTTGGCTCACCTTGGGGCTGTCCAGCAGGGCAGCGACCATGAGAGCCGGCGAGCCGCCGAAAGCGCGGTTGACGAGGTCCATGAGCAAGCTGCGGTTCGCCCGGCCCTTGGGCACTTCCGCGCGGTAGCTGAACGTCCTGCCCTCTGGCCGGCGCGACACGTACCCCTTGGTCACCAGGATCGAGAGGATCTTGCGGACCGACCCGTCGGAGAGGTTCCGCCCCTGGCGGCGAAGCTGCTCGAGGACATCCTCGGGCGTTGCGTCGCCGGCCTGCCAGACGATCTGCATGAACTCAAGTTCGACCTCCGTGAGCGTGCGGCTTTTTCGACGTGCCATGTCAGGCTCCTTTCAAGTTGTGCGGGCATACGAGAATTACTTCTCGCATAATTAGATGCTTCACGCCAGCCAAAGTTTCAGAAAAAGCGAGAATTTTTTCTCGATGGCGGAAGTTTGTTCAGAGCCTGGGGGCGCAGCCCTTTGGCAAAGCCTCGAACCGTTGGCCCTTGCGGCCCTTATTACCGAGGCGACGCGGGCTTAGTGGCAGGGCCGGCGGCGGGCTTGGCATCGGCAGCCATCATGCCTGTCAGCAACTGTTTCAGGGGAGTTTTCGAATCGCCCAAGCCGGCGTTCTTGACACGCCATCCGTCGGACCAGCATGTAAGTTCCACCCAGAGACTCCCGCCCCGCGGATTTGCCGGACCCGCAATCCGCACACACACGGCCCCGGGCCGGGGGCTGTCCTCCGGCATGCAGTATGTCTCGCTCAGACGCCCGAGCAGATCTTCGTGGCTCGCATACGCTGCTCGAATCTGCCGGGCCAGTTCCTGCCACCATTGCTGAGATTGCTTCATACGCTCCGCATAATCGGCAGCACTCGACGTGCCGTTGCTCCGGTTCTCGGGGCCGAAGTTCGGGTGTATCTCGATCATGCGGTTCATGGTTTCAGCATCCCCTTTGCGGATCGCCGCCAGGAACTCCAGTGCGAACTTCTCGGCGACCTCCCTGCCAGAGGGGTACTTTGCTGTGAGTTGGCGAATCCGCTCAGGGTCCCCCGGCAACACATCAATGGCCACCAAGGGTTCGCTGTGCAGAACTTCCGCGCGGACCTGGCCGGCGTAATTTGGAGACAGTTGGTAGGATACGCTGTACTTCTGAGGCTTGACTCCAATCACGCCAGGCCGGCCGTTCGTGTTGCCCATCCAATCCGGCGGCATGAGGATGTATTCCTCTGTATCCAACAGCTTCGAGCGGCCTGGCCGGATGACGCACTTCTCGTCAGGTGTTTCGCCTCCGAGGTCGAAGGAGGAGCCACCATGCAACCGGATCAGCCCGCCTTCGGTCATGTTGGAGTAAGCCACCGGAGGGAATCGGGGCAGGGAGAACTCCACGGCCTGCTTGCCAGTGTTTTCGGCAAGCACATTAAACTTAACAGTCTCCCCGATGCGGTATTCTTTCCGATTGTCCGCGAGGACCAATCGTATCTTCAGCCCAGCCAAGGGCGATGCATTCGCCGGCTGGGTGCTTGCACCGCCGGGGGCGGGCTGAGTGGCAGGCTCGACGTATGGGCCATTGGGGACAGATGCCTTAATCTGATTCAATAACTTTCCCCGGAGTCCGGTTGGCACCTTCACCTGTCCCGCCATGTATCGGGCGCAGACGTGGTCCCCAATCAAGGCATACAGATCGTGTTCTTTCTTCTCGGGCGACAAGTCGTCAAGCAGCACGGCGATCGCCTTCGATCCATTCGGAATCTCGTTCTCGCCGTCGGGGAACGTGATCATCAGGTACCCCTGCCGAAGGGAAGAAACGAACGTCTCGCGTGTCTTTTCGACCCGTGCAAGCAATTGCCTGGCGGTAGGCTCTTCTCCCGTGATGAACCCGCCAGATTGCCCCGGCCGCCAATGGACTTCACCCCATCGCCCGCCGCCTTTGTCGGTCAGCCAGATGACGACTCTCAGCGGCTCCAACTCCAACTCCACCATCTTGAAGTGATCGGCCTTTTTGTAGGTCTCATAGAGGCGCCGCACGGCGTCATCGAAGGAATACTTGCTGAAGAGGAACCTCGTCTTCATGCACCAGTAATTGTCCTCCATGTTCCCGGATTGCGGCACATCCGTCGGCGAGCAATCGTGCGGGGGATCACCGGGGTCAACGACCGGTTTGGCAGGCCGCGGCGGCCGCGGCGGCGTCCAACCCGGGCCGCCATCGTACAAAACGCCGTTGATGTAGATCGCCAGCCCACGACGCTCCACGACATAGGGGGCGTTGATGTACTTTTCATTGACAAAGACGTATCCGTGATTGACGGGCTCACTTTCATGGCTGCCGAATGCCTGTACCTCCACGGCCCTTTGAGCCGTCCTGGAGCGATTCGGGTCCCTGTCCCCCGACGCCGCGACAAGCGCGTCCATCGCGGGCTTGCCGATCCTGGCAACGGCCTGTCGCGCCGCTTCCCGGTCGGCTGCCTTGTCGCTGCACAGCAGCTTGATCAGCCGATTCGTCTCCGCCGCATCCATCGCGGGCTGGGTCGCCGGCGCGCCCGGTCTATCTTTCGCGGCCGGGGCGTTGGCGTCCCCGGCAGCACGCGGGTTCGATGAAGCCCCGGATTCGGCCGGCGGGGCCGGCTGAGGAGCCTGCCCCATGCCGGCCTTGAGGGCTTGGACGAGAGCCTGGACCTCCTGCTCCGAGAACTGGCCGGGGATTGTGCCCTGCTTACCAATGGCGGCCCTGATTACCGGAACGGAGATGACCTTGCCGTCTACCACAATGGCCACCACATTGCCGATATTGGCCTTGGTAAAGGCCGAGAAAAGCTCCGCACCGCGATCATCCATCTCAAAGCCGACGGCTGGGAGATTCATGGCGTCCGTCGTGGCGTATGCCTTCGCCAGCCCCCAGGCTTCCTTGCCCTCACCTGGCACCATCGTCTGGCTGGCCCTGGTGGACACCAGAACGTACTTCTGCCCCTTGTATTCGCCCTTCACCAAGTTGCCGGCGTTGGCCATGTCGCCCGCGAAGGGCAGCCACATGTACACAGGAATCTGCCCCTGCCATTGTTTCTCCCCCGTCTCCCACCATGGGCCGACCCTCCCCGCCTTTAGCCAATCCATGTAGCTGTCCCACTCCGCGTTGGTCAGCGAGGAAGCAGTCGGGGCAATACGAAACTCCAGCCTGCTGCCCGCTGGTTGGGAAGCTGGCTTGGGGTCGGCGGGCTGGACTTCGATCTCAACGGCGTTGCTGACGGCGCGGACGCCCTTCTTCTCGCCATCGGCAGCGAATGCCACGCGAACCGTATGTTTGCCCGGCTTCAGTTCCAGGGCCTTGTGGGTTGTCGGGTCTCTCAGTTCCAGGCCGATCAGGCGAATCCCCGTGTCGAGGAACTGCTTGCCCGGCCCAAAGTCCAAGCTTCCTGAGCTTGCGGTTATGATTGTCCGCTGGAACCATTGCCCGTCGATTTGCACGCTATAAGAAAACAAATACGGAGAGCCACGGAGTTTGAGGTTACCCAGGTTCCGAGCGTCAGCCACCAACGTCGGCGTCTCGCCGGCCTTCCACTGGACCTTGCCCGCCCGCAGCCGCACCTGAACGCCCTCGACCGCCTCGCCCCACGGGACCTCGGCGGCCGGCTGCGACGTTGGCTGTGTGGCGGGCGGCGGGGCACTTGCGGGCCCGTGCGGGGGACGATCAATCCGCACGCCGAGTTTGACATCCTTGGCCCCAAAGATGTCGGGGCTTTGGGCTGAATCGTAGAAGCCGACTTCCGAAGCCTCGTAATCCAACCGCCATGCATTGGATGACCCTATTGCTTGGGCGGTCCATTTGACTGGGAACCATAGATTGGGCGTAAGCTGCTTCCATTGGTCGGCCTGGTAAAGAGATGTCAGGTTTCCATCACTCGATGTTTCAGCTCGCACGAGGCTGTAGCCTCTTTGCGGGTCCAGGAAGACGGTTCGGATGTTATTTCCCCGAGGCAATGTCACTCTGATGAGCGTCAAACCGTTGCTGGTGACCTTGCTCGCTCGTATGCCTCCCTTTCGGGCGAGTTCCTCCGTCCAGGGCTGCAACACCTCGCCAACCCATGCGGCAAAACCGTATTCAAGAC
>Ga0315279_10008020_pt1 | contig 12895 bp, 12 predicted proteins | sample YL17G06_20_MG_FD_203694 | JGI IMG/M metagenome (GOLD analysis project Ga0315279, IMG submission 203694) | Sediment microbial communities from Yellowstone Lake, YNP, Wyoming, USA - YL17G06_20 | ecosystem: Environmental > Aquatic > Freshwater > Lake > Sediment | place: USA: Wyoming | collected... | reverse complement strand
ATAGCAGCCGCAATCTGTAAAAATTTCGGCATCGCGTAGTCGAAGAACCGCTTGTATCCCTCGCAGAAATAGCTTTCGCGGCTGAAGTCATACCTGTCATTACCAACAGGAGCTCCTTCGCTTCGCTCAGAATGACAAACCGCCGGGAGTTTATCCTTCAAACACCCGCCCCGGCAGACGGCAAGATGTCTGCAGACAAGGCATTTATTACAAAGATTCTGTTTGGCCCGTGCGAAGAACCGCTTCTTATTGCCGGCGACGAGTTTGTCAATCGGCGTTTCAGAAATATTGCCCAGCCGCCACCGCGGCTCAACAAAAAAATCGCAGCAGAATGCATCGCCATTATGCTCGATGACAATGTATTGAGTGCACTGCTTGTCGAACGTGCAAATTGTATGCCTGCCCGTCAGGCAGTATGCGAGTATCGAATCAAAATCGCGAATGCTCACTTTCTGCGGCCTGTAATCATACCACTTGTCAAAAAGCCGACATAAAAAGTCGCCATATTGCTTTGGCGTGATTGAAAAATCCGTAACCTCGCCCGCTGCGGCATCAACCTCCACGCACGGAATAAACTGCACGAACTTTACGCCCAGCCCGACAAGAAAATCAAACAACATCTCAGGATGCTCCACGTTCTTATTGTTCAGCAAAGTCAGCGTATTAAATTCGACCTCGTATTCTTTGCATTTTTCAATAGCCCTGATTACCTTGTCAAAACTGCCGTGACCCGAATGGTCCAGGCGATAGTAATCGTGAAGCTCCCCCGGGCCATCGATACTTATGCCGACAAGAAACTTGTAATCGTGCAGAAACTGACACCGCCTGTCATCGAGAAGGACCGCATTGGTCTGGAGGGAATTCCCAACCTGCTGGCCTGCAGCGCCATATTTTTTCTGCAGTTCCACCGCCTTTTTGTAAAAGTCAATGCCCATCAGCGTTGGCTCGCCCCCCTGCCACGCAAAACCGGAAAATTTAAATCGCAGCTCCATATAATCCTTGACCAGCTTCTCCAGCACCTGCTCGCTCATCCGCTGCCTGCCCTGCCCAACCTCCGCGGCCCTGGCTTTATAGAAACAGTATTTGCAGTCGAGGTTGCAGTCCGAACCGGATGGTTTTATCAAAAGTGTGAACGGCTCCATTACCCTGTACACTTCCTAATCAAATCCGTCTCTCAAATACCGCTCGCCGCCATTTCCGACCGCTGCCATCCTTTATCATCCGGCAGCACAAATTTTCTCAAGGCGCCTATTTCTCGATTTGTAACCTGACCTTGTCGGCAGACCGAGTGTGCCTGTCTGCGGAGCCACTTTGTATCGCCGCCGCCATCTGCATAAACCGCGGCAGCGCATAATCAAAAAACTGCTTGTAGCTCTCACAGAAGCAGCTTGGACTATCGAAAGAGCCGCTGCTTATGCGGACTCTGTCCTTCATACAACCGCCGCGGCAGATGTCAAGGTATCTGCAAACGAGGCACTTACCTGAAAGATTCTGCTTTTCTCTCGCAAAGGCACGTTTCTGTCTGCTTGCGGCGAGTTTCGCAAGAGATGTTTCGAGAATGCTGCCCAGCCGCCACTTCGGCTCGACAAAAAACTCGCAGCAAAAAGCATCGCCGGTGTGCTCGATAACGACAAAGCCGGCGCACTGCTTACTGTGGGTGCAGATTGTGTGGCTGCCCATAACAAAATATGTCACCAGCGAATCAAACTCGCGAATATTTACCTTTTCCGGCCCGTAACCGTACCAGCGGTCAAACAATCTGCACAAAAAATCCCCGTACTGTCTCGGCGTAATCGAAAAGTCCGCAGGCTTACCTGTCGCAGGGTCCGCTTCCACGCACGGAATAAACTGCAAATATGTGATGTCGTTTTCCACGAAAAAATCAAAGAGCTTATCGGGATGTTCAACGTTCTTATTATTAAGCAAAATAAGGGCGCTGAATTCGACGCCAAATTTTATGCAGGTCTCGATGCCCCGCATCACCCTGTCAAAGGTCCCGCAGCCGCCGTGGTCCACGCGATAGCAGTCGTGAAATTCTTTGAGGCCGTCAATGCTGATACCCAGCAGAAATTTGTTCTCCCGAAAGAAACGACACCAGTTATCATCGAGTAAAATACCGTTGGTCTGCAGGGTATTGCTTACCTGCTGGCCCGCCCTGCCGTATTGTTTCTGAAACCGGACCGCCTTTCCAAAAAACTCCTGCCCCATCAGCGTCGGCTCGCCGCCCTGCCAGGCAAATCCGACAACCGGAAAGCCCATCTGCATATAGTCTCGGACAAGCTTTTCGAGCACCTGCTCGCTCATCCGCTGCCGACCCTGGCCGAGCTCGGCGTCTCTACCCTTATAAAAACAATACCTGCAATCAATATTACAGTCCGAGCCGGATGGTTTGATTAAAAGAGTAAAAGGCTCCATTATATCGCTAAAATTAAGAACGTTTTCTCATCCTTCGGCTGTTTTGTGCTTTTGCAGCCACTTCTGTGCCCAATACCGGGCCTGCCGTGGTGTCCGCAACTTTCCTTCCAATTGCGCAACATACAGCTCCTGCATCAACTGGCCCAGCGCCGGCCCCGGCACAGCCCCCAACCGCATAAGGTCGTGACCATTTAACAGCGGCCTGGGTTTAAGCTCAACATCACCGAGCGCATTTATCCTTTTCTTAAGGTTAATCAGTGCGGCCAGCGCCCCTCTGCCGCCGCCTGCGGCCTTTTGTATGGCCTTTTGCAGCTCGAACAAATCCTGGAAATACGGCTCAACAAGCGTCTTCTTCAGCTCCGCAACAGACATCTTATCGTTCAACAGTCTGCCTCTATTGGCCAGCAGAAACTTTATATGTTTGGTCTGATTCCTGCTTAGCTTGAGGACCTCCAATTTCTCAAGTGCAAATTTTGTCTCGCAGCCGGCAAAAAACGCCGCCATAGCCAGAGGAAAATTAACTCCCTTCCGCAGCCGGCTCAGGGCGCCAACGGCAAATTCCGCCCGTCCGCCGGAAAAACCGGGGAATATTGCTTCAGCCAATCCGCTGACAATCAGCATCGAAGCCCCCACTGCACGGCGGGGGCTAACAAGGATTCCCTCCAGCTCAATCGCGATACGCTCTCCGCTTATCCTCGTTATATTTCCCGCGTTGCTGCAAATCGCCAACCAGGTTGATGCCTCAATCGCAAAGCCGAGCTGCGCGGAGAACCGCACCGCCCGCAGCATCCGCAAATGGTCTTCGGCAAAGCGCTCCTCGGCCCTGCCTATCGTCCGTACTATTCTTCGCTCGAGGTCGGCCTGGCCGTCAACGTAGTCAATCACTTTTTTACCAACAGGGTCATAAAACATCCCGTTAATCGTAAAGTCTCTGCGCCCGGCATCCTCCGCAGCGTCGGCAAACGCCACAGCGCCGGGATGTCTGCCATCGGCATAACCGGCCTCCGTGCGGAACGTGGCAACCTCAACCTGCCGGCCCTCAATCAACACAATCAGCACGCCGAACTTTGCCCCCACCTTGAGCGTGCGTCTGAACAGCTTCATCACATCTGCGGGCCGGGCATCCGTGGCGACATCATAGTCGTTCGCTCGCCGGCCCAGCAGCATATCGCGCACGCACCCCCCCGCCAGCAATGCCTGAAAGCTGCTGTTCTGCAGCCGCCTGATGATTCTGATAGCTGCTTCCTTGTTTGTCATTTACCGCCTAATTTCAGGATTGTAACCGCCATTGTCCCCCACTGCCGCCGCTCCACAAATTGGAGCCGCCCATATCGCTCCAATAGCACGATTCGCCGCTGGGTCCTGACCACAACAACCCCCCCGGCATCCGCCTGCCCCTGAACCAAATCGAGCAATCGGCCCAAAAGCGAATCCGCCCCAACATCCGCAGTAAAAGTATAAGGTGGGTCAATAAAAATCAGGCCATACCTGCGCCCCTCGCAGCCAACCACAGCTCCCACCTTGAAGGCGTCGGCCCTTATTATCTTCGAGTCTTTAACAAATCCGGCTTTTTCAATATTTCTTTCCAGTGTTACGGCTATGGACGAATCCTGCTCGACAAAAGTAACGAACTTCGCCCCCCTGCTGAGCGATTCAAGACCCAACGAGCCGACACCGCAAAATAAATCTGCCACGACTGCGCCATCCGGCAGGTCGTAATTGCGAAGTATGTTAAAAAGCGATTCCTTGACTCTGTCGGTGATAGGCCGGGACTTCAGCTTACCGGGGCTAAACAACTTCATCCCCCGCCTTGTGCCCGCTATTATTCTCATTTCTTCGGCCTCGACCCGATGGGGAGCAGGAATCCAAAATTTCTACTACACTGGCAGAGTGGATTTTGTCGGCCTTTGGTGCAACAAGCCCTCAACGCGCCTATGACTGAGCGCTATTTCGCCCAATAATCAACCACAAGAACTTTGTCTAAGTGCGGGCCCAAAAGCGCGCCGAATTCCTTATGAGCCGGGTGCGGCAGGTATTCGCCCCGCTTTGCCTCACTTAGAAATGTCACCAGGAAACAATGCGTATAACCCTGCGAAAGATTCTCAACGCCCACGTCCGTGCCCCACTCAAAATCGTGTATAGCATCGACTTTGCTCGGCAGAGCACAGAAAGCCGACTCGATTTTCCTTATCTGCTCGGCTGTGGTGCCTTCCTTGAACTTAAATAGCACAACGTGCCGCAGAACGTGGTGGGGTTTCTGCTCAGTAACGTGTGTGGTCCCATGAACGCTCACACAGCCCTGAATACTTATGCACCCACCTAAAATAATCGCCGCAGCCGCCAGACACAAAAAATTCTTGACCATTTTTAACTACCTCCAATAATCAATCTTTAATTCTACCCGATTTTCGTTTGAAAAGAGGATTTTAGCAGCAAGGCCTTTTGGATTCCAACTCAAAATTACAGAAAACCGGATTAAAACCGCCCGGCAAAAAATAACGCGAGAGACCTTTGTGTTCCATATCCTGTGAGGTATAATCTGCAAAGGTCACAAAATGCAATGGAGACAATGTTATGGGCAATCTGTTATTGGAAGAGGTTGAATACAAAATCGAAGAGACGAACTTTGGCGTCTGGCACCGATATATGTATGCAGACGGCACCAGCTTCCACGAATTCAAATCCCACACGACCCTGCTGGGCCTGCCCCTTTTGCATTACACCTGCGGGAGAAATCCGGAAACCGGCAGACGCATAACGGCAAAAGGCATTATTGCGATAGGCAGATTCACCTGCGGCCTCATCGCCATCGGTCATATATCCTTCGGCCTTCTGGCGATAGGCCAGGTGGCAATCGGAATCATCTTCGGCCTGGGACAGTTATCAACGGGTTTAGCAGCCGCGGGCCAGGTCGCAATCGCAGCGCTGCTCGGCCTCGGACAACTCACAACCGGCTACATTGCCATAGGACAGCTCACTCTCGGCAGATATGTGCTGGCCCAATTCGGAATCGGAGAGTTCATCTGGACTGTAAAGCACGCAGACCTGCAGGCCGTCGAATTCTTTAAGGCCCTGCCGATTATCCGATATTTTATACCAGGGTAAGCCGGTTTGTAACGCCTGTGTTATCTCAAAACAATACCTCCGCCAACTGCACGGAACATTGGCGGAATTTTTCGGCAGGCAGTGTTACTGTCTGCCATTTGGGGCTGCGGCGCTTCATAAAAAGACAATAATCATCTAATTTAATGCAAAAGAATACATACCTGCTTGCATCAAAATCGAAAACGTCCCTGCCGTCAAAATCAACATCGATGTTCTCTATCTTGTAGGCAAAAACAAACACCGCCTCGTGTTTTGCCCCGAAGACCTGACGCCAGCGGGACAATCCCTCCACGTCCTCCATCGTCACCCAGCACTCAAAACCGGCCAGGTTTGCAAAACTCTTCCCCGCAAATTTACGACCTTTTACCTCCGCAATTATTACGCCGCCATCACGCGGATATACCAAAAAATCAAAGCTTTTGACTTTGCAGCGAGCAAATGCCGCCCGCTTATGTTCATCCACAGGGATATACCGGATGCGATTATCAATCAGCCAGTTCTCGAAGGCCCTCTCATAATGATTGGGGGAAAATTCTCTCATTCCGCTTCAGGATTGCAACTGCGACAAAAACTTATCCAAATCCACAAGCTGCTGCTCGCCCGTCGCCATATCTTTAAATTCATCGCCGATGATTATGCACCTTTTGGCATTTTGGTCTGATGCCAGTTTAATTTGCTTACCTAATTTTCCGCCCTTGTAGTCGAAATTAGCCGACATCCCCGCTCGGCGCAGCCTCGCCGTTATCTCGACGGCCTTTTTGAAAAACTTTTCATCCGCAAACGCAACGAAATAATCCCTCTGCCGCGGTGACAACTGCTTTTGAAAAAGTCCCTTCTCCTCCAGCAGTATCCCCAGCACGCAATCGCCAATTCCAAAGCCGGTGGCGGGTATGGGAGGCCCGCCAAACTGCTTCAGCAAATCATCGTATCTGCCGCCCCCCCCGATTGCGCGAAGCTCGCTTCCCTTATCGTAAATCTCAAAAACGATGCCGGTGTAATAAGCCAGGCCCCTTACTATACCGATATCGAACTGGCAAAACGAGTTGACACCCATAATGCCGAGCAGCTCAAATAAGCGGTTAAGCTTATCCACGGATTCCTTCACCCTGCCGGCAAGCTGCACGAAATCACCGATTTGCTCAATCGACCGCACGCTCATCAGCCCCAATATCTTCTTGCGCTTATCCTCATCGGCAACATTCTCGGCAAGTATCTGCCGGAAAGTCTCATCCGGCAGCTTGCTGCGCTTATCGAGCACCGCATAGAGTCCATCCAACTGGCTTTCCGCTATCCCTATATCCTGCAAAAGCGCCGCCAGCATTTCCCTGCTGGATATTTTCACCACGATATCCGCCGGCGTCAGCCCCACATCCTGCAGATAATCCAAAGCGCAGAATATCACTTCGGCATCGGCCAGGACATCATCAACGCCGATTATGTCGATATTCCACTGGAAGAACTCCCGCAGCCGGCCCTTCTGCGGCCGCTCGGCCCGGCACAATCTCGGCACCGAAAACCACTTTATCGGCCGCGGCAGAGAACTTATCTGCTGGTTGACCATTCTCGCAAGCGTCGGCGTAATCTCCGGCCTTATCGCCAAATCTCTGCCGCCGCGGTCTTTGAGCGTAAAAAGCTGCTCGACGATTTCATCGCCGCTTTTTATCTGGTACATCTTCAGATACTCGAATATCGGCCCATCGTATTCTTCGAAGCCGTTGCGGATGGACGCCCTTTTCCACCCGTCGATTATCCAGTTTCGCCGCGCCATATCCTGCGGATAAAAATCCCTCGTCCCTTTTACAGGCGGTATCTTCATTCGCACCCTTTGCCTATTGTTCATAGTTCATTGTTCGTAGTTCGTGGCTCGTGACCCGTCGCTCGCACCGTGGTCCTTTTTGGATTTTGCATTGTAGTTTTGCATTTTAAGTTTCGATTTTTACGTTCGAGCGCATCGGGCGTGCTCCGTGGATGCATCTTCTTATGCTCGCCACGGGCGCGGGCGGTTCAATTTGCCGGCCAATATGTCTCTTGCGATAATGGCATCTTCTATGACCTGGAAATCGAACATCCCAGCACAAATAAAATCCGCGCCGTTTTCAAAGGCATACTTGAATCCGTCCCTCGGATGAATCGCCCCCGCAGCGAGCACCTTATAAGCAATCCACGGCCTTGTAACCATCTTCATAAACTCAATCGTCTTCTCCGGCTCCTTGTCCCAGTAATTATCCGCGCCGTAGTTATCGATGACATCCTTATCCTGGCCCGGCCTTCGAGCAGACCAGTAATTGGTGCTGTGCAGGGTCTTCATATAAAAGTCCGCCTCAATCCCCGCCCGCTCGCACGCCATAGTCGTCCTGACCTCATGCCCGCCGACGCCCGCAATCAGGCCGTTCTTCTTTATAAAATCGACCGCCTTACCCAGCAGGTCAACGCGGCCTTTTCGCACGAACTTATCCGCAACGCCGCCCTGCACAAACGCCCCCACCGCACCATTATCGATGGCCTTTTGAATGCGGCCTGTCACATCATCGACCTGCGGGTTGGTCTGGGCGAGCCACTGGATTTGCCCGCCCCTTTCCTTCCAGTATTTATTGAGAACGCGGACGGTGTTTTCTTCCTGCTCTTCGCTCTTGCCGCCGTGGACGTTTGCGATAACGGTATTTATCCCGCTCTCCTCGCAAATCTCGTAAGTCTCCATCACCTTTTCATCCGTAAAATAGTGCCGCAGCAAATCCGATACGTAAACCAGGTCCCTGCTGTGGGCGTAGCTGTTTGTCAGGTTGCCGCCGCAGATGAGCCGGCTAATCGTAACCTTGCCAATCCTGCCCATCGGCACTTTTCTGCCGGACTCCCGCGATGGCTCATCCGATTTTTCCCCGCGCTGCCCCTGGGCCAGCAGAACTTTTTCTTCAAGACTCAACAGCGCTGCCGCTGAGCCGACAATCGACCTTTTTAGAAACTCCCTCCGATTCACAGAATCTTGCATTTGCAGCCCTCTTCGAACACAACCTTAAGTATCCACCAACTTGCTCTTTGCACACAAACCATTTAACCAATCAACCAATTCCTATTTTACCAAAATAGCAAATTATCCCAAAATTGCAACGAATTTCAGGTAGTTCTACAAGAGTGACCGCAAATGATCGGTTCTTATTGAGAACTGTATAGATAATGGAACAGCCAAATTCCTGACCAAGCCGGACAAGCTAAAAAAGGCAGGTTTTAGGCTGATTTAATGTATGTGTTTCCATTTTCAACACAGACATCAATAAAACAGTGTAAATCTGTGTCAATCCGTGTCTGAAACCTGCCGTTACGATTCACGTGGCACATCCGGTGACGCCGTCTCGACGGAATTCACGAGCCACGAATCTGGTTGAGGATGTCCCAATACGCCCCGCGTGAACCTTTCTTGATTGCTTCTACGAGGTCAGTATTATCGTTGTAATTATGGTCGGTTGGGATGGAGTTATCTTCCGGTGTTTCCGGCATCGGCTCAAAGAACCTGTCATCGCCGGCAATCAAATCCCTCACAAGCTCTGCCGGCCGCGGCCCTAATGCCTGTGATATATAGAAAGTTGGCTGGAAAAAATCCACCAACCCAGCGTATTTTCGGCGAATACTCGGATTTGTTTCAAGCGGGCCTTCGCTTTCCATGATGTCGGCCATTTCCATGCCGGGATAGATTCTGACCCCCAGCGGCGCACCGGCACAATCAGGGTCGATTCGCTTAATAAAGTCTATCGTCTGTGCAACTGTCTCCGGCGTTTCACCGGGCCCGCCCAACAGCAAATCTATCATAACCTTTATATTATTCTCACGGCACAATCGCACCGCCGAGGCAAGGTCTTTTTTATGATGCGCTTGGCGATAGGTATTCAGCATCGATGGCGAGGCGGAGTCGCCCGTAAAATCAATACCGACACAGCCGGCCTTACTCATCACTTTGGCAAGCTCACTATCAAAAGGCGTCACCGCCATATATGTGTACCATCGCAGGTGCTTGCCAAGTCCGCGGCGGATAAATTCCTCACAGACCGCGTATGCGTGGCTCCGCGGGATATTGAACTCGGAGTCGCACAAGTGCAGCACATCTATTCCCTGAGCTAAAAGCGTTTGAACTTCCTCGGCTACCTCTGCGGGCTGACGCATTCTAAGCGATGTTCCTTTAGACAACCTGTCGGCGCAATAAATGCAGTGGCGGTTGCACCCGCGTTTGGTCTCGATTCCGCCCTGACCTCCTCTTTTGAAGTAAGCGAGGTTATCAATCGCATCACGCTCTGTAGGAAGCGACAGAGGCGCGGGCCAGGCCGGTCGATTACCGCGCATAGTTCCGCTGGCGCGCCAAATCAAACCATCCACTCGCTCGAAGTGTCTCGACTGTAATTCCTTCAGAAGCGATACGATTGCCTGTTCGCCATCGCCTTGTATTCCAAAATCTGCGCCGGTGTATTCGACAATCTGCCGAGCAAAAATCGAAAATCCCACACCGCCGAGAACAATCGGGGCACCGGTCATACTTTTTATTGTGCGGACTGTTTCAGCAAGCTGCGGCACAAACCACATTGCGCTCGGCCAGAAACAGTCATCCACGTTGCGAAATGAAATCCCCACCAATTGCGGATTGTGTTCTGCGAAATAATCCTGCAGGGTTTTCAGCGAGTCATCAGCCAGACACAGGTCAACTATATCTACCTCGATTCCGGCTTTTTTGGCGGCGCCCGCGATGTAATCCAGGCCAATCGGCCCAACGGTAGGCGTCATTCTGTTTGTGTTAATCAAAGTCAGCATTATAGTATGAAGTCTTGGAATTAAGAATTCAGAACACAGAATTCAGAATTACGAAGTAGTAATTGCACCGGATTTAGGTTGGTTGGCTTGCGTTTTTTTCTTTCGTCCTGAATACCAGCACAGCAGTATCCCAATCTCGTAAAGCAGATACATCGGGATTGCCAGAGCGAACAGCGAAATCAGGTCGCTGCCCGGAGTGGCGGCAGCCGCTATTATGACAATAGCCAGGAAGACATATTTTCTTACTCTGCGAAGCGTCTGGACCGAAACCAGCCCGGTTTTATTGAGGAAGAAAATCGCTATCGGGGTCTGAAAGGCAAGACCGAAGACCAGCATCATTATGCCTATAAACGACACATAATTCGTGAATGTAAAATTAGAAGCGACCCCGAGAACGCTTTTGTTGAACATCACGAGAAATCGCAGCGTAAGCGGAGCGATTATAAAAACAAAAAATAGAGACCCTGTGATGAACAAGCCTGCTGAAAAAGGCACGGCCATATAAACATATCGTTTTTCATTCGGGTAAAGGCCGGCGGCGATGAACAGCCATACCTGATAAAAAATCCACGGCGAGGCAATGACCACGCCCCCGATCATTCCAATCTGCATATAGCTTAAAAAGCCGTCCGTCGGGGCTATGCTCTGCAGCCGTGCCTCCTGACCCATCGCGTTGATATAGGGCATCTCAATGAACTTTATTATGAACTTGCCGAAGCAAAGACATACAATTAAGGCGAGAAACAGCCCTAATATCGCAAGGAGAAGCCGGGCGCGCAGTTCCTCCAAATGGTCGCCCAGACTCATAGTGCAGCTACTATGGTCCTTGTTCTTAGTGCTCTTACCCATTTTGAGAGATTAGGTGGAATCTCAAAAGCCCCGGAGTTTAGCGGTTTATGTTTTGGTGTCGATTTCGTCCACGCCGGATGCCTTCTTGGCCTCTTTCACTACGTCGTCCTTGATTTCCTTCACATCATTTGCGAACTCGTCTTTGGTTTCTTTGGCCTCGTTGATGCCTTTCTTGAACTCTGTCAGGCTCTTGCCTATGCTGCGGGCGATTTCCGGCACCCGTCTGCCGAATATCAATAAGGCGACGACAAGTATCACCATCCATTCCCACCCTTGAGGCGCCCACGCCAGAATATATCCAATGTGTTCATTCATTTCTGTCTCCTTAATTTTCTATTTTGCAGGATTATACACCGGTTCGGCTACCTTGTCAACAAATACCGATATTTATAGTGTGTGAATATTTCTACTCGCGTTTACGAGCCTGTGTTCACTGCAACGATTTTTATATCGCGGTTGCGGTCTTTGCCAATGGCTATTGGCCTGCCGTTTTTATCCACAGCGATGCTTTGTCCGCCATACACCCGGCCCATCCACGGCCCGTGCGTGATTTGCCCGATGAGGTTGGTGCCGATTACCGCTGTTTTGGTTTTGCGGGCTGCCTTTCTGACTACCTTGTGGAGTTCTTTGCCGTGCCAGGGCCAGTTGTTTTCGGGCGCTGCATATCCATACGGAACAAGCAGCAGGTCAGGTTTCAGAGCCGCCATTCGCCCTATTATCCCATCTTTGTGTGTGTCGGCACAGATAAGGATGCCGATTTTGCCGAAGCGAGTCTGCACCGCGCCGACCTCACGCCCAACGGCGTAGGGCGGGTCCATCAGTTCGGGCATTACCTCTATTTTGCGGTGCTTGAGGAGAATCCGTCCTCTGTCGTCCGTCAATATCGCCGAGTCATATAATTTATCGCCGTCTTTTTCCTCCAACCCGGCACAAAGATAGACTTTGTATTTCTTTGCCAGTTTGCAGAGCCGGTCCGAGTCCTCGCCCGGTATCGGATGTGCCCTTTTATGCGCATCCGGGTTCACCCAGCCCAATATCGCTGTCTCAGGCAGACTCACAATCTCCGCCCCGGCTTGTTTTGCCTCGCAAATAGCGTTTTCAATCCGGACAAAATTTCCGGCTCGGTCACCATCAAGAATGAATATCTGACACATTGCGACTTTAATCCTGCTCATTTATGCTGAATACGCTCTCTACGCGAAAGTAAAGGTCGTAAGTAGAGATTGGGACCGTCGGCGAAAAGTTCTGGTTTTTCGGTCTAATATTGACACCGAAACGCTGATGAAACTATAATCTGCCTGAAACCCAGTGTCAAGTGGATTGCTTTTTCGGAAGTTTGTAATGGATTCTGTTCCCAGCAGGAAAGTCCGTCTTGAATCTGCCGTAAGTATCTTTTTATTGGCAGTACTTCTTCTTATCGCCCTTGCGGTATTCATAAAGCAATTCGATTTTGATATGGGCCGTTTCGGGATGGATGCCGCTGCCTTCGGTCCACTCCTGGAGGGCCTGAAGACCGGTGCAGGCGAAAAACCGTCTTTTGATTTCCCGCTTCCCACCGGGTTCAAAAAGCTCTCCGAAATAGAGATATACACGGTGGAAAACCTCTACGAAAAGATTGACGGCAAGGCCCCTCTTTATATCGAATCCGGCTTCATAAAATTATTCACCCAGCGATTCGTAAATCAGGGTGACGATAATCAGTGGTTCGAACTTTTCGTTTATGATATGGCTGCTG
>Ga0315279_10008019_pt1 | contig 12895 bp, 10 predicted proteins | sample YL17G06_20_MG_FD_203694 | JGI IMG/M metagenome (GOLD analysis project Ga0315279, IMG submission 203694) | Sediment microbial communities from Yellowstone Lake, YNP, Wyoming, USA - YL17G06_20 | ecosystem: Environmental > Aquatic > Freshwater > Lake > Sediment | place: USA: Wyoming | collected... | reverse complement strand
TGGATGTTGATGTCAAGATCCTTGGCCATCGGCGGCTCTCCATCATCTTGGTTTGTGCGGCTTGGACGCGACGCGGTCGACGTGGGCCTCGGCGGGCGGATCGGCCACCTCGTAGACGCCGTTGAACAGGCGGAACTCGGCCATAACCTGACCCATCGTCAGCCCGAACTCGTCCAGAACGTCCTTGGCGGCGTTGTTGTTGGGATCGGAGATCAGTCCCCGGCAGCCGTAGCACCGGCCGCCGTAGCTGGGGCACCACGCCCCGCAGCCCGCCCGCGCGACCACGCCCATGCAGTACTGGCCTTTGTGGTAGAGGCAGACGTTCTCCTTGAGCTTGCATTCCACGCAGACGGGAAAGTCGGGCAGCTTCCAGTGCCGCCCGGCCAGGACGGTCTTGACCATGTCCAGGAACTCGATGGTGCTGATCGGGCAGCCGGGAATCTCGTAGTCCACCTTGATGACCGCCGCGATGGGCAGCGCGGGGGAAGTCTCGAACCAGCCGGCCTTGTCGCCATAGACCGTCTTCATCGCCTTCTCGACGCCGCGGAAGTTCTTCAGCACGTTCAACCCGCCCGTGCACGCGCATGCGCCCAGGGCGACCACGACGCCCGCCTTGCCGCGGATATCCTCCAGCCTGGGGCGGTCGGACTGGCGGGTGAAGGCCCCCTCCACGAAGGCGATGTCGTAGCGGTCGGCCTTGCCGTCGATGGCCTCGCGGAACTCGACGATGTCCAGGGCCCCCACTATGTCCAGCAGCTCGTCCTCGCAGTTGAAGACCTGAAGCTGGCAGCCTTCGCAACTGGTGAAGTCAAAGAAGGCGACTTTCGGTTTGTCGGGCATCACGGATCTCCGGGTATCTCGGCCATGCCTGGTTCGCCATCGGACCGGTCATATTCCCTCGCGAAGGCGCATCACCTCGGCGTAGCTGAAGATGGGCCCCTCCTGGCAGACGTATACGTTGCGTATCTGGCAGTGGCCGCACTTGCCGAGCCCGCATTTCATCCTGCGCTCCAGCGAGCAGTAGATGTTCTGCTTCCTCATGCCCAGGCCGAGGGCCTCCAGCACGGCGAACTTGAACATCACCGGCGGGCCGATGATGAACGCGGCGGTGTTGGCCGGATCGACCTTGGGAATCTTGCGGAACAGCGTGGTTATCACGCCGGTGTTTCCCGTCCAGGTCTGGTCGCCGCGGTCGACGGTCATCATGAAGTCGCAGTCCTTGCGGTTGGACCACTCCTGGAGGTCATTGCGGTAGAGCAGGTCCCTGGGGCTTCGAGCGCCGTAGAGTATGGTAACCTTACTGAACCTGTCGCGGTTGTTGAGGGCGTCGAGTATGAAGCTGCGGCAGGGCGCCAGGCCCAGGCCGCCCGCCACGAACAGCAGGTCCATGCCGGCCACCTGGCCCATGTCGAAGCCGTTGCCGAACGGCCCGCGCAGGCCTATCGTCTGGCCGACCTCGTGCTGGTGGATGGTCGCCGTCACGTCGCCGACCGCGCGGACGCACATCTCCAGGTCGTCGCGCTTGCCGGGGGCGGAGCAGATCGATATCGGCGCCTCGCCGATCCCATAGACGCTGACTTCCATGAACTGTCCGGCCTTGTACTCGATGCCGCCGCCGTCGGTGAAGGCCAGCCGCAGCCACATCTCGCCGTCGGTGAACTTCTGCTTATCGGCGACCTTCGCCACGCGCGGCAGGTACGGCGAACTGGCCTGGGACGCCTGCTTGGCTGTCGTCTGCTGGGTCATTGGGGCTCCTGGATACCGGGGGCGATCAGGCGTCGAGCGCCACCTTCTGGTCGGCGATCTGCTGAAGCGCTTCGAGTATGGAGATGTTGGCCACGCAGTGCAGGCTGCACCGCCCGCACCCGACGCAGCCGAGCTTGCCTGTCCGCTCGAGGATGAACTTGCCTTTGCGGAATATCCTGTGGCGAAGCCTGTTGGAGCGGTCCTCGCGGAAGTTCTCGCCGCCGGCTACCTCGGCGAAGGACTTGAGCTGGCAGGAGTCCCACCTCCTCTGGCGGACGCCGCTGCGCCCATCGAGATTGGGCTTGTCCTGCACGTCGAAGCAGTAGCAGGTCGGGCAGACGTTAGTGCACGTGCCGCAACTGAAGCACCGCTTCGAGAGGGCATCCCACAGCAGCGAGTCGTAGCTGCTGTCGAGCAGTTCGCCCAGGTAGCGGATGCTGTAGGGCAGCCTCTTGGGGCAGTTGGCGGCCTTGTCGACGTCGTAGGCCTGCTTATCTGAGTGATCCTCCGGCCTGGCGGGCCCGCAGGCGCCGCTTGCCTTGGCCAACTCCGAGCCGGCCTCGCTGCCGATTTCAACGTAATAGCGGTCGCCCAGGTCGGTCAGGAACAGGTCGAACCCGCCCTCAGCCGGTTCAAGCGTGCCCATGTCGGCCATGAACTGATGTTCGTTGATGTAGGCGCTCATGTTCACGCCGACCAGGAAGGCCTGGTCGCGCCTGGCTCTGTAGTACGGGTCGAGCGGGGCCAGGCACATGGCCTTGTCCGTGGTCGCCAGGCCATGAAGGTCGTAAGGGTGCGCGCCGAGTATCGCGGTCGGCTCGGCCTTGATCTCGGACGAGACCCCCTCCGGCCCCCTGCCGGTGAAACTCAGCAGGTCCTCGTACTGAGGCATCAGGAGCTTCTTGGGAGGCAGGATTGTCTGGGTGTAGTCCATCCGGATCCCGGCGATCTGCTGGGGGGTCTCGATCCGCGCGAAGGCGTACTGGGGACCCTTGGCGACGGGCGCAAAGACCCGGTACTTGCCCATGAGGAACTCCACGAAGCCCTCGAATGCGTCCTTCCTCAAGATACGCGGCAACATCGGGTCTTTCCTTTCACGCCGATTGCGTCGGTCTTTCGACGGCGCCGTGGCCGGCTCTGCCGGCAGGCCCTCAGCATATCCGGGGCAACTCCTCGCCGTAGGGCATCTGGACGATCCTTCTTCCGCCGATGGCCGTCAACATCTCCACCAGCGGGCTGTCGGCGTTGGGGCCGACGCTGCCTATCACTGCCGGTCTGTCCGCCTGCCTGCACTTGTTCAGTATATCGACTGCCCTGCCGGCCGCCCCGGCGGCGACCACCGCCACGATCCTGCCTTCGTTCGCCGCGGCCAGCAGGTCGAGCCCGAGCATCTCGGCGGCCGCCCGTGCGGTCCTGTTGACCGGGATGGCGTCCTGGCTTATCTCGACGTCGCGCCCGGTCGCCACGGCGATCTCCACCAGCGCAGCCGCAAGGCCGCCGCGGGTCGGGTCGCGCATGAAACGCACGTCTTGCCCAAGTTTTTCCAGCAGCGGCTCGGTCATCCCGTTCACCGCCGCACAGTCGCTTTCAAGGTCGGCGGTGAAGCTCAGGCCTTCCCGGCAGCTCATCACGGCCATCGCGTGCAGGCCCAAAGGCCCGGAAAGCACGATCCGGTCGCCCTGGCGTATCCGCTCAAAGCCAAGCTCGCGGGCGGGCGGGACTTCTCCCACGCCCGAGGTCGTCACCACCATGCCGTCGACTTCGCCGCGGCGCACAACCTTGGTGTCGCCCGTGACGATGGCCACGCCCGCTTGGCTGGCGGCCCGCCCGGCCGATTCCAGCACTCGCCGCAGCAGGCCGATCTCCAGGCCTTCTTCCAGCACCAGGGCCAGGCTCATCGCCATTGGCCTGGCGCCAGAGACGGCCAGGTCGTTCACCGTCCCGCAGACGGCCAGCTTGCCGATGTCTCCGCCGGGGAAGACAAGCGGCTGGACGACGTAGCTGTCGGTCGTGAAGGCCAACCTGCCTGCCTGCCCGTCTGTTCCGGCCGAGCCGAAGGCTGCAAGCACCGCCGCGTCGGCCAGCTTGCCGGGCCGCTGCGGGCCGCCAAGGGCAGGAAGTATAACCTGCTCGACCAGCTCGCGGGTAAGCTGTCCGCCGCCGCCGTGGGCCAGCTTTATATAGTCGGTTTCGGTCACCAGTTTCTCAAGGGGACGCGACGACGGCTGCTCCGGGCGGCGCCCAGCGCCTTCAACCGGCCCGGCGCCCGTACTTGTACGCCGCCGCACAGGCCCCTTCCGACGAGACCATGCAGGGCCCGATGGGGCTGGCCGGCGCGCAGCGAACGCCGAACATCCCGCAGTCGGTCGGATCGCACCTGCCTGTGATCACCTCGCCGCAGCGGCAGCCCGCCGGCTCGCGGCTGGCGACCTCCGGCAGGTCGAAGCACCTGGCGGCGTCTTGCGCGGCGAACTCCTCCCGCAACTTGAGCCCGCTTGCCGGTATCACGCCAAGGGCCCGCCACGCGGCGTCGCAGCCCTCGAACACCAGGCCGATAATCCGCCTGGCCTCGACGTTGCCCTCCGGCGCCACGCTCGGGTACACCGTGCAGCACCTGGGCTGGTTCGCCGCGAGCTGGACCAGTATCTCCTCGATGCCCGCGACGACCTGGCCCGGGTCGAAGCCCGCCACCACGCAGGGCCTGCCGAACTCGGCCACCAGCGGCTGATACGCACGCCAACCCAGGATGACGCTCACGTGCCCTGGGCACAGGAAGCCGTCGATCCTGGCCTGCCCGTCCGCCAACAGTGCCCGCATGGCCGGCAGGATCACCTTGTGGGCGGTCAACACTTTGAAGTTATCGACGGCTTCGTTCCTCGCCCGCAGCACGGCCATCGCCGTGCCCGGCGTGGTGGTCTCGAACCCGACAGCCAGGAACACCACCTGCCTGCCCGGCGCCTTGCGCGCCAGTTCGACGGCCTGGTCGGCCGAGTAGACCACCTCGACCGCGGCGCCCCTGGCCCGCGCGTCGGCCAGGCTGCCGGAGCTTCCCGGCACGCGGACCATGTCGCCGTAGGTGGCGATCACTGCCTGGCCCCGCAGGGCCAACGCCACCGCCTGGTCCACGTAGGCCTGGTCGGTCACACAGACCGGACAGCCCGGCCCGCTGATGAGCTTAAGCCCTTCGGGGAGCAACGAGCGGAGGCCGCTGGCGGCAATGACCATCGTGTGCGTCCCGCAGACCTCCATTATCCGCAGCGCGTCGCGGCCGGCTAGCATCCCGCGGGCAAGTTCGTGAATTTTTTCACAATTCACCATCAAAACCTTGCCCTTCCGGAAGCGACGCCGTCTTTGGGAGCAATGGACGCCTCCAGACCTGCCAACCAGAGCCGGACCCTACTATACGGGAGGCACATCTTGCCAATCAACGTCATTCGAGCCTTCCAGAGCAGTTCACACAGGCGTGTACCCGTGGCACAGGCATCTTGCCCGTGAGTCGCAGGGCCATCCCCCCGGCGGGAAGTTCCGCTGGCGGCGTATTCCGCTTGGCCCTCCACACCGGCAAGTGCCCCACCTGCCCGCTTCGCAGCGGCTCGACTGAGCTCGCCGAAGTCAGGCGGGAGGGAGGAACCGGTACATCCGACCATGAATGCTCCAGACTTCCACTCCGGCATGCCTGCTCCGGCGGGACCGCCCTATTGTGCGGGCCCGGCGTGGAGGTCCATCTGCTTGAGGAGGTCGTATGTCTGCCTGGCATCCTGTTCGTCCAGCATGGCTATCGCGTAACCGGCGTGGACCAGCACCCAGTCGCCTTCCCTGGCTTCGGGCACGAGGGCAAGGATCACGCTGGTCCTGATGCCATCCAGTTCCACGGCGGCCCAGCCAGCCTCAATGCTCTCAATCCTTGCGGGTATTGCCAGACACATCCTTCAATCCTCTCGGTCCGATCGCTGCCGGGCCGGCGTGCTCCGCCCGGCCTGACTGTTATGAACGGGAAAGCCTGCCCGGCTCCTGGCCAGGGCGACGGCTGCTTGTCCCAACGATATCGCCCCGTCGTTGCAGGGCACGTCGCGGTGGCAGAGCATTTCCAGGCCGTCTGACCGCAGTTCGGCCGCCAGGCCGTCAGCCACGATGCAGTTGGCGAAGCAGCCCCCGGACAAGGCCACGGTGCGCAGGCCCGTCTGCTCGCATGCACGCCGGGCCGCGGAGGCCAGGAAACGCACCACGGTGTTGTGGAACTTGGCCGCAACCTCGCCCGCATCCGCCCCGCCGATAAGATCGAAGGCCATGCCCGCCACCATCGGGCGGAGGTCGATGAGAAAAGGCTCGTCGGCCGTTATCCTGAAAGCGTAGGCGTCGAGCACGCCGGGGGCAACCGCCGCTTGAAGCTTCATTGGCGCCTCGCCCTCGCAGCGATTCTCGGCCGCCACGCCGCACAGGCACGCCACCGCGTCGAACCACCGCCCCAGCGAGCTGGTCTGGGGCAGTTCGATGCCCGCCGAGAGGATCTCCACAGCCATGGCCGCCTGGTCCGGCCCGGCGAGTGCGGGCAGGTCGGCGATCATCTTCAGCACGTCCTTGCCGAAGGTGTCGTACATCGCCGCCACGGCCGGCCGGTACGTCTCGACGGAGGCCGCATCGCCGCCGACAAGAGGCATGTATCGCAGGTGTCCCAGCCTCCGGAAGCCGGCCAGGTCCGCCAAGAGGACTTCGCAGCCCCACGCTGCCCCGTCATCGCCGTAGCCCGTCCCGTCGCAGGCAAGTGCGACTACCGGGCCCTCTCGGCCATGCTCGGCCAGGCACGCCGCAATGTGCGCGTGGTGGTGCTGAACGCGCGTTATCGGCAGCGGCTGGCGTCCGGCCAGTTCGCCGCGATGGCGTTTGAGCGCGTACTCGGTGGATAGGTATTGCGGGTGCCAGTCCGCCGCCAGCAGTCCGGGCCTGACGTCGAACAGTCCCTCGAGGCGGTTGATGGTGTCAATGAAGTGGCGGTATGCGCGTCCGTCTTTCAGGTCGCCTATGTGCTCGCTGACGACGGCCCGTCCGTTGGCGGCCAGGCAGACAGTGCTCTTCATCTCCGCGCCCACCGCCAGCACCGCCGGGCCGCCCTTCCCGCCCACCGCCAAAGGCAGCGGCTGGGGGGCGTAGCCTCTGGCCCTGCGGAGGACCTGCACGCCGCCGCCAGGGGCGACCTGGACGACGCTGTCATCGATCCGGCTCTCGATCCGCCTGTTGTGAAGGAGCACGGTGTCGGCTATGGCCCCAAGGTGGGCCAGGGCGGCGTCGTTATCTTTCACCAGCGGCTCGTCGGAGTAGTTGCCGCTGGTCATCACAAGCGGAGGCAGGCCCTCGGCGAACAGCAGGTGGTGCAGCGGCGTGTATGGCAACATCACGCCGAGGGTGTCGTACCCCTCAGCCACCGCCGGCGCCACACCCGCGTCTGGGCGGGCCGGCATGATCACTATCGGGCGCACCGGCCCGGTGAGCAGTTCCTCCGCTTGGGGGCTGACCTGGCACAACGAACGGACCTGGTCCATGTCGCCGGCCATCAGCGCAAACGGCTTGGCGTCGCGCCGCTTGCGTTGGCGGAGGCTGGCGACGGCCTGGCGGCTGTCGGCCCGGCAGGCCAGGTGGAAGCCCCCCAGGCCCTTGATGGCGAGTATCCTGCCGGACCTGATGAGCTCGGCCGCCTTCCGGATCGGATCGTCGCAGTCGATCTGCCGGCCCGCGGTGTCGACCAGCCAGACCGCGGGCCCACAGGCAGGGCAGGCGATCGGCTGGGCGTGGAACCGCCTGGAGGCGGGGTCGCGGTACTCCGCCGAGCAGGACCGGCACATCGCGAACTCGGACATCGTCGTGTTCGGCCGGTCGTATGGGATCGCGCGGACGATGCTGTACCTCGGCCCGCAGTTGGTGCAGTTGATGAACGGGTAGCGGCGCCTCCGGTCGGCCGGGGCGTTCATCTCCCGCAGGCAGTCGGGGCAGGTGGCGGTATCGACCGTCACCTGGGCGTCGGCCAGCTCGCCGCCCTCGGAAGGCCTGATCTCAAAGCCCCTCTCCGCGGCGCGCACGGCCGCCGGCGCGCTGCGCAATGATGCGATCCGGGCGAGCGCGGGAAGCTCGCTCGGCAGGCGGCGCGTGAAGCCGTCAACCGCCCCGGCCGGTCCCTGTGCCTCGATCACGACTCCGCCGGGCCCGTTGAGCACCCAGCCCGCAAGGCCGGCTTGAACCGCCAGCCGGTACACGTAGGGGCGGAAGCCGACGCCCTGCACCTGGCCAGTGATTTCGAGTCGAACGCGCTGAATGGCATGGTCAGTCATGGAAAACGAGTCTCCGGACACCTGCCTGCCTCCGGCCCGCCTGCCGCGAAGCAGGCAGGTAGGCAGGCTCTATTCCCCCTATTCTAGCCAATACAGCCTGCCATCCGCACGCATATCCGCTGTCGCGCTGCGCCGCCGACGGGCTGCTTGACGGGCTCGCGCGGGCGCCGGCGGCCGCGCGGCCCCGGGGTAAGGACAGGGCGTTGTAAATCGCCCCAAGGGCGGCGATACTACCGCCGGTGGAACATGGTTGACCTCACGGGCAAGCTGGCCGGCAGGTTCATCGTCATCGACGGCCCGGACGGGTCGGGCAAGAGCACGCAACTCAAGATGCTCGCCGATTGGCTGCGGCGGGAGGGCGTACCCGTGGTGGAGACCCGCGACCCGGGCGGCACGGACATCGGCGACAATATCCGCCGGATCCTCCTGGACCGACGGCACAGGAGCATGACCATCGGATGCGAGATGTTGCTCTACATGGCCAGCAGGACGCAACTTATGGGCGAGGTGATCGCCCCGGCCATCGACGGGGGAGACTGCGTGCTGTGCGACAGGTGGGTGTCGGCGACGATCGCCTATCAGGCCGCCGAGGGCGCCATGTCGCCCGGGGAGATCGTGGACGTCTACGAAATCGCACTCCGGCGCGTCCGGCCCGACCTGACGATCATCCTCGACCTGCCCGCCAAGACCGGCCTGGCGCGGATTCCCGGCAAGGCCGACCGCATGGAGTCAAAGGGGCTGGGGTTCCATCGCAGGGCGAGGGACCTGTTCCTGGAGCAGGCCAGGTCCGAGCCCGCTCGTTTCGCGGTCGTCAGGGCCGGCGGAACGCGCCAGCAGGTCAACATGCGAATGCGGAAGCTTATCGCGACGTGGGATTTCGGATCTTGAGCGAACCGGACCTTCAGGACATCGTCGGCCAGGACGAGGCGATCGCCCGCCTTCAGCGGTACATGCGCGGCGGCCGCGCGCCGCACGCCATGCTGTTCGAGGGACCAGACGGCGTCGGCAGGCGCACCACCGCCGTTGCCCTGGCCAAGGGCCTGCTCTGCCACAGCCCTCGTGGCGTTGAACGCTCCCCATCCGCCGGCCAGCCGGCCCACGGCGCCTTCATCGCCAATTGCGGGCGGTGCGACGACTGCCGCATGATGGCCGCGGGAACGCACCCCGACTTCCACCCTATATACAAGGAGCTCGCCCGCTACCACGACGACCCGGACGTCCGCGGCCGCGTCATGCAGGAGCTGGGCATAGAGGTCATCCGCAGCTTCCTGATCGCCCCCGCCGGCCTGACCTCGGCCAGGGGCAAAGGCAAGGTGTTCGTCGTACTCGAAGCCGAACTGATGAGCGGCGCGGCACAGAACGCCCTGCTCAAGACGCTGGAAGAGCCCCCCAGCGACGTCACGATAATCCTGGTGTGTCAACGGCTTGACTCGCTCCTGCCAACCACGCTCAGCCGCTGCGCCGCCGTCCGGTTCGGCCCGCTGCCGAGGCAGTTCGTCAAGGACAGGCTGATGGAAACCGGCGTCGACCAGGAGCAGGCCGAGTTCTGGACGTCCTTCACGGACGGGTCGCTAGGCCGGGCGATCGAGCTGGCCGGCAGGGACATGTACCCGGTCAAGTGCAAACTGGTCGACAAGCTGGCCGAGGGAGGCGGCGGGCTGGGCGAGCAGTTCTCCGAAACGGCCGACAAGCTCGCAGCCGCCGAGGTGTCCCAGACGAAGAAAAGCCAGGGCGCCGATCTTTCCAAAACCCTCGCCTCACGCCGCGCCGCCGGGCTCATGCTGGAGCTGATAGCCGGGGCGTACAGGGACGCACTTGTCCTGGTCACCGGATGCGGCTCACTGGCCGCCAATGCCGATCAGGCCCCGGCCGTCGAGGCGATTGCCGGCAGGTTCAGCGCCGGCACGCTGGCCGGGATCATCGAATCGCTCAGCCGTTACGAACAGCTTCTGTGGCGGAACGTGAGCCCGCGGCTGGTCTGGGACAACGTCGCGTTGACCTGCGCATCCGGGCAAGGGCCAGACCTTTGAGCCCGGCCGTCCCCGCCTATGCCGCCTGAGGCCCGATGGAAAACACGGGGCCTGCTTCCGTGGAAGGGACAAGATGCAGAAGTTCAAACGTTCATTGTGGTACCTCTGGCCGTATCGCAACACCCTGGCGCTCGCCCTGCTCTGCGTGATCGCCATATGCGTGCTGTGGGGCGGCGGGCTGGGCATGATCGGGCCGGGGGCGAGCATGCTCCTGGATGAGGAAGGTTTGCACGGCTGGGCTTACTCCAGGCTGGCCAAGGATCGCCTGGGCGCCCGCGTCAGCGTCATCAGGAGGCCGGCTCTTGCCAGCGCCGGATCGGACGCCCGCTACGAGGCCATGCCGCTTCTGGTGCTGTCCGTCAGCGGCATGTCATCTCATGGCCCGGCAGGGCAAGCGGGCATCAAGGACGGGCAGTGGCTCGTGGGGACGCGATCGGATGATGGCCGGCTGCGACTGGTCCGGGGCGATGAACTGCTCCAGTCCATCGCCGAATCGGCGCCCTCGGGCAAACTGGTGCTGCACGTCTTCGATCCGGTAACGCGGAATGAGACCGACGCCGACGTGAAGATCAAAGCCCCCGGATGGGACGCCGGCTTGCTGGGCAAGGCCATCGGCCTGATCCCCAAGCCCAGGGGGCCGGCCGACAGATACAGCATGTTCCTCTGGATGCTCGTGGCGGTGCTGGTGATAACCTACCTGCGGGACCTCTTCACTTTCATCCAGGAATACCTTGTGGAGACGGTTGTCTACCGGGCGGTCATCGACATCCGCCAGGACACCTACGACGTCGCACTGCGCCTGCCCTTGACCTTCTACAGCGACAAGGGCACCACCGACACGATGAGCAGGTTTATCAAGGACACCAACAACCTGGCCACCGCGCAGGTGACGCTCTTCAGCAAGACGCTGGCCGAGCCCGCCAAGGCCGGGGCGGCCCTGGTCGTGGCGTTCATGTTCTCGTGGAAGCTGACGCTCCTGGCGATGGTCGCCGGGCCGCCGGCGTTCCTGGTGATCCGCAAGCTGGGCAAGCGGATGAAACGGGCCTCGACCAAGGCCCTTCAGGGCTGGGCCGGGGTGCTGGCCGTCCTGGAAGAGACGCTCAACGGCATCCGCGTCGTCAAGGCCTACACCATGGAGGGGACCGAGAGGCAGCGGTTCCTCAGGGCCAACAAACGCCTCTTCTATCAGCAAAGGAAGATGGCGCGGATAGACGCGGGCATCGGCCCAGCCGTCGAGGCCCTGGGCATCACCGCGGCGGTCGGGGCCGGCGCCCTGGGAGGGTTCTGGATGTCCACCGGGCAGATGGCGCCCCCCGACTTCCTTGGCGCGATGGGGAGCATGGCCGCCATGTTCGACGCGTTCAGGAAACTGTCCAAGGTCCTGAACCGTTTCCAGCAGGCCGAGGCCGCCGCCATCAGGATATTCGAGCTTCAGGACCAAGCCCAGGAAAGGTCCCTGCCGGGAGCCCCGATGCTGCCGCGACACAGCCGGGACATCGAGTTCCGCCACGTCAGCTTCCGCTACCCCGCCGCCGCCGACAACGCCCTCACCGACATCAGCTTCAGGATCCAGGCCGGCCAAAAGGTCGCGATCGTCGGCCCCAACGGCTGCGGAAAGACGACGCTCGCCTCGCTGATCCCCCGTCTGATGGACCCGGCGGCTGGCACGGTGCTGATCGACGGCCACGACGTGTCGGAGTTCTCCATCAGGTCGCTTCGCAGGCAGATGTCGGTGGTCACGCAGGACACGGTTCTGTTCAACGCCACGATCAAGGAGAACATCGCCTACGGCCTGCGCCGCCCGAAGGAGGACCGCGTGCTTGCAGCCGCCAGACAGGCGTACGTGGACGAGTTCGTCCGGGAGTTGCCCGAAGGCTACCAGACGATGGTGGGCGAGCACGGCGCGACGCTGTCGGGAGGCCAGAAGCAGCGCATCGCAATCGCAAGGGCGATTCTCCGCGATCCGGCCATTCTGATCTTCGACGAGGCCACCAACCAGATCGACGCCGACTCGGAACGGCGCATCAACGAGGCGATGGTCGGGTTCATGGAGAACCGAACGACGCTGATCATCGCCCACCGGTTCGCCACGGTCCTCCAGGCCGACGCGATACTCGTGATGAGCGACGGAAGAGTGATTGACGTCGGCACACACCAGGACCTGCTGGAGCGCTGCGGTCTCTATAGCCGCCTTTACGACACGCAGCTTGTCGACGCTGGCGGCAGGTGAGCCCGCCCGCCGCCAGGGGACGCACGCGCCCATGAGCCCAGGACAAATCCCAGACCAGCTCGAAGCGACGAACAGCCGATACGGCACGATCCCGCGGGCGGCGCTGCTGGCCATGATCGTCCTGGGGGCCCTGGTCCCCCTTTGGCTGCTTACAGGCGGCGGCATGGACCGGCCAGACCACGGGCGGGACCTAGCGGGCGCCCTTCTGACCGCCGTCACCGAGGGCGGCATGGCCGCCCTGATCGCCGTGGCTGCGGGAGGGTTCGGCTATCCGGTCATCCGCCGGCTCTCGCCAGCCTCGGCGCCGCTGGGGCTGGTGGTGATGACCGCCTGCGGACAGGGGCTGTGGCTAATCTCGACGGCGGTGCTGCTTGTCGGGGCGGGCACGACCGGGCTGCTGAGGCCCTGGCTGTGGTGGCCGGTGATCGCGGCGGGCGTGATACTGGCCGCGTGGCAAGGCAGGAGGAGGCTGGAGGAGTGGCGCATTCCCCTACGCCTGGACGGCAGGGCCTTGACATGGGTGGCCCTCGCCGCGGCCATCGGGGTCTGGCTGGCAGGGGCGACGACGA
>Ga0315279_10008018_pt1 | contig 12897 bp, 6 predicted proteins | sample YL17G06_20_MG_FD_203694 | JGI IMG/M metagenome (GOLD analysis project Ga0315279, IMG submission 203694) | Sediment microbial communities from Yellowstone Lake, YNP, Wyoming, USA - YL17G06_20 | ecosystem: Environmental > Aquatic > Freshwater > Lake > Sediment | place: USA: Wyoming | collected... | reverse complement strand
AGTCTGTGGGTGGAATAGAATTCCTGGTATCGTTTCTTTTGCTCTATGGTGGCATTTGGAGAAAGGAGGACTTCACGGTCTTCAGCAGCAAAGAGAAATATGAGCCGGTATACCAGGCGCAGTAATTGACGATAATAATCCTGCTTTTCAAGTTCCCCGCTATGAAGCCTGTTTCGCAACGCGCTATTAGCAGGATTATCAATGAATCCAGCACCAAATAATGCTATCGCTTTTTCAACGCCACCACGAAGGTCTTCCAGCATGCGTGTGCCCTGGTCCCGTGCCTGCTGGACCCATTGTTCCATGAAGCACTCAGCAATGTTGGCGGCTTCAAATCGGGATTGATGACACAGGAGCCAGAGAACTTTGAAATCTGAATAGACCTCATTTTCGAACATCGTCTCAAGGTCAAATTCGATGTATGCCTGACGAGTCAAGCTGACATTATCTCGAAGAATTCGGAGTATCAATCCGTTTGAAACAAAAGCCCAGATATGGTCCACGCTGCGGTTAAGGAATTCCTGGACCATTGAATATGGGCTGCTTCTGGATGCGCCAGCAACACCCTGCGTCCTTTTGTCAAGATCAACACCACTGCCAACGAGGTGAACTGGCAGCTTGCCACGGATATGAGATATCGCATACTGTTTTCCTTCAATATCGATGGCTGTAGCCTTATCAAGCCGGCCATATTCAAGCGACGTAAATAGTGGAAGCAGCCATTTCTCGCGTGTGATAGAAGTTCCGATATCACTATCGGCAAGTTTTCCTCGTGCAGCCTGGAATGCCTGCCATGCATTCTTCATCCTTGACCAATCGGCGCTTATTCTCTGGAGAATCGTTTCGCCTTCGATCAGGTGGTAATCTGCTGAAGAATTTCCAACAATATCCCTTTCGAATGATTCGATGCGCCGAATAAATTCAATCGGCAGCAATCCGCCTTCGGAGCGGATAGTAGTGAAGAGTTCTTTTTGACGAGTTTGCATTTGTGCTATTTCTTCAATGTTACAGGGTCGTTAGAAAAGATAGCCGCCATGCCAAACAGCTTATATTTATCTTCAGGTTCACATAGGCCACATTTTTTGCATTCGTTATCCTGATAAATCGGTTCTGCTAAACTAAAAACACAATCGGCTTTTTTAAGTTCCTTATTAAGCGCAGCCCACCTTTTGCCTCTATCCTTGATATCGTTCTTCGTCCATTTTGCCACTATCGTTCTGTCTATTGATTGACATATCGCAATATTAAATCTTTTAAGCTTTTTTGAGCTTATGTGAAAAAGTCTTTTGTCGGGATTGAATTTGTCCATTCGTCGAATGTCTTCTGTGATTTCTTCAACTTCATCTGTGTTATGAAGTCTTTTTGCCTCTACCACCAAGATCACATTGTCAAGTAAATTTAATGCTATTAAATCAATTTTTGCTCGTGAGCCTTTTTCTATTGGCTGTTCTTGATAAACAAGAAAATTCTTTTCTAACAATATTTTTGCCAAATAGAGGGACAGATTTCGTTCTCGCGGTGATTCACATAGTTCGCAACTTTCATCATAAATACCGGGGAAATATGAATAGAGTGACTTCCCATAATCATTCAATGCATTCGTAATCATTTCTTTTATATCTTTAATTACTAAACTCATAGGCGTTACATTTCCATTTAGGGCAAGTATACGTAGACTCCTAAAACATCCACCGGCAATTTTGGCTCTACAATGTATGTAATACCCTTCTTTGCAGATGCCGTTCTTACCCTCCGATGCGCATCAAGTAAATCATTGCCGATCACGGATGCCGTTTCCTCAAGATGTGGTTTTATCGCTTCAAACTCTTCGATTATCCTTGCAATTGTAATCTTCTGCTGTTGAGGATGAATATTTTCAATCGGCTTTGCGGAAAGCAGAGCCTGAGCTTTATCTTCTTCTATCCATTCAGCCTGCGTAGGCGCTGCTTGAAAAGCCATAAGCCTGCAATCTTCCGCAAGGAGTGTCTTGGCCTGGTCGCCTATTTGCGAAATGATATGGAATCTGTACCGCACCAGCAGGATTGTTGTCCGCTTGGATACGGCATTGGTTCGAATCACGCCGCACCGGCGGGCCGCAGGAGCAGAGATGGCGGTATCGAGCGCTGTATCTACGACGTAGTTTGCAAGGCTTTCAACCAAGGGATGGGTTCGAGGAATGTAATGCCCTTTTACATTGGCTGTGGGGTTGAAATAGAGCGTAAATTCGTTGCCCATTCCGGTTGCGGACCATATTCTGTCTTTCAAGACAACCGGGCACCGCTCAATATTCACTTTGATTGCTTCTTTTCCATTTACAGCGGCACCAAGCGCCTGCAGGGAATTTTTTAAAAAATCCTGCATCTGGACTCCAGCTCCGACTGCTTGCTGCATAGCACGGATTTCAGGAAAGATTTCATCCGGTTTAATGAGTCGCTGAGCAAAAACCGTCCGGTTCTTCTTCGTACGCTCTTCGATTGACCGCCATTCCTCCATTACAGCCTCTTTTTGCGGAGCAAGTATCTGATCAAGGAAACTCATCTGTTCAGCTTCGCTTGAGCCCTTTCGCAGCAATAGCCCTTCAAAAATGGCTTCGACAACCTGACTCGAATTTGTCGGCACCGGGACCGATATTCCAAGGGAGGACCGGATTGAATCGTGTTTGCGGAGCAACACATCGAGAACAATACCATCAATTTTGTTGTCAATTCCATAGTAAGTTACAACACGTACCTCAGGCTTTTTTTGGCCAAACCGGTCAACACGGCCGATACGTTGCGCATGGCGAGTCGGGTTCCAACTCAAATCATAATGAATTGCAGAATCGAAGAAGCCCTGAAGGTTGATTCCTTCACTGAGGCAGTCAGTACAGACCAACACTCTTTTGTCTTCTTTACCAAGCACTTCAATTCGTTCCTCACGTTCAGTTGGTGCAAGCAATCCTGTGACACAATCAACTGCAACCCCTTTGAGGACAGTCCTTAAATGTTCCGCAACATATTCGGCCGTTGGTATAAACCGGCAGAACACAATCGGCTGAAATCCTTCATGCACAAGTTCCTTGATCAGGCTTGTTGCTTTTTCCAGCTTCGTATCTTCCTTTCCCCTCAGCGCATCCGCTTCCCGTGCCATCGCTTGCAGTCTTGACCGGTTGGAGTCAGTGTTGTCTGCGCAGGTGTCAATATCTCCTCCTGGTGCGTAATCGACCGGCTGTGTCGAATCATCTTCATCAAGATCCATGACCACGCGCTTGCCGTGTTCATCCATTTCTTCGATGGATTCCAGCCCCAGCACTTCCGCCCGGTTTCTCATGGTTTCAGCAGCGGCTGCCGGACTTGAAGCCAGGGAGCGAAGCAGGGCAAGAGCGGACCACCATCGCACACGTTGCCGGTAGCTTCCCTGTTCGAGATCTTTCACCATTTCTTGAGTGTATTTTAGAACTTTGTCAAATAGGCTTGAATATGCTTTGGAAAGTTTAAATGTTTCTTCCCGCTCTTTACATAGCGGAAAATGCGTTTCGCCGTCATATTCATATTCCTTAATATCAATCCTGTTTCTCTGGACAAGATTTTCTGAGAGCTTTCTTCGATAATGTTCGTTCTCCTTGCCGGTTAGATCCAACGGCAGACCAGCAAACGAAGGGTCAAGAAAAGCGAGAAGTGACCTGAAAGCATCTTCATTGCCGCTATGCGGGGTCGCTGTTACTAAGACGAGGTGTCGATGTTTGTCCTCTGCAAGTTTTTTTACAAGTTCAAACCTTTGATGCCGGCCACGTTTCTCCTGGATTCCCCATGCACATGTATGGGCTTCGTCTACTATCACAAAATCAGGACATTTCTGGAGAAAGTCCTCCCTATGCCTGTCTGATTTTATAAAGTCGAGAGACACGATCACATTGGGATACCTATCAAAGATTGACTCGCCCATAGCGCAGCCACGCTCAAGCTTCTTTACCGTGCTTGCGAGAACCATCTCGGCATCAATATGGAATTTTTCAGTTAATTCCTGTTTCCATTGAGGTACCAAATGTGGTGGGCAAAGAACCACCATCCTTGATATTTCTCCACGGGAAATAAGTTCTTTTGCGATCAGACCCGCCTCTATAGTTTTTCCAATACCTACATCATCCGCAATTAGCAGACGTACTGTTTCCTGGCGTAAGGCCATGAGGAGGGGTACAATTTGGTATGGACGTGGCTCAACAGCGATGTTACCAAAGCAACGAAACGGCCCCGCAGAAGACCGGAACCCTAACCGAATAGCTTCTCTTAGCAATCTGCAGGAATTATTATCGCCAAGATCTTCAGGATTAGGCAGCGCCAGCATATCCATTTCAATATTTTCGAGGTCTGTAAAGATACCAGTAGCTTCAAGGGTATGGCCACCTAAGGGTTGTACCATTACCCATTTTTCAGACGATTCGGGCTGCACGACCCACTGCCTTCCACGGGCTTTGACTATGGTGCCAACAGCAAATGACATTTATTCTCCCTATCTTCTATTCCTTGTTGTCAATGCCAAAAACCCATATATAATCCTGGGCTGTCTGTTTCCATGTTTGCCGATCTGTCTTAAAAAGAACCGGCGTATACCCTAAATCCTCAGCGCGAGCCATACTTTCTCGAAGGTTCGGGGTATTCATATCCTCCATGAAAATAGCAGCTCGTGCTTCTCCTTCGTATACCCATATAGCCCCGCATTCTTTTAAACGATGCGTATCCGCCGCGCACGTCGGTTCTCGAAATTTTTCACTCCTGATGAAATTAAGCCAGTCTATTGATGGCTGGCTTTTTGTTGCGGCCAAGCCGCTTGCATTGTCACCGACCTGAATGCCAGGCTCTGTCTGATTACTAATTTTGCAGTTCTTTAATGACATCAGAAGGTCTCTTATCGATTTTCTATCGAGGCTTTGATGAAGTGTCTGGTTGGAATAAGTCAACAGACAATCATAGCATGCCGCTTCGCATGGTTCTTTCCTCTTATCCGAGCCACCGAGATCACTACCGTTTGCCGGATCATAATGACAGATTTCAAGAGCGGATTCAATGACCCTCAGGATAACGCCCTTCTCCTCGACTAATCGGCGAAGCACCCCAGCGCCGCCCTCCGAAGCTTCATATATGAGGATTTGTGCAGGATTTATGCTGTCTGGAAGCGCCTCAGCCGCAATCTCATTATCCTCAAGCTGAAAAACCGCCAGAATCGCATGCTTCAATGCCGTAAGCAGCGAAAAGAATTGTATTCCTTCGATTTTGATCAGCGGCTCTATAATGAGGCAGTTCTTTCTGTCCTCAACAAATGGGATAACTCTCTTAACCCTTTCAACATCGTCGGCAAATTCATCTTGCGTATCCTGAACATATTCCGGGGGCTTGCCCCATCTGCCTTTTAAGGCGTCCATATCAAAACCAGGCTGATCCCCCTTTTTCTGTCGAGCCCACCCAAGATTAATACGCCAGAGCGTTGCCGTATGCCCATATTTCAGTTTGAAAACCGGTTGTTGCTCTAGAAGAATTCTAGTTTCGGCAATGATTGGTTTACCCTCGCGACGTGCAAAACGGTATGCAGTTTGGATATTATATCCGAGCCTCATCCGTTCTTCTTCATCTGAGTTGATCCGTTCCCGCCTTTGAGCCTTAACATTGCAAATTCGGAAAAGGTTGTAAAGAGTTGCACCAAGTTCGCTCTTGCAATTTTCGCAAACATCCGGCAAAACACCATCACGGGGAAGGTTGAGATAACCGCATGATGAACATCTGCGAACATCAAGAGTCGGCAACGAATGGTCTACAGATCGTTCTGCAGGTACAACAACACTGTTGATTGAATACTTTGTCCCCTCATGATAAATGATTGCATGAGGGCCAAATTCAGAAATAGCAAGGAATCGCGGCCGGGATATTTCATCAACGCAGTATTTCCCTTTTCGCTTCGCGGGAATATACGCGGTAATAGGCAGACGCGGGAAGTTATATCCGGGTAAAAAACCTTCACTTGCAAAATATCGATAGCTGTTATAATCAGAGTTAAGTTGATTCATATCTTCTGAGAGCAGAAGCTCAAGCATGTTCTCCGCTTCCCACCGGGAACGTTTTGCCTTTTCTTTCTCAAAAGAATTCTGCGAGTAATCATCAATAACCTTCTGTGCGTTCTGTTTCTGCTGTTCAGCCGACCTGAAAAGATCCCTCCATCGTTCGCAGGCGTGGTCAAATTCGCCAGGCGCCTCGTTAATCACAGACTCAAGCCAGATTTCAGAATACCAACCAGCTCTATCAAGATCATTCTGAAGAGGTGATAAAAGACGATGTGCCTTAGTAAGCGCGCGGGAACAGGCCTCCCTGTTATCAATGGTCTTCTTAACTTCCGCAATCAGCGCAAGGCTGTTGCGGTCGGAAAGGTCTATGATAGAACGTAACGATCTGCCAAGATCAATATTAATTTCCGAAAGCCATATTGCCTGAAGATGAGAACGGATCAAGTCTTCATTCGCAAGGTCTACTTTTGGGGGAGCCACAATACCCGCAACCATTTTTTCCGGCCGCAGGAAAAAGTATTGATCGTGTGAATTGCCATTTGAACAATAAGCAAATACGAGCGCCGGTTGTCCGCTTCTGCCTGCACGCCCACTACGCTGAGCATAGTTTGCCGGGGTTGGGGGGATATTCCTCAGTCCTACTACATTCAATTGTGCAATATCTACACCAAGTTCCATTGTGGGTGAACAAAAGAGAACCGGCAATTCTGCTCGTGTGAAAAGCTTTTCGCGTTTGATTCTTTCCGCTTGTGGAACCTGGGCTGTATGTTCGTGCGCATGAACCCCAACAAGTGCCCTTGCCATGTTCTGATAAAAATCTACAAAGAATGGATTGGTATGTCCGCCCTCTTCGGATTGCCCGTGCATCCGCAGCGGATCAAACATTGACTTAGTTCCATCTGCAGCGTTCCAAACAATTTCCGAAGCGCGCAATTGATAACCCTTTTCTTTTCGCCTTCCACTTGCTTCTATCTCTTCAATCACATTTCGTTGCTGCAAAACTTCGAACAAGTCTTTGATTATCTGTTCCGTTTCTTTGACGGAGGGAGTGCCATTTCGATCAAACGTTCCTGTTCTGCGCAAATACTGCCCAAAAAGCCCGAGTGGAGTTAGGTATACATCGGAAAACTTGCTTCCCGCTCTTCCATCGTCAGGTTTTTCGAGGTGCATGACTGTAGCAGTTTTAAGGATGGAATCTTCATCCAAAGCCCAGGATTCATTTAGGAAACTTCTGCTGCGTTGACGAATGCGTTCCTGGTAATTGTATTCGAGATATTGAACGCTTATTGCGAGTTCGCGGCGCATGTGGTCAAGTAAAACTCGACAAACTGTTGCACGTATATCAGAAGAAGCACCCTCAAGAAATTTGCTTCGATTCTTCCAAAGCGAAGAATCAGAAGCTATTTCACTCAAACCAAGGTAATCGATTGTAAGCAGGCCGCACTGCTCAAGATTCGGGGATGTGATTCGCCAACCACGTCGCAAGTCCACATATAGGCTATAACCCAAAACATCCTGTAGAGCCTTATTTATCTCATCTACCTGACGCGGGGTGGGATTTTCAATCTGAGAATACAATTCAAGAGGAAGGTTTTCTCGTAACGAAGAGAATACTTCGAGAGCGAGATTATCGTAGCGAAGCCCCGAATTTCCAATACGCAGGGCTGAAGCGTGGAGTGCACCTCTTAATAAACTTATTTCTATGAAGTCATTGAAATGACCGGCCTGAAGGGATGCATCTTGCCGATTATCAGTAAAACTCAGAAGCTTCCGCGCTTCTTTCGGTAACGATGTTTCTTTTTTAAGATGAAGAATGGTTGAGATACCTGAAACTGTTGTCGCAGAACTTCGCCCTTCCGTCCCGAGAGTCGAAAGTTTTCCAAAATCAGAAAGGAGTCTTGCGCCGTATGCAACACGGCAATTCAGACAGAAAGAAAATGGTGATTGCACAAAAGCATATTCAGGCCCAGCCGGATTTTCCTTGCCAGCGGCGTCAATGTTAAAATGAACCGGTAGTTTTTTAGAATAATTGCGTTTGATTTTTCTTTTTCCATTCTCGATCTCAATCCACGCATCAGGAACACGATCATTAATCTGTTCGATATCATGAGGCCAAGGTCTGTGGCTATCAAGGAAAAGAAATCCTGAAATCTCCCTACCTTCGTCATCGCTGAATCGATCATTCAATTCACGAGGAACGAAGGTAAATTTACCGCTTCCTGGTTCCCGAACAGCTCTAACACAGTAATATTCCTGCCCACATTCTCTGCAAAATACAAGAGGTAGAAGGATTTTTTCTCGATCACCCGGTACGAACTGCTGCCCTTGCAGCGTTACATACCGCTCATCTTCCTTTTGTAAAGATGCGTAAACTCTATCGCCTCGACTGAGAAACTGATGGACCTTGAAACCGAAAGGCTTTCGCTTTTTCTGCGGATGCTCTTCACACTCACTGCCTTGAAGCAATGCCGTCATTATCGCTTGCGCACAGATATCCAGAGGGAGCGTCGTAAGGTCAGCCAGTTCTTTATCAACACCAGTACGTCCTGTAATACATCGCGGTATAGCACGAACCAGACGCCCTGAGTATGGCTCTGAACGCACCCCGAACACATTTTCAATCCATTGCACAATGGGACGATCAATAAATGCCTGATAAGTTCGTGGCAGCAAAAGTTGGTTTCCTTTTGCCGCTTCTTCTTTCAACTTGTCAATAAAAACAGGGTCTTTCAAATCGATTTCTTTTGTTGCGCGTATCAGCGTTTCGGAAATCACGTTTTCCGGCTCAAAAGCAGAGCCAAAAATCAGCGACGAGAATTCGGCCACTTCTTTTTGTTGTTCTTGGAAATTTCCCATGGTTGACATGGTTGCGGAAGTTCCTACACACTGTGCATCAGGTGCCTCCAAACGCTCCTTGAGGCGGCGAATAAGATAAGCCACATCGGCACCTTGCCGTCCGCGATAGGTATGCAACTCATCGAACACAAGAAACTTTAAACCATGTCCGGATTCAATAAGATCCTTTTCCTTTACCCTGGTAAGTAAAAGCTCTGCCATTACATAATTTGTCAAAAGAATATCCGGGGGATTTTCTATGATTCTTTTCTTTTCAGAATCATCCTCCTGTCCTGTATATCGTTCAAACTTCACGGGGGATTTTCCACCGGAATAGCCGAATTCAAGAAACTTTTTCAGTTCGCCCATCTGACTGTTTGCCAGTGCATTCATCGGGTAGACGATGATTGCCCGAATACCATTACCGCTACCATTGCGGAGTATGTAGTCAACAATCGGAATGATATAGCAAAGACTTTTGCCGGAGCCTGTACCTGTGGTCATGGTGTAGTTTTTTCCGGTACGCGCGATTTCTATAGCTTCCCTTTGATGTTTATGAAGCATTATTGGAACACCTGTCCCACCTGATTCATCTTTTTTTGCCCTGAATATCTTTAAACATTCAGGGTGCAATAGATTCTGCTTTACCAAATCATCAATCCACCCGCCCTCTTCGAAATGCGGATTAAGCTGGATAAGGGGGTCAGGCCAGAGAAGACCGCCGGTAAGTTCATCCTCGACCTTCCTGCCGATTATAGAGTCATTAATACGGATAAAACTTCGAATGAAATTGGCATAGTCCCGTACAATACGGTTCCGGAGTTCAAAGACCTGCATGGGCTGTTCCTTCCTGCTTTTCCGCTATGCTCAGTACCGACGCACAAAGCTTCTCTCGTTCGTTCAAAAGACACTTGCTGGTGAGTTCGAAAGTAGAATATTTGTATTTATGGGAATTAATATTCATATTTGCATTTCATGTATAATGAACTTCATCAACAAATTCGGTAATACGCTTGTCCATTTCCATTCGCTTATTCTGCTTTATCATTTCCAGTAATTCAGATATTCTTGTGTCATCAAAACCGATAACCATCCCGCGACCGTCCTTAAATGTATCGATACAACGCTGCAAGAAGAGAGCACGGTTCTCAAATCTTCTGCAACACAAGAAGCCTATTACACCACGGTCACGGGAGAACCGTCCGCTTAGTTGGTCAAGCTCTGGGTTAGCCACATCGGTAGAGTAGTTCTTGCATTCAATGGAGATAAACGGACAATGGATTTTGCGAATTTCGTGGAGCCTTCGAAATATGCCGTTTTTTGCTCCATTCTCCATTACAATATCAATCCTCTTTCGGCCTTCATGTATTTCTTGTTCCTTCTTTGGATAAATCAGGAAAGGGAAAAAGATGAATTCCAATACTCCTATCATTAAACTGTGATAAGTTGACGCATAATCTGACCCGCTTGGTATACTCGCTAAAGCTGCAACAAGTGATTCTGCCAGAACAATTTCCTCTTCGGAGCCCTCATTAATTTCTGTGTGTTCTTTTTCAATTCTGTTCAGTTCTTGTCTGTACTTTAAAAGAACCTTTGGATTACTTTTCGAAAACTCAAATAGGAATTCTTTAGAGAATGGATACTTAGCTTTCAAATCTTTCTTATATACTTTCTGTCTTCCACTTTTCAATGTTCGTACAAGGCTCGACCCAGCAGAGAGATTTTCGACCTGAAGGAAATTGAGTACGTAATTATTGTAATAGTCGCCGGAGTCGTAGTCGAGTGAATACCGCGCAACAAATTTCGGCACAAGAAGTATTGCCTTGTTTCGGTATGTTGGTAGTGTGTAGTAATCGCTTACCCAGGCATTAGCCTCTGGCGAGAAATGCGGCGCAAGAGGAACCTGGCTTGTTGCCACATTATGCAGTTTACATTGTTCAAAAGAATATTCTGCAAGTTTCTTGCGTATAATGTTTGTAGTAAGGTCAGAGATTTTGTCTCTGCTAATGCCTTCAATCATTAATTCACATTCTTCAAGCGATGAAAGGAAACCTGTTTTTACGGCAGTTGATTCACTAATAGCTTTGAAAAGCTGGTCAGCCTGAAAACGGCCTATCCCTGCGCCTTGCGGCCTATTTGAGGAAAAACCGAGATGAGTTTCGTTAGGTTCTTTGAGGTATTGAAGAAGCTCTTTTGCCTTATCAAGATTGTTTGAACGGATGCTTTCTATAATAAGCTGAAAAAAGTAGCTTATCAATCCGTAACATTCTTGGCTCCACTGATCGCGACGCTGTGAAATTGCATAAGGATCAATAAATAACCGAATGTCTTTACCGAGTGGAATATCCACAAAATCGACTTCGGCTTGTGCTTTCTTTATTCCGAATGCTTTTGTGAATGTCGGCATCTAATCCTTCTTTTTGCATTGTCTTCCCGCCCACAGCAGGGACAGTGCTGCCTCTTGGGAATGGATGCTTTACGTTTGCATACTCAATTTGAAATATATTCTATCTGTTTTAATCCGCCGTCGCTCTTAAATGGAGCAATTCCTTTTTCGAAAATGTTTATTTCAGTAACCGACATTATTTCACCTCCCAATGTCCGCCCTTGTCCGGCCCGATACGCCTCAGAACTTTTTCCTTTTTTAAAAGCCGGATATTTTTCTCTATCCCTTTGATGGACAAACCGGTTTTTTCCGCCAGTTCATTCATTGTGATCCGGGTATTTTCTCTGATTATGTCCAATATTTTCTCCCTACTTTTCTCCCTACCTTTCTCCCTACTTGCGCTGCCTTTTTCTATTCCCTTTTCCGGGCCTTTGAGCGCGGTATTCCGCTTAAAGGTGATCGCAAACCAATGCTCATCCGCTTCTATGACCGGCGCCTCAAGCCCGTATTCCTTCATCGCGCCGCGAATGCGCTTCAAGCCCGACCCGACATGCTCGACAAGGTCCATCCGGTAAAGCATTCCAAAAAGAAGCGGATTCCTCGGAACGCTTCGTTTGCCCAGGTCCGCTATTTTTAATCCGGCTACAAGACCGCCGGGGTTGTGGATCTCGACCCTGTCATAGAAAATGAAAATCTGTATATTGGCGGGACTGCGATAATCACGGTGTGCAATGGCATTAATGATCGCTTCACGGAGCGCTTCTTCGGGCAATTCGAGCTTGTTCGTGCGCACTGCGGTAATGATATACTCGGTATTCAGGTGGGATTGAAGGTAGAGCAGCGCGTTTCGGTAATTCGAGACAATGTCTTCGTCAAAAAGCTTCTGGTCGAGGATTTTAGTTTTGGTGGTACCCTGAAACAGAGCGCACATGACTGTTGCGCTGATAATATGCCTGCTTCCCTGCCGCCCAAGAATCAGCGCTCCGGCGTTTGTCATGCCTTTGTCGGTTAACAGCTTCAGATTCCGTAAAGAATCAACCATGTCAAGGGTTGAGGGAATACCGGCGCTCTTTGCGAACGCTTGATACGACTTCCTGGTAAGATCTTTTGAAATATCGAAATCCCGATTTATCATTGTGTCAAAAAGCAGCAATCCTTCTCGGAAAAAATATTCGCGTATCTGGGATCGAGTCATCTGCTGGCATGACGCGCCTTCACGCAGGTAAAATCTGCCGCCCGAAGAGTGCGGGCTGTCGGAGCTTTGAGGAACAGTTACAACCATAACCGAACCGACTGCTTCCACTTGGACGCGCAACGGCGGCTCAAGGTTCCTGGCAGTGCTTTGGATCTGGCCCTTGATACGGTTCGGTTGTTCGACGCCAACGATCTTTCCATTATCGTCGATGCCTATCAGGATGATCCCGCCCAGGCTATTTGCAAACGCGACCATTTCCCTGCCAAAGTCCTCGCTTGCCGATCGCTTGAACTCCAGCGTCTGCCCCTCTCCCAGGGAAATCAGTCGATCCAATTCTTCTCTGGTCATTTGATTATGATGCCTTCCATAGTGTCGCGCAGATATATTTCAAGAACAGCCATCACAGTCATTGCTTAACGTTTTTTCGAACGATTCTGTTTAGTAGGCTTG
>Ga0315279_10008016_pt1 | contig 12899 bp, 13 predicted proteins | sample YL17G06_20_MG_FD_203694 | JGI IMG/M metagenome (GOLD analysis project Ga0315279, IMG submission 203694) | Sediment microbial communities from Yellowstone Lake, YNP, Wyoming, USA - YL17G06_20 | ecosystem: Environmental > Aquatic > Freshwater > Lake > Sediment | place: USA: Wyoming | collected... | reverse complement strand
TCAACCCTAAAATAGAACATAGACGGGTATGCTTCTCGGGCGGGGGTTGCCAAGCATGGTCAAAGGCGTAGGCCTGAGGCGCCTATCCTGTAGAGGTTCGTGGGTTCAAATCCCACCCCCCGCACCATCTTCGAACCATCAGATTCGCTCAATTTGCGCTCGTTTCAAGCGTAGGACGGTAGAAAAACGACTTCAAATACTGGGCAGGTTTTGATTTCACTTGAGCGTTTGAACTGTCATACCTCTTGGCCAAATTAAGAAAAACTGCAGTATGAGCAATTCTTAAGCTTCTTTTGGCTTAGAAGGGGAATTTCAGAGCTAATTTGCGCTAATTTGTTTTTTAAAATCAAACATCTCTTCTTCTACAGGTGGGAACGGTAGGTTCCTTGCCAGCTGTTATGATCTCCCCAATATGGCTAAGGGCAACTGCAAAGAATAATACTGAAGCAGCATTTTGTTAAGGTGCTAAAGCGCGCTGGCTTGTCCCTTAATTGGTGTAAAGTGGTTATAATTCTTATTTTCTGTTTGGGGGCAGATTTGGGGCGAACAGTTTTTCTTTGTTTCTTTGCAGTAACCGCCTTTTTCAAATCTGCAAACGTGTCTAATGCGACTAAAAGGGATGACCACCAGTTCCACGCGTGGGTCTTCGAGTGCGGCGCTGACTTGTTTTCTGGTCTTTGATGGAACATAATAGGCAAATCTGGGTCTTCCGAAACCGTTTGCAGTCACTTTTTCCCTCAAAACAAGGCCCTTAGCCGTTAGCCGATTGAGATGTTGCTGCAGCGTGTTATGGCTGAAGCCAACCTCTCCAAGAAGTGTGGTGAAGCTTCTGGGTCTGCCGTCTTTAAGCGCGGCTAAAACGCGTTCATCAAAGAAGCCCATTACAGGCTCTAATAAGCAAAATCAGACTTATAACCATTTTTAACCATTTTCGGGACAAGCCAGCGCGCGTCAATCCTTTCGGCACCGATGAACTCATGTTTTGTTATTAGCTTCTTGAAGAGCTCTCTTTGTAGATTTCGAAGCTTCTGGTCGATTTTCTACAATAATCGAGACGCATGGAAAGTGTCCCGACGGGGCAAGCACCGCCATTGCCTCCGTCAAAAACTCAATTTCTCCAAGCTTGGCTCCTTGACAATAGAGCAGGAATACTACCCCAAGAAAAAGCCATGCTTGATGTTTTTCAAGAACGAATTGAGAGAGCCATGAGAACTCACGCGCTTGTCAGTTTAGGGATAATACTTGTGTCCTTAATTCCCGATTATTAGTACCTCATGCATTTCTTGTGCATTTTTACGATTCAGTTTGTACTTGTAGTCAGTTCTTACTATTTCAACTTCTGATTTATACTGTAAGAGCAGATCCTTGATTTTGTCAACCGACGGGTACCCAGGTTCACCATATGAAACTACTATAATGGAATCCCGGAATTTCTTAAAAAGACAATCAAAGTTATGTTCAGGAGAATTTGTTTCCCATGTGTTAATCCCTTTGATTAAGCTCTTGTTTTTCTTTTTGAAATCGATCTTGCTGCCCCAATCATCATAATAGATTAGCCCTTCAAGGAAATGGTAGAGCGAATAATAGTCCTGCGGTGACTTCTCTTCAGGTCTAGTATACGGTGGGTCAAGGTAAACAAGATCGAAATCTGTCTCATTGAGTTTCATTATATCACTGCACTCCGCTTTGTTATCTAAGCCGTTTGAAAAAATTTTGTCCGAAATTTCTTCACTAAACCTGAGAAACAACTCGCTGAATTCTCGGTCCCAAGTTGTCTTGTTTCCAAAGGTCCTCGGAATATCGGCTAGTCGCAGATTAAGGTTTTTTCTATGGAAAAGGTTGAAAGGCCTCTTACTCAAGCAAGCTTGAAACAAGGCGAAGAATGCAATAGCCCTTTTCAATCGTAAGGGTTCGCCCGCGTATTTTTCGGAAAGCATTTTGATATTGAAAACTACGGTATCAAGCCACTTGTTTTCGGAGTCTAGATAGTATATCTCGCTGAAATTGTCTTGTATAAAAGAAGGATACTTGAATCCATTTCTTTTCAGAATGAATTCCAGATCGCTCTGATCCAACGTTATGTAGTTATTTTCGATGAGTGCGAGGCCTATGAGGTAATTCGAGAGGAGCAAGTCGTTAAAAAACACTTTTTTTTTCATTGCTTTAAACATATAACTTACGCTTGCCGTTCCACCGAATCCATCAAGTACAGTTTCAAACATTAATGGTTTAATTGCATTATGAAGCCAGGGCAGTATTCTCCTTTTGCTACCTTGATACCGGGTTGAAGGCGGCCAGTTATTAAATGAGTCTATTTCTGAGTTGTTGTTCTCATTGCGCAGCGTCAAAGGGGGGACGTCACCTACTCAACTGCCTAGATACTCTCTCTTCATTCTCACAAATTCCGCATTCGTTTTAGCCGCCCAATCTAAAGCCAATTCTTCGCCCATTTTCTTGCTGAGGTCATGAGCTATTAAGGTGGGTGTCGGTACAAGAGTACGCAACGGTTCCTCTCTCCCCCATAAATGGTCTTCATCAACATCGAAAGACGCAAGTCTGAGTCCAGACAAAACCTTCATCATGTAGGTTTTAATGTCACCGCCAAAATAGGCAAATTCATATCGGGGGAAATAGACCTCAGGCGTTTTTGAATGACCTGCGAAAAACATTACTACCGATTGCTTCAACGCCTCATCCACTATTTTCCTTGCGGTCAACCCCCTGCTGTGATGAACATTTTCGAGAGAGGCCAAGTCGTTCTCAACTTGCTTACTTGACCGCCTATTCAGGTTGGAAGTCGTAAAGTAAGATCTGACAATCGGACACGATACAAAGATTTCACTTAACGTGGCATCAAAGTTTTCACTATAAAGTAACCTGCGCATGACTTCACTATCGGGTAAAACGTGTCGCGTAATATTCCAGTTTGCTTCACCCATTTTTTCCCTTATGTACCAATCAATAATTGTGCTGTAAACTTTCAAGTTTGTGTATTTTGCAACGCCACAATAGATAATTCCGAGTTCCTTTGCCTTGTTAAGAGTAGTTGTCATTCGGTATGTTGCTTCACGGGTAAGTTCACCATGCCTGTTTTGAAGCTTGCAATTCATCGCATGGTCTTGTGGAAATACTCGACCGTCCCTCAAATGTATATCCGGTTTGTATTTTAGCCCACCATGATGAAAAATAAATGTCTCTTCCACGTAGGATTCTCCTACGTCCATAGCAGATTTTGTAGCCCATTCATAATCATCCTCACTGAGTTCTGTGTAATCTTTGAATCCAACAACAACCCAATCCTCGAAATCTTGTGTGTTCTTAGGAACTGGAATGTATCTCCACAAGGGACTTTCAGAACTCCATTCCTTAATTACCCCTGCAGCATTGTTTACGACAACCGGCGATGAAAAATCTATGTTGAAAGGAGTTCTTAATTTAAACCTATGTTGACTTGCATCGCAAGCACTAACCCTCAATGGAAAATCGTCTCCCCACAGGGATGAATCCGATGGAACTGAAACCTTCTCAAAGAATGTTTGACCCAGCACCGTCTTTTCGATATGATCTCTTATGTTGCCCCAATCGGGTTCTCCGCTTAGAATATTTTCTGAGCTTAAACCTCTAAAAGCCAAATCGTCTATCGATATGCCCAAACCTTGAAGTGCCAAATCGCTAAGTTGATTTGCCCAGACATATTTCCTCGACTTCTCTTCTGTTTTAACGAGGTCCACAAGATTTACGATGCAATCATAATACAGTCTTTGAGGATTTTCCTTTAACAGTTTTTCTCGAGCTTCTATCACGACATTGCTTTTCTCATCAAAATAACTCGCGCTCAACAAAACGTGTGCTGACTCTGTGATTGATGGATCTCGCCTGCTTTCGGCTTGGATTCTGGATAGGATTTCCTCAAAAACTATTGAGCGTTCAGATTTTTCACTCAGATTTGCTCACTTCCTGAAATATGTCAGGAGCTTTTCCCGCATCGGCATCAGGGTTATCCATAAGTCTAATCCTTACCGGAATAGCGTGTTTAATAGTTTCATAAGTGCCTGTCAAAATGCAGGTTCCTACAGGAGCCTTCGGCAACCTGTCAATCATTTCTTGGGTCGCATCCGATTTTACTCCTTGAATAGCCTGCAATTGGTCTGATTCGATAGCGAACAGCAATCTTGTGTTGCATTGTCTTATTGCTTTCTTGTCGATATCTACGGGGCTTTGAGTGATTAGTACCACACAAATACCGTAATGTCTTCCAATTCTTACGGCTTCTCTGATAATTTGCTTACAGGGGCTTTCTTCATCTTGTGGAACGAACAAGTGAGCTTCGTCAATAAAAATTACAAAAGGATTGATTTTTTTAGCCTTGCGGAGTTCACTAAGTTCTCTAAGAGTAGAGGCTAATACGAGTTGTAAGCTTTGCCCGCTGAAGCCTTGGCAGTCGATAGCTGTTACGGAACGGGGTGTCAACACTTTTGTCCAATTAAATTCCTCCCCGATGAAATTGTAGCTTCGTAAGTAGTGTCCTGTCCTATCTGTAACAATGTCAACCGAATGCTGATTTGCGTTCATCTCGTTCCCTACAATTCCTATTTCTGTTATAAGCTCATTAAGGCCAATAGTTCTCCTTTGTTGGACGAACGTTCCAAGAGTGGTCCGAGGTGGCGAAATCCCTTCTTTAAGCCTCAAAAATGCTCTAGTAAGAATTGAAACGTGTAGTTCATGCTTCAAAGTAGGGATAAGATCAAGCAGCTCCGCTTCGGATAAACTAGAGAGTTTGATTGTGTAATTCTCTCCCGGTCTTAGAACCTCTCCTTTAAGCGCTCTCGCTAACGGAGCAAATTCGTATTGAGTATCAAAGAATATTATCGGAATTTTGTGCTTGTGTATTTCTTCTGCAAGCACTTTGGCACCGTATGATTTCCCTCCTCCGGTAGTTCCTCCAATAAAGATATGCCTCTGAATGGTGTTTCGCTTTATTCTGACAGGAACTTCGTCCTCTCCCGCTAGTGATACGGCTACGGTGCCTAAATTCAAGCTTGTACTCGGATCAGTCTCTAGACCCATGACATCCATTATTACTTCCTGTTGAGGGACGAATACGTCTGATCCCGATCGAGGCATCTTTTCAGGAGGGGAAACTTCAAAAGTCGTTTCCGCCGTTTTTTTCACTTCTGCAATTACTTCTACATCATAATCGCGGTGTATTGTCAGGGATAGGTTTTCCTTTGGATAATCCGGTTTTATGCCCATTGTATCTCTGACTGCAACTTTACTTGCTTCTTCGTGTGGATTGTGCTCATGAGAGCCCGTCACTCTACCTATTAAGAAGATATCTGCAGAAACCATAGTAGCAACTAAAGAGCCTGGTGTAACGTATTTGTCGTGCTTAGCCTTGAACCTAAAAACTCCAAAACTGGGTGATGCTTCGTCGGAAACTATTGTTCCGACAACGCTATTCTCATTAATCATAATTCGTCAACTTCATTTGTTTTAGGAGCAAAGTGCAATTAAGCTTTTTGCAGACAACAGTTTGCGGAAAGGATTACTACAACTAGATGAGTTTTTGCATCGCGCCATGGACCGCAAGAGCGGAGGCGAGCGATTTGTTGTAACCTGAACATCCTGTTTTGGACTCTAAATATCTATTTCAGTATGTAACCACATAGTTGCGTCTAATCGTTCCTTCCTTTTTGGGAAGCCGATAATTCCCTTGCAAGGAACCAAATTTCTTCCTTCGGTTAATGTAATAGAAATGCTTGCTGAATTTTGAACGGAAAAAAGTAGAACTCAGGGGAGAACATTAAAGCGGGAATAGTTGCGATTGTTATCCTTTGTCTTCACTTTTCCTAAACTGTTTCTTGCCTGTGCCTCTGGGCATTAGTAGATTAGTTGTCTAAAATGCCGAATGAATGATTCAATGCCCCTCAAGGCTTCTTGCGCATCTTCTCCCGAGACGGTTAAGCAGGCTCGGTGAACTATGCCGTTTCGAATCCTGTTTGCCTTTTTGCAGGCGAAAATAACTTCCTTTGGAGGTAAAGCATCAGGAACCATAAAGCTCAGAGCTACATCCAAAGTTTGAGACAAACCCAAACTAACTATGAAGTGCTCAACTTGGTTCTGTTACCTCTTCGGTTGATTAGCCTTTTCTGTGAAGCTGTTACCTTTCGGTTGATAGATTTGACTTATTCTAGCCTCTGTTTCTTTCCTTCTTTTTCTGAGCCTCTAAGTCTTTCTAAGGCTATTTCGACGGCATGGTTGAAACTGTGAAACTTGCCTTTCTCTATCTGTTCATTTACCCATTTCAGAAGGTTCTCATCTATGCTAACGGCTTTTCTTTTTCTAGGTCTAGGCAACTGTCACCAATTCCCCAGACAACAGTGTGTTTCACCCGCATATTATTCTTTTCCTTCTTTTCATTCCAAAACTTGAAAATAATATCTCCATGTAATAGTCTAAGAGGACTGATTGATGCCTGAGAACATCATTCAAATCAGCAAGATAACAGCTAACCGACAAGTCACTATCCCAGTTGAGGTAATGGAAAAACTAAAGCTCAAAGTAGGCGACAAAATACTGTGGATAGAGCAAGACAAGAACATTACAATAAAAAAGACCTAGGACAGTCAAATGTTCTAGACTCTATAAGGGATTACTTGAGGCTTCTTCTCTTGACTTAGAGCTTCTTGCAAAACGAGTTCTAGGGTATTTTTTATTCTTTCTTGCAGTTGGGTGTTTATCTCTTCCTTCATTTCTTCAAGTTTTCTGTCAAACTTGGCTTCCACAAGTTTAAGGGTTATTCCCAACTCTTCTACAATCTCTTCCTTTGCCTTTCTGAGTTCTGTCTGCATATCTAACTTGGCTTGATTGTAGCCTTCTGAAAAGCCTACGTTGCGACCTTTGTTGAAGCCTTGCATATAAATGGAATCACTTATTCTCTTGAGAATTAATCCTGTTCCAACGACTCCTGCGCGCGCGAGAGATAGATATCATCATAACCGGTGACCAACAAGCCAGTTAGAAAAACCAGTGTTAGGTTTATATGACAGATAATTATTTGTACTTTGAAAACCAAAAAAACCCAATACTGCAAGAGGAAATCTAACATGAACCTTTTGGGACACAAACCGTCGAAAGCAGGATATATGAAGTTGGTTATGGTATATACTAAACCTACTCCTATCACTCTGCTAGACTGTGCTATCCTAAAGGAGCAGATTGAATATTATCAGCCCGACCAGTTGGTCCTAAACGGTATGATCACTCTGTCCGCTGGGAAAATACTTGAAAAACTTGGCCGAGAGTATGACTTTGAATATGAAGCTCAGACGTCAGGTTAGGCTTTTAATAAAACTACGTTGACCTCAAGTAGAACCACACTAACAATAAACTTATAGAAATACCGATACCTACTGGAAGGCCTATTACGAGCTGAATTGGCAGATAGCTTGCATAGATAGATGTCAACGAACCTATGAGTCCCTCGATAGCGACTACCAATGGTATCAAGACCTTTTCCATGAACCTGCGCAACCTGCTTCTTTTTTCGTCACGCACATCGAGACCGATTATAGCTACGTAAGGGAAACTTTCACGAATTTTGCTGTAAGCTATTGACGTTGTTCTCAAACACGATTTGTGATCTCTGCCAAGAATCAGCATTTCCCACCCCTTAAATATGCAGAAGATGGTATTTTCAATTCTCACGGAGATTGATAGCTCGCTAGTGTCAACTTCAATTCTCAGTCTTTTTTTAATCTCCTCTGTTGTCATTATGTTAGAAAGTATTTGACCAGCAAAGAGACGCTTTAATTCATTTTCATCATCTTCTGTCACTCTGTCATGTCCCTCTACCGCAAGGACAACGGACACTATCGGCATATGTTTGCTCCTTCTCCTTTGGTAAATCGGAGGTCAATAGCTGACCAGCGATTATCTGTCTGCACACACAGTTTATAACTTTTTCGTAGCGCAGAATCGAATTTAACATCTTACAAAGACGATTTCTTAGTTGGCCATCTCTTAAGCCCCCAAAAAGCAGCATGCATTTCAGTTAGGTACTGAATCTCTCAATCAACGTGTAAAATAATCAGCGTTGCGGCGCAAAAATCTGAAGCAAGCAGGCGTCAATCGATGCCATCTGCACTGGAAACACATACAATGGAATCTCGGTCACTCGTTCGTCTTTTTTTTGTATTTTTTCTAGGTTAGTCACGTTTTCAATCAATAGTTTTCCTTGCGAGAGCATACTTACATGAACTGGCATAGCTTGAGGAAATGATGACCGTGAGTTTTCAAAAATCGGCTTCAAATATGGCATGCATGCTTCTCTTGAAGGAAGGTGATAAACAAAAGCATCCAGCCCCAGAGTGTCGCTAGCAATGCCTTCGATAGCACAATCTTTTATCAACGTCAACATCTCATTCGTGGAAAGATATGGATGCGCCAAATAGAGCCTAAATCCATCATTTAAAGGGTCACTGTAGTTCTGGTTGTATTCATAAAAACCTTTGAACCATCCTGTATGTATTATAAGGAGCTTGTTTTTCGTGTTGATACTATCTATTTTGGCTTTGATGTCTTCGGCTTTTATGTGCAGTATATCTAAAAGCTCCTTTAAATCGGTGGGGTTAAGATCGCTTCGAACATGCTTCTTGTTTACTCCCCATTTGTCTGTTTCAATGTAGGAACTAACGTTGTCCACGAGATCGGTGAAATTGAGAATCACACTATTCAAAATCTTGGGGCGAACGTGTTCAAGTATCCATTTTCTTCTTTGTTCAGGGTCAAGTGGGATTCTCCGCTCCAGTCTTAAGTCTTCACGTAGACAGCTCTTTGTGATGTTGGAATTCCAATCGATACACCAAGGCAGATCCAAATGTGTTGCGTTGTGTGGGCAAAAAGTGACCCCATATCCTTCTTCTGCAACCCCATTAACGGGGTATGGAAAGAATTCCGTCTTTCTACTTCCTCTAAAAGCTGACAGCCCATTTATTGGCAAGGAAAGATTCGTAACTTTCAGATATCCATCATTATTCACGTACAGTGACAAATCAACCACTTATCGTCTGGCATCTTTCCTGTTAAAGGGGACATTCTACTATTTCAATATTTCCCTGTAAAACCGCAAATGAGTACTTCTAATTGACCATGAAATCGATCTGAGGAATATTCCGTAGCATTAAAGTGCGTAGTTACGGAGTGCACCTTACTAAGATATGATCAGTCACTCTGACTAAGATTATTGTTTTCTTCTTTGTGTACAGATAGATCGACCAATGTTGATCCAAGAACCACATTTTCAATCAGTTTATTGAAAAAGAAAGCCCTTAACTCCAATCGTTTGTTTCTATCTGTTATTTCTTGACCTATCCTTTCCTCCGTTTTTCCTATTAAGTAATCGATCGTGCCCTCAAATTCGATGTCTAATCTGGAGCACCTCTGATCAATGAATTCCCTTCCCTTCTCACTTATGTGATACAAGCCCGCAGGACTATTCTTTATGTAACCCTCCTCTCGCAATTCTTTTAATGTAATTGCAAGGCACGGCTTGGACATCGGCAAAGACCTGTATAGCGACATGAAAGTCATACCGTTTTCTTCCCTAGATATCTTCTCCAAAACCCACAAACTGAAAATTCTCTTCTTTAGCGGTAAGTCTCCTCGAGGTATTGGAAGAACCGGAATCCTTCTAGATATGCTAAACTAGATCACCTCCTTACTCCTCACAAAAGAAATCATCGAAACCAAAACATATTCTCGTTAACCATGAACGATTCTCATGAAAATCTGTGTATCCTGCAACTTTTTCTCGTACTTTCAAATTCAGTGAATTCAGAACATAGTGCCCAATCCTGGTTACCCTATCGAAATCATCTGAGAGTAGTTGTGTCAACCTTTGATATATTGGTTGTTGACACAAAACTGCATGAGCATCATCCAGTTCGTATATCAGTTTAAGCGGATCTGCAGTCTCGTTAGGGAACGCTACTAGCAAGCATGCTATATCACACGTCACAAGTTTGACTGGGAAATAGGTGATTGGCAGCTCAAAATCGTCTATTTTTACGAACACAGGCCCATTTCGTTTGTTGAGCGCTTTCACCGCCAAAATGGAGCGAGCGTCATGAACCGCGGCTAGTGGATTCTTGTGGAAATTTCTATCGAAACAACTGGCAAGGTCGTGGACTTCTTTTTGATCCAAGTTGAGATCCTGAGTGGGCATGACCTTTATCCTGAAATTCTTTAGGATATTGTGCATTCTTTCCTCTACGAGTTCGAGGTAACTTGAGATGCTCCTGAAGTTTCTAGTGTCAAAGAATTCGAGACCAAATGGTGAGATACTTGTGTTCATGCTAAACTTCTTTGTATTCCGTGGTGTAGCGCTGATATCTTGTTTAACCGTATGCCGAATCGCATATAGCAACTCCTCCAATGTGTGCCCAAATATCACACGCTCAATGTTCAATTCATTCAGCAACTGTAATGTCTCAAAATGTACGCCGCACCATGGGGAGTAATCTGTGAGCGCTCTCAACATGAAATTCGTATCGAAGACGCATTTGATATGAGGAATTATCTGCCTGTAGACTTGAGCTGGAGCACTGTCATCTTGGCTCAATTCGAAACGGGCGAGAATCTTCTGATCTACTAGAGGTCTGTAACTCATTTCAAGGAGCTTAACCACCGATGGTTTGTTCTTGATAAAATCCTTGTAGACTTCTTCAGCAGCGGTCTTCAATGCATCCGAGGAAGAATCTCTCAATGACTGTTGCGCCTCCTCCTGCGTGGTTAACTCTAGGTAATATACTAACTACGATTTAAGACTTTCGCCATCCATCTGGATTTGCATGTTGAATGAGTTTTGCGGATAATTATCGAGAATGCAATATCGTTATTTCGATCAGTTATAGAATCTTTCTATGATTTCTGAGTAGTCTGTCATAAGTCCGACATGATCCGTACCCAAATGGGTTTAAGTTCGATTTCTAATAATAGCGCGCTGGCTTGTCCCTAAATTAATTAACGTAGTTGGGGTCTCGTATTTTGTGGCTTACGTCCAAGCATAGGAGGTGAATCCATTAGCTGGGCAAGATGAGCACGAGACCCTTGAAACCCTCTTCAGAAACGTGGACTTAAGTTTTGCTGAAGCAGCGTTACTCGGGTGCTTTCACACGGATGGAGCCGGTAGGCCGCCCAGAAACCCTTTAGGACTTTTCAGAACCTTCATCGTCATGCGCATGAAGGGTGTCCGCAGTCTGAGAGAAATGACCAGGCTCCTAGACGCCGATCCACGGCTTAGAAAACTGTGCCTCATCAAACCAGGCGAAGCAGGCTATCCGAGAAGCGTTCTCAGCAGGTTCATCCGAAAAGTCGGAGAAGACAACCTCACCAAAATAATAGAGGAAAAGGTGGTCAAACTCTTGAAACGGAACGGCATAGAAGACGTTGATTCTGTGTTTGATGCTTCGTTCATAAAGGCTTGGAGCACACGCCATCCACTGAACAACCAGAAAGGCTATTCTGACGAGGAAGCTAGGGTCGGAAGAGCAGGCAGAACCTTCGGACTCGGCTACAAACTTCACTTGTCCATTGATTCTCAGACCATGCTTCCGTTGACTTACGCGTTTACTTCTGCCAACCAGAACGAGAAGAAACACTCGCTGAACATGCTGGAGAAGACGAAGCTGATTCTCAAACGGTCTGCAGCTCGATTGAGAAGTGTGGTAGCTGACAGCCAGTACAGCGACAGCAAACTCAGAAACGCTGTCGACGAGACAGTGATTCCATATCCGGCAAACCAGAAACGCGACGTCAAAGGCCTCCTGAGAGTGGACAAGAAGTTTCGAACCTACGGGCCAGAAGACCAGAAGAAGGAATATCATAAGAGGCCCCACATAGAAGCGGTCTACAGCTTCTTGAAGACGCAGTACAGCCTAGCCATCAACAAGGTCAGAGGCTTAGGAAACGTTGCTTCCTACGCGCTCTACAGCCTACTGTGCCTGGTTCTGAACAGAGAAGCAGCCGAAAACCTCGGGCGACCAGACAAAGCAATCTCATCGACATTCTTCAACACGTAATAAAGGGACAAGGCAGCGCGCGTATGCATAACTTAGATTCTTTGTCTTTGATTCTATGGTCTATGCCTGAATCTTTTGGAAGCCCATGGGATGATTATCATAAGTGGCGTAAGTGGGCGTATGAGCAATGGTATAGGCACGGATGTTGGGAAAAAGGTAAGGGCACAGAGAAAGAAGTTCCGAAAGGCTTCACTGTACAAAGAGCCTTTCAAGAGATACTGGAGCGATGAGTTCTCCGTTGGTGTTCTGGAACAAGGCAATACATACCTTCAGAGGCGAGAAACTTGGGAACGTATTTCATCCTGGCCGCGATGAGCGACAGAGAGGTCCAGAGGTTCAAGGACGTAACCTTGCATCAAGTTCAAAATTGATAACAAGATTGCTTGGAGCCTTCAGTTTTGTGTTTAGCCCTTACTGGTATTCGGACCCGTTTTTCATTAGAGACATAGAAAAATTGGATAACCGCGGTCGTCTTGGCTCTGTTGAAGAACTACCTTAACAGAGGTTGGATCAGTGCTCTGACCTTCTCAAAGACACCTATAACTCCACCTATGGTAGCGACGCCCTTTAGCGCATTCCACGCTGTCCTAAGTATACTTCGATCCGGATTCGGTTTCAGTAACTGGCTCTTGATGGTTTCAATCTCGGCCTGATAATTTAACTTCTCTTCGTCGGAGAGTCTATCGGTTTGTCGAATTTCTTCCCCAAGCAAATCGAGACTTCGGTAAAGATTGCTGTACTGATTATACACGTAATTGCCATCGCCGATCACTGTGACCCCTTGAATGTTGGTTATGTTAATACCTGTTAGCTTCTGAG
>Ga0315279_10008015_pt1 | contig 12899 bp, 8 predicted proteins | sample YL17G06_20_MG_FD_203694 | JGI IMG/M metagenome (GOLD analysis project Ga0315279, IMG submission 203694) | Sediment microbial communities from Yellowstone Lake, YNP, Wyoming, USA - YL17G06_20 | ecosystem: Environmental > Aquatic > Freshwater > Lake > Sediment | place: USA: Wyoming | collected... | reverse complement strand
ATGGTAATGTCTTCGCCCTCTGCCGGGGCCGTGATGATGACCTTCTTGGCGCCGCCTTTCGTGATATGGTTCTCTGCGCCCTTAACAGTCTTTCCCTTCTTGTTCACACCGTCTTTCTTAATGGTGAACAAGCCGGTGCCCTCGACCACAATATCGACCCCCAGATCGCGCCAGGGGAGCTTGTCGGGCTCAGTCTCTTTGAAGACCTTGACCGTCTTTCCGTCGATGATGAGCGCGCCCTCAGCCACCTCGATCTTGCCGTTGAACCGGCCGTAGTTCGAGTCGTACTTGAGCAGATGAGCCATCGTCTTGAGATCCCCGATGTCGTTGACGGCCACGACTTCGAGGGTCTTCGGATAATAATCGCGAATTGCCTTGAGCACCTGACGTCCGATGCGCCCAAAGCCGTTGATTCCAACTTTGACTGCCATGGTAGACCTCCGGAACTAACAATTGTCTCTTCGCTTGATTGGAAAAAAATGGCCTCGTGAGGCGCCAAAAAAAATACCCAGAAATGGAGTGAAAGTCAAGGAAACCAGGACTAACGCACAATCATCATCTTCTTTGTCAGCTCAACATCCTTCACAATCAGGCGATAGAAATAGACACCGCTCGGCACCAGATTGTTCTTATCATCGGTTCCATTCCACTCGAGCGCGTACCAACCTGCCGGTTGCGTTGCATCTACAAGAACTTTGATCTCACGTCCCAGCACATCAAATACCGACAGTCTTACTGTCGCATCGACGGGGATCGCATAGCGAATGTGCGTCGCGGGATTGAATGGATTCGGATAGTTTCGCTCGAGCAGGAAGTCTCTTGGCGCTGCTGGTGCCACTGGAGCTGCCGGTTCTCGCCCCGCCGCCTTCTCTGCCAAGTACGGGTAAATTGTTCGAAGAAGTTTTGTGTTGTATTTTAGAACGGCCGTGCTTTGTCGTCCATCCGAAGCCATACACGCGATGATCGCGATGACGACCTCTTGCGTATCTCCTAGTGCCATGGTCAAGGGGCCGGCATTCATAAAGAAAGTTCTCTCACCAGGGGAAGTGGAGAATCCGTATGCATTCAACCCACCCCAATCCTTGTAGACTCCATCAATCCAGCCTGTGCCTGCGACTGGATCACCAGCAGCCATATACTTCGTCAATTCACCGGTTGGATTGACAAATGGCCAGGAGCTAATCGGGCCGCCATAGTATGGGAAAAAACCTCGAGCCTGGTTCCAGAACCAGCATGTTGGAGCCCCATAGGTTGGTTCTGAGATTGCATCGCCTGTCGAATTCAACAGGAACGATGTCATCGGCATATTCTTCATTTCTTTTCGGAACTCAAAGTTGAAAACCCCTTCGTCGCCTTGATTGCCTGGAATGAGCGGCCCCTGAAGGATCGCATAACCGATCCCTGGACTTTGCCAGCCCAATGGCTTGTACAGAATGTCAGGACTTGTTGCACTATAACCGAAACCGAGGCTGAGAACCGAATCGCATCCGGCCAGGTCATCGGCAAAATAACCGACATCTGGATCCACAAACTGCGACAAATACAAACTGTCGATGATTGCGTTTACCGGAGTCGATGCCGTACCTTTGTAGATGAGTCTGTACCGCTTGAATATCACGTTTTTGAACTCCGGGATACCCTTGTACGCCCAGAGCGTCAACTGGACCTCAATTCCAATCGGTGGTCCTCCGTAAAACGATTTGCACACCGTCTCGTCAAGGTCATTGAATGCAAACCACGCCACTTGATCGGCGTTCAACAAGCCAGGACTCTCATCCGGATCCATCGCACCGTTGCCGTTCTTGTCAACGAACGGTGCACCCTTCTCCCACGGCCATTCCTTCCAGTCCCTCTCATATTGCTCTCGTACGGCGGCCACCATTTCTGGAGTCACTTTCGTGACAGCAGCGTCAAAGTATCCTGCCGCGTCCAGAGTGAGATCAGCTTCTTTGTAGTCGGGTCGGACGCGATAGACTCGAACTGCGGGAGATTCTGGATTCTCCGGGACACCTTTGTTGAGAATTGCACCCGGGACAGTTCCTGCGCGGTAGAGGCCCCCGCCCGTGCGAAGTTCTGGCACTCGTCCATCCTTCACTTTTCCTACCCAAATGAGGTTATCACAATACAGCAATCCTCCATACTGCATCGGATACGTCAATCCCCCACCTTTAAGATTATCATAACCGATGAGGCCATCGTTTTGGAGTTTCAGCCAAAGGTTGTTGATGTTGAGGATGCTCCGCTGCGGACGAAATGCCGCATTCTCCGCGACTCGATTTGAATGAATGTCTTTGTTTAATGGAATCGTTTGTGCCTGAATTACAGCGGAGAGGCCGAGCAAGACAGGAAGAAGATAGATGAGGAGTAGAGTAGGCCGTTTCAAGACGCGTCCTCCTTGATGAACGTGAAACGGTTGCATCAAGCTGACAACCGAATCTTAGTCAATCCAACGACCAATGTCAATCCTCCAAAGTGGGAGGCTTTCTATTGGGCAAGAGCGGAGGAAGCGGCGATGATCTTTGTAGCTCCGGCCGCCCGCAGCTCGTGACCGCAAGACTCGATGGTAGCGCCCGTTGTGATGATGTCATCAATGAGAATGAACGTCTTGCCTTTGATTTCGCGTAACTCGGAAGCTCGCACTTCAAACGCATCGTCCATGTTCTTCTTTCGTTCTTCCAACGAAAGCATCGTCTGCGTTTGCGTGAACTTCTTGCGGCGGACGAGGTCGGTGCGAACTGGAATTCCGGTCACCTCACTCATGCCACCCGCGATCAGTTCGGCCTGATTGTATCCACGCTCGCGAAGCTTGCGTCGATGAAGCGGAATTGGAACAAGGTAGTCTCCTGTTACTCCCCAAACATTCATAACATGTCCCACCCTCTTCCCCAACTCGACGCCAAGCGATTGGCAGTCTGAGTACTTGAGGGCGTGTACGATATGTTGATACGCTCCCTCCTTCTCAAACACAAATGCGGCAACCAGCTCATCGACGGTCCCGGACGCACAAAGCTTGTTGCGTGTCTCCTGATACAGTTCAAGCTTGGGGTGCACGAGCTGAATCGATCCCCAGCACTCGTGGCACACATGCCGCTGGGCATCCAGGAGAAGCTTTCTACACGAGAGGCAGAGGGGTGGATAGAAGAAATCGACGAGAGGAAAAAAGAGGGTGTTGACGGCGCGTTTGAAATCGGGGAATTTCAAGGAGATTCTCAATAATCGATTGCCGATTGACGATTGACATATCTCCCCTGATTGATTTTGCTGCGCCAGAGGCCTGCCCGACTGCGTCGTTCAGGCGGGCGCATCCGCCAAAAGGCTCGGCGGAGACTCTCAGTTGCTGATTTTCGAATTGCGAAATCTCTCTCCCAAAAAACCCGAGTCGACTACCGTAACCTACAACTTACGACCTTCAACATACAACTTACAACCTACAACTTACTTATGCGCATTTTCTAAGCGGGCTATTTCATCGCGGAGTTCGGCAGCACGTTCGAATTCCAGGTCCTTTGCCGCTCTCGTCATTTCTGCCTTCAGTTCAGCGAGTAGGTCTTTTCGCTGTTCAACGGTGAGATACTTGACGACGGAATCGGAGACGTGAGCGACTTTTGCCTGCTCCTTCCTCGCGGCACGCTGAGCAGCAACATCAGCGATTGCTGTCGCCGCAAGCACTTCTTCGATGGATTTGTAGATCGTGGCAGGGGTAATGCCGTGGACCTCGTTGTATTTCACCTGCTTCCGTCTCCGGCGGTCCGTCTCATCGATCATTCGTCGCATCGATCCTGTGACCGTATCCGCATACAAAATAACTTTCCCGTTGACATTGCGAGCCGTCCGCCCGGCGGTTTGGATCAAGGAGCGATCCGAGCGGAGGAAGCCCTCCTTGTCCGCATCAATGATCGCAACCATCGACACCTCGGGTAAATCAAGCCCTTCCCGTAGCAAATTGACGCCAACGAGAACGTCAAAATCGCCCAGGCGCAAGTCGCGCAGAATTTCCACACGCTCGAGTGCATTGACCTCTGAGTGAATGTAGCGCACCTTAACGCCGATACCCAGGAGATATTCCGTGAGATCTTCTGCCATGCGCTTTGTGAGCGTCGTAACGAGAACCCGCTCCTTCTTCGCGGCGCGCCCGCGAATCTCCGCGATGAGGTCATCAATCTGATGCTTGCTCGGTCGCACCTCCACTGCCGGGTCAACGAGTCCCGTTGGACGAATGACTTGCTCGACAACGACCCCTTTGCACCTCTCCAGCTCGAAATCACCGGGCGTGGCGCTCACAAAGATGATCTGGTTCACCATCGATTCCCATTCATCAAATGTCAGCGGACGGTTGTCGAGTGCGGAGGGGAGGCGGAATCCATATTGCACGAGCGTCTCCTTGCGCGACCGATCCCCGTGATACATTCCTCGAATCTGCGGTGCCGTCACGTGCGATTCATCGATGACGGTTAGGAAGCCCTTCGGGAAGTAGTCGAGCAGACAGTAGGGACGGGAACCGGGCGGCCTGCCCGCCAGGTGCCGCGAGTAGTTTTCGATGCCCGAGCAGTGTCCGATCTCTCGCATCATCTCCATATCGAATCGCGTGCGCTGTTCGAGCCGCTGGGCCTCGAGCAGTTTGCCCTGAGCGCGAAGTTCGGACAATCGCTCCTTCAATTCCACATCGATGCTCTTCAGCGCCCGTTCAATACTCGGACGCGTCGTTATGAATTGCTTGGCAGGATAGACGATCTCGAAGTCCGTCTCAGCGATAATCCTGCCATCCGTCTTCTGGATGTAGGAAAGCCGCTCGATCTCGTCGCCAAAGAATTCTATGCGAATGGCCTCTTCATTTTCATAGCCGGGAATGATCTCGACGACATCGCCTCGAACCCGAAACGACCCGCGCGAGAACTCGTAGTCGTTCCGCATGTACAGCATGTCGAGCAATTTCTTGAGGATTGCATTGCGGGCGACCTTCTCCCCTTTGCGCAGAGGAAGCGTTTGGGAGATCCACTCCTCCGGCGCCCCAATGCCGTAGATGCAGCTCACGGACGCGACGACAACCACATTCGGGTCGCCGCTTAACAGTGCGCTGGTCGCGCGCAACCGCAGGCGGTCAATCTCGTCGTTGATCGAGGAGTCTTTGGCAATGTAGGTATCAGTGGCGGGGACGTATGCTTCCGGCTGGTAGTAATCGTAGTAACTGATGAAGAACTCGACGCGATTCTCTGGAAAGAAGCTCTTGAACTCACCATACAGCTGCGCGGCGAGTGTCTTGTTGTGAGACATCACCAGCACGGGCTTGTTGACGTGCTGAATCACGTTCGAAATCGTGAAAGTTTTCCCGCTGCCGGTGACGCCGAGGAGCGTCTGGTAGCGGTCGCCGCGGAGCACTCCTTCAATAAGCTGCTTGATCGCCTCAGGCTGGTCGCCGCTGGGCTTGTAGTCGGAAACAAGTTGAAAAGGCATGGGAATATTCAATCACCAATTTTCAATATGCCATCGTCCAACGAACGACGTCGTTTCTCGAATTCATCCTTCGCGGCTCAATTTCAAATTGGCAATTGAAACTCGACAACCTCTTTAGAGTGGTTGTTCTTTGCCGCCAGTTCTTGCAACGTTGAGGAACGCGTCTCGGACAAAGTCGGCCGCATTCGTTTCAAATCCCGGTGGGATCCCTTTCTTGAGTTGATCGTGCGCGAACGGAGTCCCGCCCGCGGAGATCGTCAGGTTGGGGTTGATGACGATAGCCCGCGTGGCGCCCCCGCACTTCATCACGACGCTCGACTTGACATTGGGGAAGTTTGCTTCGACGACGGGATCAACCTGCACCTCAACACCAAGCACCTTCAATGATTCTGCCGTATCGCACTCCACGTCAACGTTTTGTGCCTTCAGAAACACGAGACTGTCGTGCACGCACTTTCGAGCCAGCACCGCCACCTCTTGAGCAACGGCGGTGAACTTCTCCCTGTCCGTGGTAAACTTTGCCCATTCCTTGATGGTGTTCAGCAATATGTTCTTCGAAGCCTCGTTCATAGTGCCCCCTGAAGTTAATGTGAAGAGATGCGTCTGACACGATGGAAGGGCCAATCTTCAACCTGCAATATACTTTTTGGACGCACCGATTGCAAGGTTGATCGCTTGCTTTCCAGGCATCTCCTTCTTATCTTGATCGCCGACCATCGCAGAAATGGAAAGCAGAATCCCACTTCTCGCGCTTCTGGTGCTGGCTCTCACCGGTTGCCGCGAATCACAGCCGACAGCGGATCCCCGGGAGGACGAGCTCATGTCCGTGTATGCGGAGATGCTCGTCTTGAATGAGCAATTCAAAGCGACCGCCTCTCCGATCGATACCGCAGAATACAGGCGAAAGATCGAACAGCTGCTCAGCTCACACAGGTTCAGCAAGGAAGAGTTCTACATTGCCATTGACTCTCAGTTCCGGTCTGCTGAGAGATCCCGCCGCTTCCACGAGAAGCTTAGCGCTCGACTCGAACAGCGAAAGCCAAAGTCCTAATCTATCTTCCACATCGTCGAGGAGGTAACCACATGCAACGACGAATCCTTATTCTCGTACTTCTTTGTCTCCTGATCATACCGTGGCTCTGGGGACAGGTCGGGTTCAAGGCTGTCCAAGACCAGGTTGTCGAGCACCAGCTGAAAAACGGCTTGAAATTCCTCATCTTGCCCCGTCACGACGCGCCGGTGGTCTCATTTCAGACGTACGCGAATGTCGGTGCGGTGAACGAGAGCCGCGGTATTACCGGACTCGCTCACATCTTCGAACATCTTGCCTTCAAAGGCACGTCGGATATCGGCACCAAAGATTACAGGAAAGAGAAAATCGCACTCGACGCACTCGACAAAGCCTGGGCCGCGTGGAGAGAAGAGGAAGTCAAGGGAGCACGTGCCGATAGCCTGAAGGTGAAAAACCTTCGCGAAGCATTCGAAAAGGCGCAGGATGCAGCTGCAGCGCTCGTTGAGAACGGAGAGTTTGACAAGGTGATTGAGGAGCAGGGCGGCGTCGGATTGAACGCCGGCACAGGAGCCGATGCAACCCAGTATTATCTGAGCTTGCCCTCGAACAAACTCGAGCTGTGGTTCTCCCTCGAGTCCGCTCGCTTCGTCGATCCGGTCATACGCGACTTCTACAAGGAGAAGGATGTAGTGATGGAAGAACGTCGGATGAGGACGGAGAGCAATCCGATCGGCAAACTCGTCGAAGAGTTCCTCGCTGTCGCGTTCAAATCGCACCCCTATAAGGAACCCGTCGTTGGACATATGTCCGACCTCAAAGGGATTACGCGCGATGAGGCGCTCGCCTTCTTCAAGAAATACTATGTCCCCTCCAACATCGTCGTTGCCATCGTCGGCGACGTCGATCCGAAGGAGACCATTCGCCTGGCCGAGACGTACTTCGGCAGAATCCCTTCCGGACCCAAACCGCCGGAGGTGCGCACGGTTGAGCCCGAGCAAAAGAGTGAGCGGAATGTGGTCCTCCATGAACAATCGCAACCCATTCTGCTCATCGGTTACAAGAAGGGGTCTGCCACACATCCAGATGACGCTGTGTATGATGCGATCTCTGATGTCATGAGTTCAGGCCGAACCTCTCGCCTCTACAAGTCCCTCGTTCGCGACAAGAAGCTGGCGATTCAATCAGCAGGCTTCTCCGGATTCCCCGGGCAGAAGTATCCGAACCTGTTCGCCTTCTTCGCGATTCCAGCTCGGGGTAAGACCAACGATGAGTGTCTCGCGGCCATCAACGAGGAGATTGAGAAAATCAAGAAGGAGCCCGTCAGCGACGATGAGCTAAAGGCAGTGAAAACGCGGGCGCGGGCGAATCTCATTCGCTCCCTCGCATCGAACTCCGGCATGGCCGGCCAGCTGACCTTCTTTGAGGTCATCACGGGCAATTGGCGAACCCTCTTCACGCAACTAGACAAGATCAACGAAGTGACCGCCGCCGACATCCAGCGCGTCGCCAACGAAGTCTTTGTGAATTCCAACCGCACGATCGGCACGATCGAGCCAGTGAAATAAGGAGAGCACGCCATGAAAACACGACGCAGAGTATCGATCGCAGCACTGGTTTTGGCTTTTGTGCTTGTCGGCGCGGCACAAACCTCGAACAAGCCGCAGCACTACAAGAAACTGATATATCCGGCATTGCGACAGGTTCAACTTCCTGAGCCAATGCGCTTCACGCTCAACAACGGCATCGTCGTATACCTTCTTGAGGATCATACTCTCCCACTCATCGAAGGCTCGGTCGTCGTTCGGACGGGCTCGCGTTACGAACCGGCGGACAAGGTCGGGCTGGCTTCCATCACCGGTCAGGTGATGCGAACAGGAGGAACGGCGACGAAAACGGGAGACGAGCTGGATGAAATGCTGGAGAAGGTTGGTGCGTCGGTCGAAACATATGTTGGAACGACCTCGGGCGGCGCCCGTCTTTCGGTGCTCAAAGAGGACATCGATCTGGGTCTCGGCATTCTTGCCGATGTGCTGAAAAATCCTGCCTTTCGCGACGACAAGATCGACCTGGCGAAGGTCGCGGCCCGCTCCGTGATCTCGCGCCGCAACGATCAGGTCATGGGAATTGCAGCCAGGGAATTCAACAGACTGATCTACGGTCCCAACCATCCCTATGCTCGGATGACTGAATACGCGACGATCGAAAACATCACCAAACAGGATCTCATCGACTTTCACAAGAAGTACTTTGTGCCGAACAACATGATGCTCGCGCTCTGGGGCGACTTCAATGCGGCAGAGATGAAAGCGAAGATCGAACAATCGTTTGGCGGATGGGAGCGGAAAGAGGTAACCTTGCCTCCGGTTCCTCAAACACGTCTTGCCTCTCAGAAGACGGTCAACTACATCAAGAAAGAGGACGTCAACCAGTCAAACATCTATCTCGGACATTTGGGTGGAATGCTGAACGATCCCGAGAGCGGCCCGCTCAATGTCGCTGATCAGGCGTTCGGCGGCGCCGCGGCTTCACGGTTATTCAAAAAGGTCCGGTCCGACCAGGGTCTCGCCTATTCTGTCGGGAGCTTCTGGGGAGAGAGCTATGATTATCCGGGGGCATTCAGGATGAGCGGCTCGACGAAATCCGGCACCACGTTGAAAATGATCCGATCCATTATGAACGAATTTGATGACTTCATTAAGAACGGCATCACGGACGACGAGTTGAAATATGCCAAGGACTCCTACCTCAACTCTTTCGTCTTTCGGTACGACACCAAAGGGAAGATCATCAATGAGCTCATGACGCTTGAGTACTACGGGTATCCGAAAGACTTTATTCAGAAGCAGCAACAGGATATCCAGAAAGCGACAAAGGAAAGTGTGAACGAAGCAGTGCGGAAGCGCTGGAAGCCGGAGGTGTTGGCAATCCTTGTCGTGGGGAAGGATTCTGACTTTGATGAACCGCTGAGCTCGCTGGGATCCAACGTCCGGACGATCGACATCACCATTCCGGCTCCGCCCGAGCGGATACCCGATGCGACACCCGAAACCATCGCGAAAGGAAAAGACATCCTGAAGAAATCTCTCACTGCGATGGGCGGCACTGCCCTCTTGGGCATCAAGGACATCGCCGTGAGCGCCAAGCAGGTGCAGGTGACGCCGATGGGCGAATTCACGCTTGATTCCCAGATACAGATCGTTCGACCCAACAAGATGGCGATGCAGATGAAAACGCCCATGGGCGAGATGCAAATGGTCTTCGACGGCACCACCGCCTGGATGAAAGGTCCTATGGGCACTCGGGATCTCCCCGGCTCTCAGCGTGATGAATTCCAGAAGCAGACGATTGGAGACGTCCACTATGTTCTGCAGAACCTTGACAAGCCCGACTTCACGCCGCAATACGTGCGCGACGAGACAATCGAAGGCAAACCCGTGAACATCGTGATCGTGCGATACGCTCCTCTGAACTATGTGATGCGGCTCTTTGTCGACGCTCAGAGCGGGTTTGTGCTTAAAAAGGTCGCACGTGGAATGACCCCGTCAGGCCCCGGCGATGTTGAAGAGGTCTTTTCAGACTACCGCGTGGCGGACGGCGTGCAATTCCCGTTCAAGACCGTTGCCACCTCCGATGGCAAGAAGGTCTCTGAGGTCACGGTCACTTCAGTCAAAGTCAATGCGGGTGTCAAGGAAGAGGTCTTTAAGAAGTAACGATCTGAGCCGCATGATGTCACAGGCCTCCAGGGTTTGACGGCCCTGGAGGTTTTCTTTTTACGTCAGCGCAGGTCCTCATGACGTCGCCTCAGTTTCGACATCTTGATACGATCACGGGCCTTTTCGTCGCCGTGTTGCTTATTTCCAATGTCGCGTCAACGAAGATTGTTGACCTTGGATGGTTCACGTTCGACGGAGGAACGCTCCTCTTTCCGCTGAGCTACATTTTCGGCGATATCCTCACGGAGGTGTACGGCTACCAACGATCGCGCAAGGTGATTTGGCTCGGATTTCTGTCGGCTGCCGTAATGTCACTGACCTTTGCGGTGGGGGGGGCTTTGCCGCCTGCACGCGATTGGGCACACCAGCAAGCCTACGAGCAGATCCTCGGCCTTACACCAAGGATCGTCCTGGCAAGCCTCGTTGCATACTGGGCAGGTGAGTTTTCAAACTCCTTCGTCCTGGCGAAGCTGAAGCTTTTGACGAACGGAAGGTGGCTGTGGACAAGAACGATTGGTTCAACGCTGGTGGGCGAGGGGGTGGATACAGCGCTGTTCGTGACGATCGCGTTCACTGGCACACTGGAACCCGGGATGCTCCTTGCCGTTGCCGTCTCGAACTATGTCTTCAAGTGCGGAGTTGAGGTTCTTTTCACACCGATGACATATGCGGTCGTGGGCAAGTTGAAGAAAGCGGAGGGAATTGACTGGTTTGATCGCGAGACGAACTTCAATCCGTTCCGGTTCTCGTTATCGTAGCGATCCAGCCGGTAAATCCAGCATCTGCCAGGATCGAGATGAATAGGTATCGCAGGTTAAGTTTGTTGAAGCCCCAAAAATGAACTGGGGAGATTCTCGTGAAGTGGCTCTAGAGACTCGGACGAAAACCCATCATTTGCCACAAAGTCACCAGGACACGAAGAAAAAAGTTTTGATTCTGTTACCTTCTGTGAAACTTCGTGACTTTGTGTCTTCGTGGCACAGCTTTTCGACCGGATTTCTAGTTCCCCTTCTTCACCGAGAACTTGAATGTGCTCCCCTTTCCAACCTCACTCTCAACCCAGATTCTGCCCCCGTGTGCCTTGATGATCTCGCGGCAGATCCAGAGGCCCAGCCCCGTTCCCTTGATCTTGCCGGCTTCACCCGAATCAACACGAATGTATTTCTGGAAGAGCCTGCCGATGTATTCCTCCGGAATCCCGAGCCCCTCGTCACTGACCGAGAAGAGAACCTCATCAGGCTGACCTTCGTGCGGACCAACGGCGACCGTGATGCATCCGCCCGCCGGTGAGTATTTGACGGCATTCGAGATCAAGTTCTGCAGCACCTGTCGAAGCTTGTTCTGATCACCCCGCACGTACGAATGAATCACGTCAACGGAATAGTTGAACGAGTGTCGGCTTGAGATCTTCACCATCGAGACTGCTTCCTGGATGATCATTTCGACGTTGACGATCTTGAACTGATAGTTGAGTTGACCCGACTCGATCTTGGCGATGGAGAGCGTGTCCTCCGCCAGTTTGCTGAGCTTGCTCGCCTGATCGACGATAATATTGAGGTACTCACGGAGCCGGTCGGGACTTATCTCCTTGCGAAGAAGCGATTTGGCAGCGAGCATGATCGTCGAGAGCGGCGTTCGGAAGTCGTGCGAGACGATGCCAACGAAGTCCGTCTTGAGCCGGTCGAGCTCCATGAGGCGCAGATTGCTCTTCTTGATCTGTTCAAAGAGCTTGGCGTTGCGAATCGCGCTCCCGATTTGATCGCAAAGGGTCTTGAGCACAACGACATCAGTTTGATCGAATGCGTAGAGCTTGGTGTCCTCGACGTTCAGCACTCCGATCACCTCCGTGTCGATCACGATAGGAAGAGCGAGCTCAGAGTTCGTGTTGTGATATTGGTACGCGACGTAGCGGGAATCCAGCGACACATCGTTCGCGAGGACATGCTGTCCATGCTCCGCGACCCAGCCGATGACCCCCTGGCCGATCTTTTGCCGATAGCCGTGCGGCAGAAAATCGATGTAATTGCCAGAGTGTGCGGTGAGGACGAGGTCGTTCTCATCGCGGTTCACGAGGAAAATTGTGACATCAAAATACTGGAAGTTCTTCTGAATCGCGTCCGAGGCCGAGCTCAAGAGCTCATCGATATCGAGGGAAGAAGTCAGTTTGCTCCCAACCTCATTGACGAGGGCGATCTGCGCCACACGCCTCTGCGCGCGCTCCAGCAGGCTTGTATGTCGCAGTGCAATCCCGATTTGGAGGCTGAGCAGCTGGGCCAGCCACAAGTCAGGATCGATGAACGCGCTGGGTTTGGAAGAACCGAACAACAACGCGCCGAGAATTTCTTCGTTCGTCTGCACCGGCACAATCAGGAGCGACCTGATCCCCAAGTCCTTCAGCTTCCCTTCGAGCGCAGCGTGGAATGAGGGTGCAGAATCGATATCGACGACGATCCCCGCCGTGTTCTGAATCGCCCAGCCCGGCATGCCAACATCCACAGAGAAATGCTTGTGGTCAAGTTCGATGGCGTCCATCAACGGCGAGAGGGTGTTGATGACGTAATGGGTCTTGCTCTGGCTCAGCAAGCTCACAAAGGCGCACTCGCCATCGATCAGCCGCTTCACATCCTCTTTCAGAATCCGTATGATTTCCTCGCGCGATCGTGCAGCATCGATCTTCAATGACAGATCGCTCAGCATGTTCACGCGCGTGTTGAATTCGTGCG
>Ga0315279_10008014_pt1 | contig 12900 bp, 13 predicted proteins | sample YL17G06_20_MG_FD_203694 | JGI IMG/M metagenome (GOLD analysis project Ga0315279, IMG submission 203694) | Sediment microbial communities from Yellowstone Lake, YNP, Wyoming, USA - YL17G06_20 | ecosystem: Environmental > Aquatic > Freshwater > Lake > Sediment | place: USA: Wyoming | collected... | reverse complement strand
GTGACTTTCCAATGAACTCTTGTTTTCTTGGAACGATATCTGACTAGGAAAACGCCAGCGATGGTGGCTACCAAACTCAACGACAGAATGATGTCTAGAGGGCTTGGCAGAGTCAAGTATGCCAGGATCGGCATGATGCCTGCTAGGAATGTGGTTGTTCCACAGATCGCTGCTGCTTGAAGGTTCGATCTGCCTATCTCTTTGTGAAGAACGGTGAATAGGTGCTTGAGCAATTCCAGAGACTTGTCTCTTTCCATCTTGTCAGGAATATCGCTCACACTGTAGTCCATTAATGCTCGTAGGTTCACCAAGTCTGCCAAGTCCTCAGTGATGCCGCCAAGCATGAAACTGGAGAAATTGGTGATCGCGACAGAGGTCAGCGTCAGAAATGCCGCGAATGTTGCAGCGCTGGTGGCTAGACCTGCAACAAATGCGGAAAGCACGACCACAAGTCCAGTAACTGATCCGTCGGCCAATCCAGCGACTACTTCGATCACAGGGTCCTTCTTCAAGAGGAGTCTTCGCCATTCCTCGCCGAGCCTGATGCCTCGATCAGTTAGCTGGACCGCTCCGTCTTGAAGCAGAACCAGTCCCTCGGAGGCCATCTCTTTCAACGTTCGGTCGAGGTCATTCATTTCGACGTGGACGTGACCTGCGGATTTCTTTTCTATCAGTCGCTTAAGCGATAGGAGCTCGTGCCGATCGCCCTTGCGTAGGCTGAGAAGAACAATCACTCTTATGATGTCAGCTAGTTCTTGGATTTCAAACGACAATCGAGCCAATTCACCGTCTACAGTCTGAAGCGAAGAAGACCAATTCTGTCATCTTGAGACCTCTGCGGCATTACTTGGCAGCTTCCCCTTTTATCTTGAGGGATGATGGTGCGCACACACACACAAAATGACCGACTGACGACGACGGTACAAACTACGACACCCCCCACACTAGGGGAGTCACGCATCCCGTGTTCTATCACCACATCCCGAATTCTATCGGCGAATCAGAATGCAAAGTGACATATGTCTGACCAGACCCACTCGTCGCTGGGGTACGATATACGCCCAGAGTCATCGGGATTGACTTTGGAACGAGCGGTTCAGCTGCCGCAACTTTGACTAATGGTCAACCGACGATAATTCCAAGCAGCGACGGGACCACGCGTGGTGGTAAGGCATTCCCTTCGTACGTGGTCTTCAGAGAGGATGGGTTTGTGCTAGTCGGTGAGGCTGCAAGACAAGAAGCAGCATTCAATATCAAGGGAACTGTATCTGGCATAAAGGATAAGTTGGGAACTAACTACAGGATCAACATCTTTGGAAAGCAGTATACCTCGAAACAAATCGCTACGCTGTTGCTGCAGAAGATCAGGCGCGATGCTGAGAGCTTTTTGAGAGACAAAGTAGACAAGGCCGTCATTGCTGTTCCAAGCTACTTCAACGATTATCAACGAAACGCCATCAAGGACGCTGGCGAGATGGCTGGCTTACAGGTCATAAGGATGGTAAACGAACCGATAGCAGCCTGTCTCGCATATGGTTTGGACAGAATTGGAAGAGACCTTCGGATCATGGTTTTCGATCTCGGCGCTGCGCAACTAGAGATCACGATCGTGGAAATCCGCAGATTGAATGGGGAAGCTGTGCTTGAAATTCGTTCACGTATCGGAAACGCTCAGTTGGGTGGAGTCGACATGGACAAAGCTCTCACTGACTATATTCTTGATGAGCTGAAGCGAAAAAAAGCTATGGACCCTAAGGAACTCAAGGCAACGATGCAAGAAATCCGTGACGCGGCAGAGAGTGCGAAGATTGAGCTTTCGACGGCGACTGAAGCCCAAATACAGCTCAGATCAATTTCTGGTTCGCAGATGACTCTGTCTCGCATGAGACTTGAGGAGGTTGTCAGACCGATGATAGAAGCATGCGGTCAGCCCATACTGGAAGCGCTCGCCGACGTGAAGATGACTCTTGAGGATATCGACAAATTTATTCTTGTAGGGGGACCAACTCATATGCCAATTGTTCGAAAATTCCTTGAGGATTTCGTGGGCAAGGCACCTGAAACCAGTATCGACCCAAGTGAATGCATTGCTCTAGGAGCAGCCATTGCCGCTGGGCGATTGCCATTGCCACTGGGGGAGAAAGCCATTGCCGCTGGGGGAGAAAGCAACGAAGAGATAGAGGTCCGCAAGGCCCGCAAGGTCGCGGATTCGATCATAGCTACCGCGGAAAGAATTGAGCAAGATGAGAGAGACATTAGCAGCATCGTAACTGAGATAATGAGAACCATAAGCGATACTGTGAAGCAACTTCTGGAGACACGAGAAGGAAAGAATCTCACAATGATTAGGCAGGGAAATGAAGCACTGGTATCGCTTCTGCGGACATACGTTGAGAATGAGATTGACCACATATGGCACGTTATCGAGCAGCTTCAGCAACATCTGAAAGCCGAAGACATGAAAAGCATCAACGAGAAGCTGGAACCGCTTGTGAAGATGGCGCGCGGCGAGCCCATCGAGATTCTTGTGGACATGAGACCTCCTGTGACAGTTGAAGAGGATGCGATAGTCATAGAGGATGAGAAAATGGAGATAGGTGAATGGTACGATGTGGAATTCATGGGTAGGAAATACTTGGTACAGAAGAAGGATGAGGATGTCATCGATCTCTACGTGGCTGAGGAGGCTTGAAGGTTGGAGACAAAGCACTGGCCAATTCGTGCTGAAGGAAAGTATGAGCTAACAACCATCAGGCACGAGATCACTATAGACAAAAGAAACTTCAAGGTTTGCGAGCCCAAAGAGGTCCGCGCACGTCATTACCTCGTCTCCCAAAACGTCTACATCGTGCATGTCACTCGAAAAGGAAAGATGACGATTCGCAAGTTGAAATGAAAAAACGTCCGTGTGGAGACAAGTCCAAATGCGGATGCTGGTTGTACCCATGGTCGTGCGTAAGGACTTCATCGCTCCCGAAGTCCACTAGGTGCGTATAGACGAGCGTATTCCTGATGTTCTTGTGTGAAAGTCTCTGAAAGAAGGCCTTGCGTCTTTCTGACCTGATTGCCATGCAACCGAACCTGAAGATACCGCTCTATCTCGTTGCCCCAGACGAAAGGCGAGACGAGGTCATTGCACAGGTGAATCGGCCGACATTCTCCCGACTTAGCCCTCCCATGAACAAGATGTGCAGAATCGTCTCTGCTGAAGCTTTGCGCGACAGAATTGCTCAGATAGAGAAGTTGACACGATACCTTAGTCCCGAATTCCTGGTCGAACTGTCGGAGTCGTGCGAGATAACCGAGCCCTAGACACATCGCCGGTATGATCGTCCTCGATGATTGTAGCGTCGAGCGTCTGGTGATATCGGGAAAACCCATCTGCCCAGATTCTATCGAGGCCTGTTCATGGCAAGTAAAGCTCAGGCAGAAGATTCACGCAAGAAGGACCAAATGCCCGAGAAGAAAGTCGTCGCGCACCACGAGACCTACCGTGCATCCGCTTCTCGACAAACCGGATAACCAATCCACCGGCCTCGATCGTTTGATAGAACAGAGTCAGCGATGGTACGCTTCGTGCGCTTAGCAGTCGCGACAAGATACGATTCGCACTAGACTTCATGCTGATGGGCGAACGCCAAGTCTTGGGTCAGTCAGATTGCCTTGAGCTCAGCTTTCTTAATGATTATGTTTCCATGTTCGTCTTCGATGAAGGCTATGATGTCGCCCACTTTCGTCTTGAGCTTCTTTCGTATCCCCCTCGTCAGGGTGATTCTGAATCCGGGCTGTACGCGGCTATTCGCGATTATCCTGTCCATGAACCCATAGCAGAATGGGTATTTGGCAGATCATATTATGCGGTAGAATACCATAATGGTACGTGCTTCAGAGCACCCAATGACGATGGGGGCTTTCCGTCACGAATCGCAAAGCAAGGCTTGTTGTATTCGCTCTCGCCGTCAATCTTCTTCTCAGTCTCCAATCCTCGCGCTGCCTAGCATCTGACGACATAGTCAAAACAGTCACTTTCAAGACCGCCTTCGACACCTCCGTCCATGTCTTGAATTTCACGATCCCTAAGCAGACTCTGTCATACTTGGAATCAGCTCCCCACCCGCCTGCTCTTTCGGATTGTTCGGACAGCAGTTGCACAATGCACTTCTCACACTACGTCGATTCAGAAATGGTAACTAACATCTCTCTATCGACCGCGTCGTTCGCACAGCTTGGCGAAGAAGACATGGCAGACACCGTTCTCAGCTTCGTCCAGAACATTGGCTACCACATGAACAACTACACAATTCGCAACACGCTTTACCCCGCCGAGACACTCGCTTACGGCGGCGTTTGCGATGACCTATCCGTCCTCTACGCTAGCATGATGATAGCCATCGGCTTCAGAGTGATCTTCATCTGGTATCCGCAAGAGACCGACCTAGGAGGCAGCAAAGTTACCCACGTCAACATTGGGATACACCTCACAAGTCGACCTGAGCACTCACATGAGGGAGCATCGTCCATCGAACAGAACGGACTCGACTACTATGTCGCTGAGACGACAAACGATCATTGGCGAGTAGGCGATATGCCACAGAGCCTACGAGGAATGACCGTCTATGTCGAGGAAGCCCCAGCACCGGTATCTACGCTCGCGATAACAAGGACTGCAACTACTTCAACGATTGTGCTCACGGCGACCCGAACCGTCACGTCGACAACAACACCGTACCAAGTTCTGACGCGCGGCAGCGATGAATTCACAAACGAACTCATGATCATCGGCGGATTCATCTTAGCTACAATCATCCTAGTCGGCATAATTGCGTACGAGGCGGGCAGGCACGGCGCCTTGCGCGCTGAGGCCGCCAGGCCACCCCAAACAAGTGGTGGCAGATACTGCCGAAACTGCGGCTGCCACCTAGGTTATCCGGTTCTCTACTGCTCCACTTGTGGAACTAAACAAAATCATAGCCCTCAATGATCGCTTTCATTGATGTGTATTGTTCCCAGCCTTACGCCGGGTCGCTCGAAGAGCTTGTTCCACCCATTCAAACCAGACCGTATGCGGGCCCTGTTACGGTCCACTCTCCCACAATCATCACCCAACAGCCACTGCAGTCGATTGGCCAGTTCAGCCTCCACAGGTGGAGCAATGTCGAGGTAGAAGTGGAAGCCTTCTCTGGTGCGGGACTTCTGTATCCGTAGCAGCCTAACGCCTTTCAATCGACAGGTCACAATCGCCAGATGAACGTAGTCTTCTATCCAATCCTTGTCGACAAAGCAGTCCTTGTCAATCTTCAGGGTACGCTCCTTGCCGACGGAGAGCCTACGGTCTTTCATCGTTATCATATTCCTCCTCGTCCTCAGATTCGTCGCCCTCATCTTCGTACTCGTCATCATCATCCGAGGTCGCTTCGTCGTATTCATCATCGTCTATCTCGCCATAGTCAGCCTCCGGGTCGTACTCAACGTCGTATCTCAACACTTCAGCAGGCAACCGACGCGCATGCGCCTGCTTGCCTCGATACGTCATCTCTCGAAACTCAACATGAACATCCGGACTCGACGAGAGCGCTGGCTCTTCCCGTTCCCAGCCGACCCTAACCTTGCTCTCTGGAATTCGGAGCCCGTATCGTCGCATAATGGCTCCTCGGAAGTGTGGGATACCGAAATCAGCAAGGTCCACGCGAACGTCACCAATATCGCCAGACAGTGCAGCTGTGTAGTGCGCTTCGAAGCTCCACGCGTTCTGACTAGGACTGTAACCACGAGTCGCTAGAGTCATGTGGTAAACACGGGCGACACTCATCTGCCACGTTGCTCCGTGATTGGATTCTCGTCAAAGTTCACCCAATTCATCAGATGCAGAACTCGTTCTACGTCCCGCAAGTTGACCGATGTTCGGCCTCTTTCTAGAGCGGACGCCTGCAATAGGGCCTGGAACTGTTTCTGTAGCCTAAAGCCGTAGGCCCGTTGCGCTTCCGCGATCGTGGCCGTTGACGGAAGGATCTCTTGGGCATACTTCTTCGACAGCTTCACAGCTTTGTCTTGTTTGGGGATTCGGTTCAGTTCAATGTCGGACTCTTTCAGGTAGTCCAATCCTAGGATGTAGTCGAAGACTTTCTTCACGGTCTCGATGCCGTAGCTGTAACTGAAGGGAACGATTCTTGAGAGGAAGCCGATTCGTCCCCAATGGTGACGCTGATCCCGCATGTCCTCTCCTGTGATGGCCGTGATTATTCCGCACTTCACATGCCTCTCGGACGATCTCTTTGTTGCGTAGGTGGAGGCGGATGCGATGCCTTCCTCGATGAGGCCGTTCAGAAAGGTGATGAAGGTCTTGACGGTGGACTCCTTCCGTGAAAGAGGCTTCAGAAGATCCGGAATCATTATGTGCCGCACTTCACCGGTCTCGATCTTGGGAAGGTAATCTCGTTCGATTCCGAATGCTGTGACATCGCTCACGTAGGCGATGTTCTTGTTCATTATGAACTTCTTCATCATCTCGGTCTTGCCCGATTCAGGCCGCGCGATTATCAGTAGACTATTCGGTTTCTGCACGTTCTTGAGGTAGGCTGTGTAGATCGTCAGCCTAATCATGTCGGCGAGGTTCTCAAGATCCTTCAATACGGAACCTCCAAAATGGGGGTGTTTTCCCGGCACGGAATACCCCACCCCGTAGGGGTGATTTCTGGCCGAGAAGTGATCCCCCGGGGATGGGGTGTTTCCGCTCGCGGAGGACCCACCTTGCATTGAGTATGGATCAGTGCTGGTTCCCCGCTTTACTTGGTTGCGGGTTCGATTGTTCGTTTGTTGTCCGTTCCAAGGGTTACGTGGATTCTCTTGTTGATCCACTGGTCTGTGTCGTTGCCGAATCCTTCGATGAGTCGCGCTAGGTTCGTTCGCTTCGATGTCTCGGATGCGTATGGAACGAATAGGCTGCGTTCCTCGCCCTTGGTGTTGGTGGCGATGAGGATCAATGTGAGGCCGTAGCGGGTTTCCTGTGGCGGTTTCACGTTCTTGATCGTGTACGTTCCGGGCTGTGTCACTTGTTCTGGATATTCCGTTATCTTCACTTCTAGTCTAGTCACTTCTTTCGACCTCCTGAGGCTCTGGACGCCTCAACTCTGATTCCGAGAGCTTTCTTGTCGATGGGTTTCAGGAAGGAGAGCTTTGCCATTTCTGTCCTGACCGCGCGGCGAACGAAGTCTGACAGGTCCTCTCCGCGGCCTTCGCAAATTCGCTTCAGCAGAGCTGCGTCGCTAGCCGAAATTCGTACCCCGATTCTTGCGTCTCTTTCCAATGTTACCACACCGTTCGACAGGTTCTTAAATGACACCCCAGCTATTGAGATTGCTGGGGAGTCGTTATGCCGACCACAAATCCAGAAGGCAAGCGTAGGCGGGGACAGCTTAACGGAACTCAGAGTCAGATTCTGTCAATATATGGCTCGGCAATTATGGGGATCGTGGGGGAGAATCCTGGGCTCAACATTTCTGATATCTCAAGAATGCTTCCTAAGAAGAGGGAGCAGGTTCTGCGATCTCTAACGATCTCTCCTGAGCTACAGAGAAAGCTGCCTCGCCCCGGCAAAGGTGACTTGCGAAAGACCGTTCGGAAACATCTCACTAGGATGCTAGCTCATGGTCAGGTGAGGTTGATCAGCGGACGATACTATCCAAGAGAGCCTTCAGAATCTAAGGAGCTCATTAGATCGGTTGATCAAACGCTGTCGAGTGTCGAACCTCAAAACTGGAGCTTTCCAATGGCGGAAGACGTGGCAATTTACCGCACATACGTAGCCCCCGCTCGCAATCGCTTCAGATTTGATGCTTTTTTTGCCGACCATGGATCGGAATTCAAGGACAGCCTGTTCTTCTTGCAACGGATCTTGGAAGACGCGATAGGAAGCGGCCATCTCTCGACGAAGTTCTACGACTTGGCTACGAATTCGCTCAACATGAGGTTGCTTAGGGAAGGATGGAACGCTCACTTCGAGGACACGAAACTACTGATTTGGGTCTTTGCGATTGACCAGTCGAAGTTTCTTGAATTTATCGAGACACCGTCGGGCAAACAATGGGTGATGGAATTGCTGGCGGCGAACGGGGAGCGCATTCTCGCTAGGGGAAGGAAGAGGCTAGTCGAAACGCGGGTTATGGCTCGCAAATTGAAGAAGATTCAGGCTCTGATCGCAAAGGAAGGTTCCGAGAGTCCCGATACCGTGAACATCCACGAGTGAATCAGCCACTTGAACCCCCTCCATCTTTCGGGCTACGGTGTGAAGTTGAGAGTTCGAAACCTGGCGACGCGGTCTGAACTCGAAATTACCGACGGTAGAGAAGACGACAAACCATTTCGGACCATTGCATTCAGGCCCAGAAGGTTTCCTTACGGCAGTATCATTGTGGATGGCCACAGCGGCTACATTTCGCTGCAAGCATTTCACTGGCTTTCACGGAATAAGGTTCCAGTCTTCATACTCGACTATGACGGCTCAATGATTAGCAGCATACTGCCGCCTGCGCCAGTTAAGGCGGATTTGCGTGCAGCACAGATCAAAGCAAGCGAGGAGGCGAAGAAGAAGTTCTCAATAGCGAATACGATTGTTCATGCGAAGGTTGCTAGGAACCTGCAGGTTCTCGATTGGCTTGCCCAACGCTACGACGTCGAGAAGCAAGTTCGACTAACCAAGCATGAAGCGCTACGGCTTGGTAAAGCAGGTAGTGTTGTGGATCTTCGAACTGTTGAAGGTCGAGTAGCGTTGAGGTATTGGCAGGCGTACGCTTCTGTGATTCCTGAATGTTTCGACTTCCACGGACGAATGACGTCGAGTCACCAGAATAATGCGTCTGACCCTGTCAATTTGGCGTTGAATTATGCGTATGGCGTCTTGGAGGGGGAGTGTCGAGCCGCAATCAACACGGTAGGCTTAGAGCCGTCCGTAGGATTCCTGCATGAGACTAGCGGCTATCAGACGAAGCAGTCGTTGGTGTATGATCTTCAGGAGCCTTTCCGTTGGATAGCTGATGTGGCGGTTGTGGAAGCTTTCGAGGGCGGAGTGTTGGATTTGCCAGATTTCTACTTCACAGGTAACGACTACAGGTATCGCTTCGAGCTTGAAGCGAAACAACGATTCCTGAGCTTGCTTCGTGAGCGGTTCAATTCGGCAGTCGGGTACAGGGGACGAGCATTGAAGTGGGATACGGTTATTGAGCACAAGGCGGTTGAGCTTGGCCACTACTTAGTAGGTCGAACTGGTAGACTTGACTTCTCCGAACCTTCACCTGATCTATGCAGGATTGATGAGCGGAAGTCTAGGAGACGAATCCTCAATCTTACGCAGCGGGAGGCTCAGGGACTCGGAATCGGAAAGAGCACACTACACTACTTGCGCAGGAATGCTAGAGGTGAGCGTTCCTTCGTGATCAGTGGGAAGGTCCTCGATAGACTCCGCTAAGGACCGGACTGCACTCGAAGCTTGGGGAACCGTGTCTTGGCGAATATCGCTAGAGATAGTTGGATTTGGGACGGGCAGCAGTGGATTAGTGAGCTTGGCAAGCTGGAGGAGGGCTGCGCGGGAACCACAAACGAAGGGTGCGTTAGACTAATACGCTCACCCCGTCATCCATACATGGTTAAGCATGTCAGATAACCCGTCTGACGTAGCCCTAACGGCACTCGAACAATTGACCAGCTCTGTCTTCCCGAAACTCACGGAGTCCGACACTAGAGCAAAGATGATTGACCCGATATTCAAAGAGTGCCTCGGTTGGAAGGAGGAAGATATCAGAAGAGAGACCTCTGTCCACAAGGGCTTTATCGATTATTCATTCAGCACGGGCAAAGTCCTGAGATTCATCCTAGAAGCAAAGAACGAGGGAGAAACGTTCGAGATACCGAAGTCTCTTGCTTCCAGATACTACAAGATCAGAGGCACGATATCGACTGATCCAAAGATAAAAGCGGCAATCGAGCAGGCGCGCGACTATTGCGCCAATGCTGGGTCAACGCATGGGGTCGTAAGCAACGGGCGTCAGTACATCATATTCGAAGCCTTCAGACACGGATCCGACTGGAGAGACGGCCGGTGCGTGGTTTTCCGCTCACTGGAGGATGTTAGACAGAACTTCACGCTCTTCTGGAACATTCTAGGAAGAGAGGCCGTGGCCGCCGGGTCTCTTAGGACACGTGTGTCCCAGGAGGAAAGCCCGCTGGAATTCACAGTACCCAGACAGGAGCTTCATGCCGAAGATTCCGCACTGGTTAGAAATGACCTGGGGCCTACCTTGCAACCTTTCATCAACTACATCTTCGGTGATCTTACGGATCAATCCCAGCTCGACGTATTGAAGAAATGCTATGTTGCCCAGAAACAGTTCGCAGATGCCGATGTGCAAATCGGCCGTCAGTTTGATCATCCTCCAGCCTTTGCCACGAAATATGGGGTCCAACGTGTGTTTGAGTCAACCGTAGGTACCGGCAGTTTCCAGACATATTATGAAAAATGCGAAGAACTCCTGCGGTCAACATCACGGCGTGGCTACCTGACAATTCTCATGGGCGGCATAGGTTGCGGAAAAACCACATTCATTCATCACTTCTACAACTTTGTTGTAAGGGATCGCGAGGAGACAGTCTGGTTCTACGTCGATTTTTCCAAGGCACCACCCGAATCTAAAGAGATAGAAGGCTACATCTACAAATCAGTGTTCCAAGACTTCGAGAACAGATACCGAGACAAATATGGCAAACTCAAGCAGGAGCTCACCAACATTGGCGTGCAGTCGAGTGACCCGGGCAGAAAGGACCTCGTGGTATTGTTGTCACTCCTCATGCACAGCGGATGTATTCTGTCTTTGGTCCTCGATAACGCCGATCAGCACAGCTATGTATCGCCCGAGTATCAGGAACGCGTCCTGCTCATCGCAAGGAACCTCACAGATAGCCTGAAGACAATAACAATTCTTACTCTCCGTGAAGAGTCGTTCTTCAAATCAACGATGTCCGGAGTGCTTGATGCTTTCGTGGCGCCCGTATTCCACGTCTCCTCGCCGCCTTTCGAAGAATTGATCCGACACAGAATAGACTACGTTCTGGAACTGCTGAAGAAGCCAGATCCAGAAATCGAAGCTGCAACCGGAAGCCCGATCAGCTTGGAATCCAAGAGAGATACACTGCTCATTTTCTTTGAGATAATCAAAAACTCCTTGAGACGCTCGCGAGTCGTTGGCAAGGACATCCTAGAATTCCTCGATGAAATCTCTGGCGGAGATATGCGAGTCGCTCTCCACTTCTTCAGAACGTTCTTGACATCAGGGAACACAGACTTGAACGAAATGCTGGAAATTGAACTAAGGGAGCGACGCGACGGTGGAATAGGCTACCAACTACCTTTCCATCACGTCATAAGATCCATAATTCTTGAGAACTCACGCCTGTACTCCAGTGGACGTAGCCGGATAATGAATTTGTTCAGTGTGAATCCGCAGTATACGAACAGCCATTTCATTCACCTGGCAATCCTGAACTACCTCCGCAACAGGCTTGCTTACGACACCCGCCATGGGCGAGGCTATGTTGAAATCGACCGTATTATGAACGAAGCAGAGGAGCTGTCGATCAACGAAGCTGCAATGTCTGACTCGATCAAGAAAATGGCAGCATTCGGATTAGTGCAATTCGAGAATCAGTCAAAGGAAGGGTACGACAGGGCAACTTACGTTAGGATAACAAACATGGGGACCTACTATCTTGGGAAACTGATCCACACATTCCCCTACCTAGATCTTGTCTGGATGGATACCCCCATTTCCGACGCAAGTACGGTGAAGTTCCTCCTGCAATATGTGGTCGAGCTAGTTCCTTACAAGACCCCACAATATCTCGAAGATAAATTCGCTAGGACTGAGCTATTCCTCAACTATCTCTACGAGATGGAGAAGAGTATGTTTGCCAACAACCCAGAATTCAAGCACTCGGACCTCACGAGCAGAGAGTTCATGCCCCAAATCCTTGAACACTTCAACAAGGACAGAGATGCCATACTCAAAAGCCGGGGAAAAACAGTCAAAACCTGGCGTAGCTCACGAACGAATTAGCTGTCGCACCAACAGATTGCATGAGTACTAGCAACAACTCGAACCTCGGAACAGCGTAGGATTACGTTCCGGTGAATGCGCACGCCTCTGACCCGTAGAACCATGGTAGCCGTGTGGGCGTCTTGATCTAAACCTTCGTTCGTCGTCGTTTTCGTTGTTTTGTGTGTGTGTGGGGATGATGGTGCGGGCGTCCAGATTTGAACCGTCGTAGGGAGGCATTGTGTGTGTGTGTGTGCGCACCATTAGACCCACAACCACACCACCAAGAATTAACGAGCTCACCAATTCATCTCTCACTCCTGGCTCTCGTATCTGTCTGGCACAATTCTAATATTGCCTGACAACGGCGTCGTTTAATCAAGTAGGGGTTGCTATTTGGATAAGAAAGGCGGCACGACGAACCGAGACTGGTGGCCGAACCAGTTGAAGCTTGATATCCTGCACCAGCATTCCTCCAAGTCCAATCCGATGGGCGAGGGTTTTAACTACGCTAAAGAGTTCAAGAGTCTCGACTTGGAGGCCGTGAAGAAAGACCTCCGTGAACTGATGACGAAGTCGCAGGACTGGTGGCCGGCGGACTTCGGCCACTACGGGCCGCTTTTCATCCGAATGGCGTGGCACAGCGCGGGCACCTATCGCATAGGCGATGGCCGCGGGGGCGCAGGGTCCGGCACCCAGCGCTTTGCGCCCCTCAACAGCTGGCCCGACAATGCGAACCTCGACAAGGCGCGCCGGCTGCTCTGGCCGATCAAGCAGAAATACGGCCGGAAGATTTCCTGGGCCGACCTGATGATCCTCA
>Ga0315279_10008013_pt1 | contig 12902 bp, 11 predicted proteins | sample YL17G06_20_MG_FD_203694 | JGI IMG/M metagenome (GOLD analysis project Ga0315279, IMG submission 203694) | Sediment microbial communities from Yellowstone Lake, YNP, Wyoming, USA - YL17G06_20 | ecosystem: Environmental > Aquatic > Freshwater > Lake > Sediment | place: USA: Wyoming | collected... | reverse complement strand
CCCCACGTACGTAGAGCGAAGATCCGGCCCCGGTCCCCGGTCCCCACTTGACGGGACATGGCTGAGGTCTTCTTCTTGGTGGTCGTCCACTGGGCGTGCTATGATGCGTCTTGAACCTTGGGCTGGCTGGGCGATGGAGATCCGGGAAGTGATGAAGCTCATCGAGAGAGACGGCTGGTTCCTAGTTGCTGTGTGCGGAAGCCACAAGCAGTACAAGCATCCAGACAAGCCGGGGCGGGTCACCGTGGCAGGTCATCCGGATGACGATCTCGCTGCCTGGACGCTGAACAGTGTTCTCAAGCAAGCCCGTCTCCGGAGGCCGAAGGGAAGGTAGAAATGCGTCGCTTTCTCATCGTTGTCGAACGCGCGGGCGAGAACTACTCGGCCTACTCACCGGATCTTCCGGGCTGCGTGGCGGCTGGAAAGACCCGTGAGCAGGCCACGCGCCGCATGCACGGAGCCATTGAGATGCACGTCGCCGGACTGTGCGAAGACGGTCTCGCCATCCCCAAGTCCTCCTCGTCCGCCGAGTACATCGCCGTTCGATAGGGCCGCCACCTGGATTGGGAGGCCGCACGGGCAGGCTTGCTTCCCGACGCGCGCAGATCCGCAGGGTCTCGCGGTGCACCCCAAGATCGCGAGCCACCGCCGAGATCGGTTGGCCCGACCCCCGCGCCAGCCGCACCGCCCTCTCACGAAGCTCGAACGGGTACTTCGATGGTCTCCCCCATGTCTCACGGACTCCTTCCTCCAGGATGCGATCTTCCTGGAAACGGAGCCTCCGTCATACCCGGGGCGGTTCACAGCGGCGGGCGGTAGCCCGTCCGCTGCAGCCGCTTGTTGTGCCAATTCACTGTCAGTGGTTGTCCCACAGCCCTCGACTGGGGGATTAGTCCACCTTGCCAAGCAACTCAAGAACGTCTCGGATCAAGGCGCCCGACTTCGCTATCTCGAATGCCGTCCACGTGAACTGTTCTCGCCAGTGTCCGGGGACTGTGGTTCCTTCCTCGACGAAAAGCAAGACGGTCTTCCCTTTGGCGTGTGCGTAGGTTACTTCGTCGATGACATATGTGGATGGCTTGTGGTCCTTACCTACAGGGGTTGCGATGGCCGCAAGCACATCACATGTGTCGATCAACATGTGGGCGCGGGAGGACGGCGGACCTGAAACACGACGCGCGCGGTTCAATTTGGCCCCAGAGATAACCCCGTATCCCGCAGACGAAAGACACGGGGCAAGTAGATCCTCCACGATTGTCTGATTTTGTTTGCTGATCTGATAACTCAGGAATACCGATAGACCCGGCTCTGTGGGAGACATGGTTCTAGGCTTTCCCATCACTTTGACAAAGTTCTCGTGCATCGACTCTTTCTGAACATCAAGGTAGTCCTGAAATGAGCCAATGTCTCGCCAAGTTGCGTCGGTCGTGTAAGAGGCGACCTCGTGCCTACTCACCAAGTGTTTGACTATGTCTCCCATGACATCCTTGTATCGAGACTTCCCCAGTTGATCAACTGTAGACGGCAATCCGCCGCAGGCGTCCACTAGCCGATCGACATCTAGACAAAGAAGACCCACTGTGATCTTTCCAGGGCCTTGCCAGCGAGGTTTCTCTTCAAACCCTGTAATCATTCCGCCAGAAGTCACAGTAGCGACGCCCTTGGGCAAAATGTAGTGATCCGACACCACAACCGTTGCAGTTGCCCCCTTCCTGCAGTGCGTATCCAGCAGTTCCTGAAGGTCTACCGCATTGAACATGTCCCCGTAATAGACCAGAAGATCTTGACCCTTCAGTTTCAGTTTCCTGATTGCCCAAAGGAGGGCGTGACCGGTACCACGGCACTTGGCGGGATCGGGATGGTGAGTAGCTTTCACGCCAAACCGGCGGCCGTCGCCGAAGTAGTTTGCGACATCACCGCCATCTTTCTGGCTGCCCAAGAAAACGATGTGCCTAATCCCGTAGAGCTTCAAGTGCTCGACAATGTGGGCAAGCAAAGGTTTGCGCTGAGGGCCGACAGGTAGCATCTCCTTTCTGATCAGAGAGGTAACCGGCTGCATTCGTGTTCCCTTGCCCCCGCAGAACACAAGCGCAACGTTACCACGTTTCTTCCGTATTCTGTCTGGCATTCTTTATCTCCCTTTGCGTGGCACAACATTAGTATGCATCCCCGCTACATAGGACGCGGGCATCGGGCCAGCCTGCTACGCTCTTCCCGCCTCTGTTCGTCTGTTGTATGAGATCACATAGTGACACCCGTACTCTCGCGTCTCATCCTACCAACATGAAGCTCACGGAGCAAGTCCGCCAGACGTGTCAAACGAAGCACGATTCCCGTAAGCGGGAGGTCGGCGACCAGATTGGCCTGCATTACTCGACGATCAGACGATTGCGAGACGCGTCGGCGGGAGGACTGGATGTGTCACGTCAAGATCTGACCCTCGACGCCACGCGGGCACCGAGCGGGTAGGCACGAAGGGCAGGGGTCTGTCGCACTTCATCTTGCACTCCTCTCCCTGAGTGCTTGGACGATCTCGGAAAACTCCTTTACGAGTCCTGTTTCTGAGGTGGAGAAGACGTCAAGATGGTCTCTGGCTCTCGTGGAGCCGACATAGAAACCCACGCGCCCTCGTACGTCGTTGCCGAGGTCGTTCGCTGAGAGTAGCAGGACACAGCAGGCGTCGTAGCCCTTCGCCGTGTGGATAGTGGAGACTGTAAGGCATCCTTCGCGGAAAATGCACTTGTCCTTCTCGTCGGCCTGGAATGGGATCACCACATCCAGCTTCAATTCCCGCCTAATGGCCCTGCCTATCTGCTGGAGTCTTCTCTTCTCCGGCCCCAGCACTAGGATTTCCTCGGGCGGCACCACCTCCTCCTCCAACAACCAGCGCAGGCGCTCTAGTACGGCTTGGTTCTCAGCTTCCACGTTTCGGAAGAGGAACACCTCCGGCCAAGGTCCCTCCCGCTTTGCGAACCTCACGTCCCAGTATCCTTCAGGAAGGTGCTCAAGGACACCCGCTTCCTCCAGATCCCGCGTCTCCGCGAAACCTCTCATCTTCACGGATTCGGTTGGCGCACCGAGAAGCAGGTTCAACGCTGGTCCAATGATCTGCTTGGTGTTGCGGTGGCACTCCTTCATGACGTCGGAGTATCCCTTCACCTTGATGCCCAGCTTGTCCCATACTGGACGCCTGCGGCCATATAGGTTCTGGGCATCATCGTAGAAGATGAAAAGGCTCGGTTCCCCAGTCAGTTCATCCTTCCGGCAGAGTCGGACGAGCAAGCGGAACTCATCCTCGAGCAGGTCTTGCCCCTCGTCAACGTAGATTGCGTCGTACATCAGGTTGTCTAGGGCGGGAAACCGAGACGCGACGGCCTCGTCGAGTCGGGCCAAGTAGTATTGAGCGTTGGCCTCGCTACGGGCCCTGGCGTCAGAGCCGGAGGCGTCCTTGTCCCGGGGCCGGGGTGCGCTCTGGTACTCCCAAAGCCCTTGGTGGCTGAGCTCGTACATCAGTCCGTTTACGTGGTGTACCGCGACAGCTCCTGGAGGAATCTCAGACTCGTTCGTCCGCTGGCGAAATGCCTGCCGGATCTTCTCCAGAACGAACGGAGCCAGTGCTCTGTTGTAGCAGACTACAAGCACTCGCTTCGGCCTGCCCGGGTTCTCAAAATGAAACGAGTCGGGATCTCTCCATCGCTGGACCAGCCGAGCGAGGTTCACAGCCAGCACGACGGTCTTGCCGCTGCCAGCGACGCCGCGAACCACGTGGGGGTGCCCCTCCCATCTCTCCGCGGCGAGGCTCTGCTGCTCGTCTGAGAGCTGCTTCGTATCGTCTGTCGCGGCCTCGCGGCAGTACTCACCCAAGGTCCCCTCTCTCCGTCGCGCACAAGGCTGCAAGGGGCCGAACAGGACGTTCGAGTCACCAAAGGCTCCGTACACGGCAGATAGATCGTTCAGCGCTGGGCGGTCGATCCCAAGGCCAGACAGAGCGTTCCTGCTGGCTTGGTCCAGCTGTTGTTGGACGCGCTCTGGCTGCAAATCGTCGCTGAACAGCATCTCAGGGGTAGAGAATGCGTGCTCGCCCCACTTCCCCTCCCAGTCTTGTCTGGAGAACGCTGTGAACACGAGCCAGTAGAGGAATGGAATTCGAGAGGATGCACCAAGGTTCCGCTCGGTGTCGTGCTTGATCTCGAACATGGCCTGCCGCGCTTGGTTCAGTGGGCAGCGTCTGTCCCGCCTGCCGTTCCTCGAGATTGTGATCTCGCCTGCGTTGACTGCCGTGACGTTCTCCAGAGGCACGCCTTTGACCTCAACAACGTGAACACCGGAGAGCGGGTCAACTACCACGATGTCCGGAAGGTGGCACTTGCCCCGTGCGAGGCTGGGTTCGCAGTAGAGGGTGACGTCGGGTCGGTCTCGATAACACGCCACGAGAACTGAGAGGACCTGGCGCTCCCCGCAGTTCGCGACGCCCGAGCATCCGACAAGTCGACACTGGTACTCGCTGGAGTACTCCCTTGTCCCGTCCAACGGCATGTACACACTCCCAAGCAAGCTTGTCTTGTGCCTACTGTATCATGTGGACGCAGGAACGGCTAGTCCTATTCGGGATAGGGAATTGGCAAGGGGACGTGCTGCGGTGGTTGCATCGTGCTTGTTGTGGCTTGGCTCCGCACAAGAAGGGGCTCTCGTTGCCTGCGGTGTGAGGAGATGGAGGCAGAGCGGAATGCCGCTGACACGGCCGCGACGCGGATCGGTGGCCGGAGCTCTCTCTGAGATTGGAGCGTCCGCGTCGGCCCGCTGGGCCGCCCTTCTGCCAGGGCAGAGCCGGGCTCTGTTTGCGGGATTCCGGGGACATAGTACCGATCTCCGACTCCGCGAGATCCGCTGCCTTGCGGAAACCAGGACTCGTGGTGGACATCACCGACTGGACGGAGCCCCTCGGCTATTCCTCAAATGATCTCTCCCCGATTCGGAAGCACACACGCACGCGGTGCCCACTCGGAAGCGACGAGTCCCTCCACTGTGTTGGATCTACCAGCGGCCGCGTTGTTGGCCTCAAGACACCAGGGCCGATGTGCGCGAGATGAGCACTATGTCCCCGGAATTGAATGGAGCGTCGTCCGATCCTTCGCTGTCACGAGGCGCGATCCTCCCCCACTACGTGCACCCCTCGCGTGCCAGGCGCGATTCAAATAGCGGAGTCTAGCGCTGTACAATGTAGCACGTTAGGAGGTGGACCATGGGTGCTCGGTGCAGATGGCCAGTCGTTCTGCTGGTTGTCCTGATGCTCGGTGCGGCTGTGCCGTGCGGCTCAGCCTACCAGCAACTGCCACCGGCGGTCGGCGACGCCGACCTATTCGCGGCGGCTCTGGAGCAAGACGGGTTCGCAGTCCAGGAGGGGAAGCTACAGATGTTCCCCATCATTGACCTCTACAACATGGGCCTCGCCCCCAGTTGTTTCGGCAACAACCCGAGTACGCCTTACGCCCTTTTCTTTGTGCCTCCTCCTCCCGGCTGGGTGGCGGAGAGCGAGGATCCGCGCGACGTCGCCACGCTAGACGGGAAAACCCTGATAAACTACAGACTTCGGCATGACGAGGCGATCGTCATGATCGGACGAACCCCGCCCGCATGCAGCTACTTCAGCTACCGAAGCTACCTCTACGATCGGTTCTTTCCCGCGACGGGAGAGCGCAGGATCGTCTTCGCCAGCCTTGGAGATACCGAGAACCTGATGACGATCAAGACGAGCGGCACTCCAGACGGGCAAACGGGAAGCCCCTTCGATCAAACGACCGTCATCGTCATCACCGCCGACCAAGGCATCGACCAGCGAGTTAGAGCCGCTGCCCAGGCGGCCGGCTTTCCACTCTCCGTCATCAACACCGACGTCATCCCGTCTTCGCTGGTGAACTTGGGGCTGGAGAAAGACGCGGACAAGTTCGTGACCATCCTTCGACTCGCCTTCTTCGAGAATCGTCAGGCAGGTCAGGCTTTCATGAGCAACATCCCCGTGAGGGTTTTCCGCCTGACGCCAACGGAATCGGCGCCTCTTGACCCGTACAAGATGCCTGCCCTGCGAGTGCGCGGAACTGGAGACATGTCCGAGTTCGACCTCCTCGGCGCGCTCGAGGACCTGAGACAAGCGATCCTCGCCAGGCACGGCTCGGCCAAGGCCACCGAGCTTGGGACTAGCGTCTGGCTCTATGAAGGGCCGGACGCCATTCAGCGCGGAATCAACGTGATCGGCGAGAATCGCGACACAACCTACCTTCGGTCCGAGGACTTCACCCTCCCCGCCGGCCCCAATGAGTTCTTGATCGTCTATGGGGTCAACCACGCGGCCACGGGGAAGGCGACGTACGCCAACTTCGGTGTCTACGGGGCCGCCGGCCTGAACGGGGTCGGGGCCGTGAGCAACTACGAGTTTGCGGGAACGGCAGAGGAGTACATCCCAGGGAATCCTGCGGCCAAGTACCTCTACGTGTGGAAGGTCAGCCGCAGCTGCGATGGTGGGCCGAGCTGCCTCACGGTCCCGTGGGGAGTCAAGGCCTACGGCCTCGACCTCGGCAAGCCCGGCTTTATCGCCTTCCGGGCGTATCTCGAGCCCGCAACCAAGGTCGGGCCGAGTTGGTCCGAGATCGTCTACGACCGGGTGATCAAGTTCAGCGGGTCAGACTGAGAGATAAAATGCCCTTGGCATGGGCTGGTGGCTGTGCCGCTGCCCGCGCGGCGGTCGCTGCCGGGCCGGACGGCTGACGGCAGACTGGGAACGAGTTCCGGGGGACATGGTACCGATCTCCGACTCCGCGAGATCCGCTGCTTTGCGGAAACCAGGACTCGTGGCGGACATCACGAACTGGACGGCCCCCCGGCCGTTCCTCAGATGATCTCTCCCCGATTCGGAAGCACACACGCACGGGGCCTGCCCAGTTGGAAGCGGCGCGTTCCTCCACTGCGTTGAACCTGTCGCCGGCCGTGTTGTTCGCCCAGGAAACCAGGGCCGAGGTGCGCGAGATGAGCACTATGTCCCCGGAACTCCCACGCGTTCCTCCACTGCGTTGAATCTGCCACCGGCCGCGTTGTCCGCCGCAAGTAACCAGGGCCGAGGTGCGCGAGATGAGCACTATGTCCTCGGAACTCCCCGTCACTTGACGATCAGACGATCGCGAGACGCGTCGGGGAGGGGACTGGGCCTGTCACGTCAAGATCTGACCCTCTCCGCTTAGGCGACGGCGTTCTTGAGAGTTAGCACGGGCGACGCAGGTCCAAAGCCTGCGTCGCTTTCTGTTCGCGGCGGTGGAACGCCGCGGAAAGGCTCACCGGGATTCCGGGGACAGAGTACCGATCTCCGACTCCGGGAGATCCGCTGCTCTGCGGGAACCAGGACTCATGGCGGACAATCACCGACTGGACGGAGTCCCTCGGCTGTTCCTCAGACGATCTCTCCCCGATTCGGAAGCACACATGCCCGGGACGCCCGCTCGGGCGCGACGCGTTCCTCCACTGCGTTGAATCTGTCACCGGCCGCGTTGTTCACCGCAAGAAACCAGGACCGAGGTGCGCGAGATGAGCACTATGTTCCCGGAACTCCCCGGTGGTGGCCCTGCGTTTGGGCGAGCACTAGAGGAGCTCATTGAGCGCGGCGAAAGCGGCCTCGAATCTGTCAAGGGTATCGCCGGGGACAGCAGTCGACAGGTTGGGCAAGTTCTCTGCGAAGTACCGCGCTGGCCGGTAGTGATTGAACTGCTGTCGACTCTTCAGGGGATGTTCCGAGAAGTGGTCCTGCAGCCTGGTAAGGAGTCGGGGGGCCTTGGACTTGAGTTGGGAGGCAGTCAGGGGCTTTGCAAGATCGGAGGCGTATTCAGCATTGACAAGATCGATGTAGAAATCGAGGCCAAACATGTCTTCGACGTCAGCCTCGGTGGACGCGGTGAATTCTGCGTAGGTGAGGACGTTCTGCTTGCGGAGAAGCTTCCTCTTGTAGAGGTTCTCAATGGTCTGGTGGTCCTTCTCGTGGATGTCCAAGAGGGTCGCGACTTTCAGGCCGCGCTGGGAGCCCAGGAGGCCGACGAAGGTGGGTACCTTGTCGGCACCACCGACGGGAGTGATGGTCCAATTGGCGCTCAGAGCGACCCTCCGCTGAGAGCTGAGTAGTGCAGACATGGATTGGATGTAGAGAAGGTCAGAGACTCCTTCAACGATGAGGCTATTGGGGCCGACGAACAGAGTCTGGCAGATGTCATAGCCCAGGGCACCCTGAAGTGGGAAGAGGCTGTCATCGGTGGCGTCGAGAACCTCGGTAATCACCTTCGTGCCGTCTTGGTCCTTGGCGAGTGGCTGGTCGGCATCCATACTTCCGTCTTGGACTATTCTCACGCGGTCGAATCTTGTGGGTTCCACCATGAAGGGGGAGTGGGTGGTGTAGAGAACTTGATGCTTCCCCTTGAGCTCTACCTCGATGTAGCGCAGGAGGTCGCCTTGAGCACGACCGTGAAGGAAGAGACCGGGTTCGTCGAGTAGCAGTATGAGGGGCTCCCCAGAGCGTTGCTGTTGGTCGAACCAGGCGAGAAAGGAATAGAACCACACGAAACCCTTGGAGCGGGTGCCTAGAATCGTCGAAACCATCCGTTTGGTGTCGTAGACCTGGGCGAGGATATTCGTGCCCGACGTCATTTCGGGAGGGTCTCCCGGGCGAGCCGGGCGAACGTCGAATCTCATGTGAAGATGCTTGTTCTGCGACCAGTACTGGAGGATCTTCTTGCTAAGGTGGTTACTGGCCCCCTCGAGCTTGTTGATGAGCCATTGGGTGCGCTGCGGGCTGACGAGCTCCTTGATGTCAATGCGTGCCAGGGCGATGAGGCCGAGGAGGGGATAGTCAGGTTTCTTGAGCATCTTGCTCTTGACGCGCTGCGTGAGGGCCTCGATGTTCTCGAATCCGGTCATGAGGAAGTACTCGTCGAAGTAGAGGAACTTGGGCACTCGCTTCTCGAGGTACGACTTGTAGATGTAGTGGACCAGGTCACCAGGCTTTGTGATCTTCTGAACGATGCCGGTGAGACGGCTGAGGTGCTCTTGCTCGGCAGGGTCGGTTCTCTGGCTGATGGCGGTGGATAGTGCCGCAAGGGTCTCTTCGTTTGACAAGGGCTGGGCCAACTCAATGGGCAATTGCGCTTGAGAGACAGCGGCCTTCACTGCGATTGACTCGTTGACGAGTAGTGTCACCAGCAGCTTGTTCTCGTACCCCTTTGAGAGAATGAGGACGGGCTCACGGATGATGCCGGGGCCAAACTCCTCTACGATGGGTGTGATCTCCTCCGGACCAAGCGCGAACGCAGCCGTTGCAGCGATGGCGGGCTCAATCTCGCCAGACTCGAGTGCTTGGTTGTAGTCCTCCACGTCAGATCGAGGGTAGTCATCAGTGACGTCGTACTTGGAGTGTTCGGGGATCAGTGGGTTGAGGCGATACAGCGCCTGGAGGAGAGCGGTCTTGCCAGATTCGTTCTTCCCGACGAGGCAAGTGATGTCTGCTACTTGAAACTCGTTGGTGTCGCGGATGCACTGGAAGTCGGTGATTCTTACTGATGAGAGCTTCATGGTCTCAATCCCCCCTAACTGCTATCTCGTGTACCGGGGAGGTCGGCTTCGCGCCGACCGGCTAACGATGGCTAGTATGCACTCCCGCTACACGCCGGATCGGCTTTCGCTCAGTCGACTGGACTCTGCCAGAGTCCGTCCGTACGTTGCATGACATCACATACTTGCACGTTTCCTCTCGCGCGTCAACCTACGAACATGAAGCTCACGGAGCAAGTCCGCCAGGTGTATCGCACGAGGCAGTATCCCCGCAAGCGGGAGGGCGGCAACCGGGTGAGCCTCGGCTACTTGATGATCAGGCGATCGCGAGACGTGCCGGCGAGAGGTCCGGGCCTGTCTCGTCAGGAGCTGACCTTCGACGTTTCCGATGGTAGACTCCTCTGCCCTGGCCGCTAGGCTGTCCGCTCGATGGAGGGGTTGGGCGTCATCTCATCGTAGCTGTTCCAGCCGCACGCCTCGCACAGGCTAACGTACGGAGGGTCAACTTCAAGTCCTGGCTCGTATACTGCCACCACACGATAGGATTTGCACCTCGGGCACGCGGTTGGGGGCGACGCCTCGCCCTGCATCACGACTAAGCTCATGGCGGCGAGCAGACTGGAAGTGGCGTCGAGGGCAAGATGCGCTTCGTACAGACTTGCCTTGGACGTATGGGTCAGCCAGTTGACTAGCTGCCACGTCTCCTTTGAATTGGCCTTGAGGTAGCTACGGATGTGTTCGCTCCGCCGACCACGGGCGTAGCGAGACACGATGAGAGCGAACCAGCCGACGAAGTCAGAGGCCTTCGGCCTCTCTTGGCCTTCAGGCACTTCAACATCTGCTTGCAGAACCTTTGCAAGCTCGACAAGTACCTCCCGACACATCATTCCGATCGCTTGAAAGTCTTCCGACTCCCTCGCAGTGTCGATTGCCTCCGCTGCGTTTTCCCAACGGCGCCACGTAGAGCGCAGTCTGTCCTTCCGCGTATCGGGTGCCGCCTTCGCATCTCTTGCTGCGACTCTCGCCGTGACGCCGATGTGAAATGACAGCGTGTAGTCGAGGGAAGGAAACTCCTCCTGGGAGTAGAGATTGGTGGGCTCTGTGATGACCCACCAACGACCTGGTTCATCGGTGTGTACATCCCAGACAACATACTCGGTTCCGAAGACTGTCTCTGTCCTCAGCTTCTCGAGATGGACAACCTTGTGGTGGGTGCCGGCTCCCTTGTTCGTCTGGCTCTCGACGTACTCCGTGATTGCTTTGCGCTGATGCTCGGGGTCTTGAACAGTGCTCTTCTGTATCGCGCTCCAAGGCACGGGCTTCGGTTTTGCCATAGTGGAATGATCCGGTGTCTAACAGCGATCGGTGCACATCCGCGTTGCATGGCGCACCGCCACACGCCGACCCGCCATGCTCTTCTCGCCTCTCTTCCTCTGTTGCATGACATCACATACTTGCACGCATCCTTTCGCGTGTCAACCCGCCAGCACAGATCTCACAGGGGCAGTAGGCGACTCAACGCCTGTCGTGTTGTTTGGGAGAACGTGTGAGTCGAAAGGCACTCGCGGATTCCGGGGACACAATACCGATCTGCGACTCCGCGAGATCCGCTGCTCCGCGGGGATCAGGACTCGTGGCGGACATCACCGACTGGACGGAGTCCGTCGGCCGTTCTTCAGATGGTCTCTCCCCGATTCGGAAGCACACACGCACGAGGCGCCCACTCGGAAGCGGCGCGTTCCTCCACTACGTTAGGTCCGTCACCGGCCGCGCTATTCGCCCCAAGGGACCGGGGCCGAGGTGCGCGAGATAAGTACTATGTCCCCAGAACTCCCAGGACGTGGCCCCGACGCCCCCTTTGGTAGTGTGGCGTGGTTCGGCCTTCTGTAAGATATGCCTCAAATAGATGGGGCTCGAATTCGCTTGCCTGGGGTTGTCTGGACACTGCGTACAACGTAGGATGTCAACTGTGGCAAGTGCGGATTGGCGGACGCACGAATGCGGCTTGGGGCACGACGCCAAAGTGCGGAGCAGGGTAGCCCTGGTGTCAGGACCGGAAACCGTAACAGGTTGAAGGAAGTGATAGCCATGGCAAGAGACGTGTTCAGTTGGGCGTGGAGCTTCCGCTCTGCTGCCCTGGTTGCGCTTGGATGGATGGCGTTCATCGCCGGCGTGCTGGTCAGTCAAGTCTGGGCCAGACTGCTGTTCCTGACGGCCTCCAGGGTCCTGCCCCAAGCCGTATCGCCTCTGGATGACCCGAGCGGCGCAGCTCCAGAGCGGGCGTCACGGGGCGAACGAGAAGCAGAACGCGTGGGCACTGCTCTTCCGCATTCCGCCCTTCGGTCGAAGCACGGGCGCTGGAGAAGCCCAACGGGAGCAAGGTGCCGGACATGAGGGATTGCCTTCAGAGGGGACTCGGCGCGAAGCGTGAATCCAAGTACGTGGACTTCAAGGGCAACCTGGACTTCTCGGAACCAGATGCGTGGTGCGAGGTCGTGAAGGACATTGTCGCGATGGCGAATTCCGGAGGTGGGGTCCTACTCATCGGTCTTGACAATAGGGGGCTTCCGACAGGGTTTGATCCGCAGGCTGTTCTCCAGCTGGACGAAGCCAAGATGACAGACCAGATCGCTAAGTACTCGGGAGTGCAGTTTGACGGGTTCGCCATTTCGGAAGAGTTCAAGAACGGAATCCGCCTTGCAGCCATCGTGGTCGAGGCTGCTCCAGTTCCAATTGTGTTCACGAAACCGGGGACCTACCCGCTCAGCGAAAACAAGCAGAAGACCGCGTTCTCTGCTGGAACGGTCTACTTCCGTCATGGCGCGAAGAGCGAACCCGGTGAAACCAACGATCTGCGCATGGCGATGGAGAGGCAACTCGAGATAACGAGAGCGGGCTGGCTGAAAGGCGTGCGGAGAGTCATCACTGCGCCACGAGGCAGCCAGGTTCTCACGTTCCCTGCCGGAGTGAACGTGCGTGACTCGGCATCTTCGGATCCACGCGCCATCCGAATCGTGGATGACCCGGATGCTCCAGCCTTCCGAAGACTTGACTATGACATCACCCACCCGTTTCGCCAGAAGGAGGCGACGGCCGAGATCAACAGAGGCCTTGCTGGAAGAGCGAGGATCAACTCCTTCGATGTTCAGTGCATCAACCGTGTATATGACATCCAGAGCAGGGAGGCCTTCTATCACTGTCCGAGATACTCATCCCCTGTCTTGCCCCCGGTTTCCTGGACACTCCGCTAGCTTAACGCCCTCTCGGCCTGACGGGCCTCGATCGGGGAGCGGAACTTGAGCCGCTCGATGAGCCAGTCGGCG
>Ga0315279_10008012_pt1 | contig 12903 bp, 6 predicted proteins | sample YL17G06_20_MG_FD_203694 | JGI IMG/M metagenome (GOLD analysis project Ga0315279, IMG submission 203694) | Sediment microbial communities from Yellowstone Lake, YNP, Wyoming, USA - YL17G06_20 | ecosystem: Environmental > Aquatic > Freshwater > Lake > Sediment | place: USA: Wyoming | collected... | reverse complement strand
GCACGGCATCTATGAAGGGAAGGGGACAACGCTCCACCTTTACGAAACCCTCACCGGTTTCCTGAACAAGAACATGCCGCCTGGACCCAAGGCGGGGAAGTGAGCTAATACAAACGCATTAAATAGTTTGACATCTGACTTTAAGCGGCCTGAAGCCGCCCTCACTCCCCCGGCCCACGGGGAACCAGTCCCGTCGGTTCCCCCCGTCGAAAAAGCCGACGGGTCCCCCCTCCGCTACGGGGGCTTGAGGACGGCATTCAGTGCCGTTCATACATTGTAACTTTTATATTGCTTTTGTATTAGATACAATATGAGCCTGTAAAAGGACGACTATGACGACCATAATGAAAAACGCAATGAGATCCCTCGCTAGCCTTGTCTTCTTAGTTGCAGTCTTGGGGGCGCTGGGGATCTGGCCGGTGACGTCTTTCGGGAACGAGCCCGTCAAGGCGGCGGTTCTCCCCGCCCGCGGGGTCGAGCCGCGCGGCGGCATCAACCCGACAACCCTCCTCTGGTACGCCCACCCGGCGCAGAAGTGGGAGAACGCCCTGCCCGTCGGGAACGGCCGTCTTGGGGCCATGGTCTTCGGCAAGACCGACGAGGAAAGGATCCAGTTCAACGAGGACACCCTGTGGTCCGGCGGCCCGTATTCGACGACCGTCAAGGGCGGGTCCAAGGCATTGCCAGAGATCCAGAAGCTCGTCTTCGAAGGCAAGTGGCGGCAGGCCCATAAGCTCTTCGGGAGGAACCTTATGGGTTACCCCGTCGAGCAGATGAAATATCAGTCGATGGGCGACCTCATCCTCCAGTTCCCCGGCAGGGAAGAGGCCCAGGATTACCGGCTCCAGCTCGACATGGATGAAGCCGTCGCCACGGTGAGCTACGTGAAGAACGGGGTCAGGTTCATCCGCGAGGTCTTTTCGAGCCCGGTGGACCAGGTTATCGTGGTCCGGCTGACCGCGGACAAGCCGGGAACGATCTCCTTCAAGGCCCAGCTCAGGGGGGTCCGCAACGGGGCCCACTCGAACTACGGCACGGAATATTTCCGGATGGACGGGCACGGGAACGACGGCCTCATCTTGACGGGAAGGTCGGCCGATTACCTGGGGATCGAGGGCAAGCTCCGCTACCAGGCCCGGCTGAAGGTCGTTCCCGAGGGCGGGACGATGAGGGTCCATGAAGAGGACCTCTTCGTCGATAATGCAGACGCCGTGACCCTCTTTCTTGCCGCGGCGACGAATTTCGTCAATTATAAGGACGTTAGCGGTGACCCTGACGCCAGGGTTGAATCCGCGCTGAAAGGGATCGAGGGCAGGTCCTTCGACGTGATCCGGGCGGCGCACGTCAAGGAGCACCGGAAGGCGTTCCGGCGGGTCTCGATCGTTCTGGGAACGGCATCGAATTCGTTCCTTCCGACCGACGAGCGCCTGAAGGGATTCGATGGCGCCAACGACCCGGCCCTGGCGGGGCTGTGTTTTCAATTCGGCCGCTACCTGCTCATCTCCTCCTCACGGCCGGGCACCCAGCCGGCCAACCTTCAGGGCATCTGGAACCAGTATCAGAACCCCTCATGGGATTCCAAGTATACGACCAATATCAATACCGAAATGAATTACTGGCCCGCCGAGGTCGCCAACCTGGGTGAGTTCACGGAGCCCCTGGTTCGGATGATCAAGGAACTTACCGACCAGGGCGGCGACGTCGCCAGGGAGAATTACGGCGCCCGGGGCTGGGTCTATCATCAGAACACCGATCTCTGGCGGGTGGCCGCCCCGATGGACGGCGTCTACTGGGGCACGTTCACTGCGGGAGGCGCCTGGCTGTGCACCCATCTCTGGGAACATTACCTATTTACCGGGGACAAAGAGTTCCTTAAGGACGCCTATCCCGTCATGAGGGGGAACGTCGAGTTCTTCCTCGACTTCCTGGTCAGGGACCCGAAACGCGGCTGGCTGGTCACGAATCCATCGACATCCCCGGAGAATTACCCCGACCGGCCCGGCGAAGAAATCTTCTTCGACGAGATCTGCGATTGGGTCAGCGAAGGGACCATGATCTGCGCCGGTTCGACCATCGACATGCAGATTCTGAACGACCTCTTCGGCTACGTGGCCGCGGCCGCCGATGTCCTGGGGACGGACCGGGAATTCGCGAAGAAGGTTCTGGATGCCCGCAGACAGCTGGCGCCTATGCAAATAGGCAAGAACGGCGACCTCCAGGAATGGCTCGAGGACTGGGGCCAGAAGGAAAAGAGCCACCGGCACATCTCCAATCTTTACGGGCTTTATCCCGGCCACCAGGTGTCGGCGCGGAAGACCCCGAAGCTGGCCGACGCCGCCAAGGTCGTCCTCGAACAGCGGGGGCTCACCGGGAACGGCTGGGCCTCGGCCTGGAAGATGGCGTGCTGGGCCAGGCTTTATGACGCCGGAAAGGCCGTGGAGAACTTCACTTACGCCGTCAAGAAATACACTTTTGACAGTCTCTTCTCCAACTGCTCCGGGGCCCTCCAAGTTGACGGCTCTTTCGGCATGAGTGCGGCCGTCGCCGAGATGCTCCTCCAATCCCATGAAAACGAACTCGACCTTCTTCCGGCCCTGCCTGCGTCCTGGCCGTCCGGGGAGGTCAAGGGGCTTCGCGCCCGGGGCGGATTCGAGGTGGACATGAAGTGGGAGAAGGGCCGGTTGTCCTCCGCCCGGATCCAGTCCACCTTGGACGGATCCTGCCGCGTTCGGTGCGTCGAATTGTCCGAAGTCAGTCACGCAGGAAAGAAAGTCGAGGTGAAGAAAATCGCCCCCGGCGTCTTTGAGTTTCGGACGTCAAAGAACGAGGCCTATCTCCTGACCGGCCGCTAGGTTCTTCGCATCGTCCCTGGCTGCCAAAGTGGGGCTGATGCGGAAACAGGGCTTGCGTTTCCCCTTTTTTTACCAGAAAACCAGATAAAGGGCCAGCGTTGCCGCGATCACCAGCGGCCCCAGCCATTTGAGCAAGGGGGCCGGAGTAAGGTCGAATCCCTCCTGGACGGGCATGACGACGGGTTCCTTCAACGGCCGGAGGATCGTCATCACGGCCAGGACGACGATCAAGGCGGCGAAGGTGATCGCCATTCGGTTGAGGAAGGCGATGTGACCCGCCTGCCACATCAATAGTCCGTAAATCGGGACGTTCAGGAGAAGCGAGACCAGCCCGGCCGACCGGGGCGTTTTTTTCACGAACAGGCCGAAAAGGAACGCGGTCAGAATGCCCGGGGAGATGAATCCCTGGAACTCCTGAATGTAGTTGAAGATCCCCTTGAACTTGGGGTTCCCGAGCTGAGGGGCGATCAGGCAGACGGCTGCAACGAAGATAAGAGTCGCCCAGCGGCCGAGCCGGACGAGCGATTTGCCGTCGGCGTTTTTCTTGAAGTGGCGCTTGTAGATGTCCATCGTCAACAGCGTTGCGACCGAATTAAGGAGCGAGCCCAGGGTGCTGATGACCGCCCCGGTTATGGCCGCCAGGATGAATCCGCGAAGCCCTGGGCCGACCAGGTTCCTGATCAGGAGCGGATAGGCCTGGTCGGTGGTCGCACCCGGGGCCGTGAGTTGGGCCCGGAAGAGCTGCCAGGACATGATCCCGGGCATGATGATGATGAACGGAATGAGGAGCTTAAGGAAAGCGGCGAAAAGGATCCCCATCTGGCCCTGCTTAAGGCTTTTGGCCGCAAGGGTCCGCTGGGTGATGAACTGGTTCAGGCCCCAATAATAGAAATTGGGGATCCACAGTCCCACGACCAGCGTCGTCCAGGGGATGACCGGGTGAGTGGAGGGCAGGATCACGTGGAGCTTGTCGGCGTTGGCCGAAAAAAAGCTCCCGACCCCGCCCACGGCCTTGAGCCCGACGATAAGGGTCGCCAGCCCGCCGAGGATAAGGGCCGATCCCTGGAACAGGTCGGCCCAGGCGATCGCTTTCAGTCCGCCCCAGGTCGTATACAGGGCGGCGATCAGGCCGATGATCCAGACGGACCGGACCATGTCCATGTCGAAGATCGTGTGAAGGGCGAGCGCCCCGGTGTACACGACGGCGGCGATGCTCACGGCCAAATAGATGACCAGGAGGTAGGCGGCCATGACCCCGCGGGCCGCCGGGGAATAGCGGTATTCGAGATATTCGGGGATCGTGTAGATCCCCGCCTTCAGGAATTTCGGCAGGAAAAAGAAGGCGACGACGACCAGGGTGATGGCTGCCATCCATTCATAGCTGGCCACGGCCAGGCCGGCCGCGCCCGCGCCCTGGCCGGACATGCCGACGAACTGCTCGGTCGAGATGTTGGCCGCGATCAGCGAGAACCCGATAAGCGGCCAGACCAGGCCGCGGCCGGCCAGGAAGAAATCCTCCCCGGATTTTTCCTTGCGGCTCTTGTACATGCTCACGCCGACGACGACGGCGAAAAAAACGACAAAGACGGTGATATCCGCCCAGTGAAGGATCATGTTGTTCTCCTAAGCGTCGATGGCAGGCCGAAGACAATAAACACGGGGAGGATTATATACGTCGCCCGGACGACAGCCAAGTCATTTGTTAAATAACCATTCGACGCCTGGACGGTTGCATCCCCGGCGGGGTTCCGTTTCAAGTCGCCTGGAGCATCTCCAGAAGCTCGGCCAGGACCATACCCGTTGCGCCCCAGATCTTGTGGGCGCCAAACTCAATAAAAGGCACTACGATAGGACGGCCATCGATCGTCCAGGTCTCTGTTCGAGAATTTGCCGGGTCCTTGAGGTGGGCCAGCGGGATTTCAATGATCCCGGCGACCTCCACCGGATCGGGCTTAAAAGACGGAGATGTCTCCGCGCGCCTTCGTTGAATGCCATCATATCAGAGATCAGCCAAGGAAGCTGGACCGAAACTTCCCGGATTGGGGCCGCCGCAGACAGGGAGACTCCTGAGCGGATACGGAGGGCACAGCTAAGTCGGGGGCTTAGATCCTGGGCGCCGTGCGCTTCTTCAGGGCCGATTTCAGGTCTTCGACGATAGGAGGCGCTTTTATGTCGCTTCCGTAAAGGATGTCCCTGGCGCTGATATCCTGTTTGCCATAGAACGCTTGGTTGGCATCCTTGTCGATCTGGATGGACGCCCCTTTGATGGAGACACCGGCGAACAGGCCCTTGCTCTTGGAGTAGGAATAGATCTCGGCTTCCATGTCGAGGTCGGTCGAGGCTTCGGCGCTGCGTCCGATCGGCCCCGCCGCGACGCTCATGTCCGCCCCCAACGTCACCTTGCCCGCGGCGATGTTCTCGATGCTTTTCCCCGTCTTGAAAACCAGGATGATATCGGCCTTCTGGACGCCGATCTGCCAACCCAGGCTTCCGCCGATGAGAGAGATGAACGCGGGATTGCTCCAGCTTCCGTCCTCGTTCCGGATGACGATGAGTCCACGGCCGTATTGGCCGCCGAAGCCATAGGCCGCTTTGATGACCCCTGGAATGACGGCGATCCCGTGGCATTTCTCGAGAAGGCTCGATGGGAGGCCCTCTTCGGGAAGGTCAACCATCTCTTGGAGGACCTGGACGGCCTTTTCGATCCTCTCGACGCCCGGGGCCGTCTCATCAGCCGCCGCGCGGGTGGGGACGAATGAGATCATTAACACCAGGAGACCGGCCATTAGGAACAAGTCTTTTGTTTTATAGCTTTTCATGAAGTTCACCCTTTTTCCATTCTATTTCAACAGACGTGCCGATGCAACCGAAACGGTCCTGTTTGCCCCATCTTGTCCTCTTTCCTGTCCAGCTCCTTTCATACGAACGCAATAAATAAAGCTACAACGTATGAACGGTACTAAATGCCGCCCTCACTCCCCCGGACCCCGGGGAACCAGTCCCGTCGGTTCCCCCCGTCAAAGAAGCCGACGGGTCCCCCCTCCGCTACGGGGGCTTGAGGACGGCATTCAGTACCGTTCGTACATAGGCACTTCTTTTATTGCGTTTGTATGAGATCTGCCTGGGGTCTTGGGCCCGAGGAGCTGAGAAAGACGCGAGTCTCAGGCGTTTCTTGATTGGAGCGGATAGCAAAGCCCTTCCCCTGGTCCTCCTCTGAAGGTCACGGCAATCGACGAGATGAAAGAGAACCCCTTACATATTCCAGCGATACGAGACTTTGATGAGGAAGATGTTGTCGCCGGGCGCCCTCATGAGGTCGCCGAAGTCCCGTCCCAAGCGGAAATCGCCGGGATTGGCGTAGTCCGCCCGGTTCTGCGTCCAGACGACGTAAATCAGAGAGCCGGGGAAGTATTCCCACCTCAGGACCACGGTCCCGCGCAGGGACTTCATGTTGAAGTCCGGGTTCCAGAAGGAGAACGGCTTAGCGGGCCCCTGCCCGTCGGGGTCGATCGTATACATCCCGTCCGCGTAAGCGACCGTCGATGGCGTGTCGCCGAAGACATGATACTCGTACGCCTTCGGCCGGGCGAGCTCCTTGAATTGATCGTATTGGCCTACGGCGATGAACGGTTGGAGGTAGAGCTGGAGGCTCAACTTGGGCGTGAAGATCCAGTTGAGCCGGACCTCGCTGGAGATCATCTTCTGGTCGATGCGTCCGAATACATAGCGGGCGCCATAGGTCGACGTCATCAGGGGATCGGGGACGCGAGTTACCCACTGGACCTGAGCGTTGCTCCTGGAATATTGCGGCCCGAAGGACAGGTTGATGTTCGTCCGCGGCTTCCAGCGCAAGCTCGGGCCGCCCGAGAACTCCTGCCCCTCGCCCGGCCTCCGGTAGATCGAGCTCTGCCATTCCAGGACGACGGCCTTCCGGCTGTCACTGTTGAGCTGGAGGTTGAGCTGATATCCGGATGGAAGAGCTGCGAGAGGCCCGCCCCGGGTCAGGCTGTCGCTTATGGACTTGGGATTATAAGCGACCATGACATTGAATCCCCAGTAGTTCAGGAACTGGCCCTGGACTGAGGCCAGGAGCCCCTCCCAGATCTTGGTTCCCCCGAAATTGTAGTTCCCGAACGGTCCGCCGATGATGAGGACGTTCCGAAAGATTTTGCCCGGCTTCGTCCATTGATAGGCCGGGAGGATGCTGTAGTTGATCTTGTCGGAGCTGTCGTACTGAAACCCGATGTCGTTCGGATCGAAGCCGGGGGAAAGAGCGCCGAAGGAGGCCAGGAAGAGGAAACTCCCCTGTTGCTTGGCCAGATGGAAACGCGTGCCCCATCCGGAGAGCGAAGCGGCCTCGGGATCGAGCTTGACATGGGTCGCGTCCGGCCGCTGATAGTAATGCATGGAGGAATTCTGGAGCCTGAAGATGTCCTCTCGGCTCCCTTCGACGCGCGTGCCTCCGGCCCAGCCGCCGAGGACCCAGGCCCTCTTTTTGTCCAGGAAGGCCCAGCCGTCGAACGCGACGCTCAAGGCGTTCTTGTTGAGGATCCCTTCGAGGCCCGGATCGCGGACGTCCCGGAGGACGCCCGTGGCGATGACGCCGTAGCCGCTCTGGCCCTCATGGATGTCCTTCTGGGCCCGGAACGTGCCGTAATAGGAGAACGGTTCGATCTCTTCCCTGAAGCGGGATCCGAAGGAATCCACTTCCGCGTATTCGCGGGACGTCAGGGCGTTGACGAACCCGACGTTCCAGCCGTTCCCCACTTTCCCGGTGAGCTTGAAGGCGCCGAGGATCGTGGAACGGTCCGGGAAACTGACGGATCCGTCTCTCGTCACGTATCCCTGCGGCGAGCGGCCGATGCGGCGGCTGTAGAAGAACGTCGGGTTCGGCCAGTTGATGTTGGCGTTAATATAGATTCCGCCCCGGCCGAAGCCGTTGAAAAGGCTCGCCCCTTCGATGAAGAACGGCCGCTTTTCCTCGTAATAGGTCTCATACGCGGATAGATTGATGACCGCCGGATCGACCTCGACCTGGCCGAAATCCGGATTGACCGTGGCGTCCAAGGTCAGGTTGCTTTTAAGTCCGACTTTGAGGTCGAAGCCGGCGTTTCCCAGGTATTTATGCCCCTTCTCAAACGGATTGCCTCTTTCGGCCGGTTTGAACTGGGCCTGCCCGACGGAGTAGGGGATGATCTCGATGTGGCGCCCGGGCCTGATGTCTTTGATGCCCTCCAGCCGGGCGAAGCGTGAAACGTAGGCGATCTGGTCCTTGGGGATCCAGACGAAACCGTCCTTCTCGTTTTTTCTCTTGATGACCCGCCGGAAGTCCACGCCCCAGATATACACGTCCTTCTTGGGAAAGCGGAGCTGGTTGAGAGGGATCCGCATCTCCACGACCCATCCGTCCCCGTTGATCTGGGTTTTCCAGTCCCAGATGCCGTCCCACGTGTCGTCCTCGGTGACATCGTTCGCCAACGTGGAGTCCTGGACGGAACCGGCGGGGTTGACCTCGAACATGTAGCCCGTGCGGCGGTCGTAATACGGATCGACGCAGAAGGCGAACCAGTCCGAGTCGACGGGGTCGTCCCGGCGGCCGAGGAGGCTGCGGATGGACTTGGGCTCGGAATCATGGAGGTAGGCCGCGACGTACAGGTTTGCGTCGTCGTAGGCCACCCAGACCTCCGTTTTCTCGGTGGGGGTCCCCCCGTCTACGGGCTCGGCCATGACGAAGTCGCTCGCGGCGGGCCCCTGCCAGACATTTTCTTTGAGCACTCCGTCGATCTCCATGGGCTCTACGGTCCTGACGGCGCGAACGACCTTCTGTTCCTGCGGGACGGGTTCTTTCTTGTCCTGTTTATCGCGGGCGGCGAGGATGCCCGGAAGGACCATCATGAGCGTCCAAACGGCTACTTTCCTCATTTATCGTCTCCTTGCGGATTCATGTTCATCTATTCTTCTTCGGCTATTCAAGAGCGCGGCGCTCGCCGACCTATACCCTATTTACGGTACTCCGGGGGAAAAGGTTGCTTCCGTCCGGATGGCGCCTGGTGTACAATCTTCGTGATCAAAAGGAGGTCCAAGATGTCATCGATCGTAATCATCATCGCCGTGGTCATTGTTTTCATTTTCTTCAGCGGGATCCGGATCGTCCGGCCGACGCACAGGGGGCTGATCGAAAGGCTCGGAAAATATCAAAGATTCGCCCACGCGGGCTACAATTGGATCATCCCCATCATCGACAAGTTATACTGGGTCAACATCACCGAGATCATGGTGGACGCCGAGCCCCAGGAGATCATCACCAACGACAACCTGAACGCCCGGGTCGACGCCCAGGTCTACTTCAAGGTCAAGGATACCGAGCCGGACGTTAAGAGCTCCCAGTACAACGTCAATAACTACCGCTACCAGATCGTCAACCTGGCCCGGACGACGCTCCGGAACATCATCGGGACCCTGACCCTGAAGTCGGCCAACAGCGAACGGGGCAAGATCAACGACGAGCTGCAGAAGACCCTGAAGAAGGAAACGGCCAACTGGGGGATTGAGATCGTCCGGACCGAGCTTAAGGAGATCGACCCGCCCAAGGACGTCCAGGAGACGATGAACAAGGTCGTCAAGGCCGAGAACGAGAAGATCGCGGCCGTGGATTTCGCGACGGCCACCGAGACCGTGGCCGACGGTCAGAGGCGGGCGGAGATCAAGAAGGCCGAGGGCATCCGGCAGGCCAGGATCCTCGAGGCCGAGGGCGATGCCCAGGCCATCAAGCTCGTCAACGAGGCCGCCGACCAGTATTTCGTCGGGAACGCCCAGCTCCTGAAAAGGCTGGAGACGGTGGAGAAGGCTCTGGCCACAAACGCCAAGATCGTCGTGCCCCAAGGCACGGAGCTCGTCAACGTCATCGGCGAGCTGGCCGGCGTCCTGCCGCTCAGGAAATAGAACGCAGGCTGGTCGGGCCTTATTTTAGAAACCCTTTCCGCTTGAGCAGGGGTTCCACTTTGGGCTCCCGGCCTCTGAACTTCTTATAGAGAACCATAGGGTCCTCGGTGCCTCCCCGCGACAGAATATTGTCACGGAGCGATTGCGCAGTCGCCTGGTCGAACAGGCTCGTCTCTTTGAACGCCTGGAACGCGTCCGCGTCCAGGACTTCCGACCAGATGTAGCTATAGTAGCCGGACGAGTATCCGCCCGAGAAGATGTGGCTGAAGTAGGGGCTTCGGTAACGTACGACGATCTCCGGGATGAGGCCGATCTTGGCCATCGAAGCTGTCTCGAAGGCCGCGGTGTCCTGCTCCTTCGGCTCCGTGAGAGTATGCCAGTCCATGTCGAGGTAGCAGGCGGCCAGGTATTCGACCGTCTCGAACCCCTTGTTGAAGAGGCCCGAGTTCTTGATCTTCTCGACCAGGACATCCGGGATGGGCTCGCCCGTTTGGTAATGGTTCGCGTACGTCTTGATGACCTCGGGGTCGCCGGCCCAGTTCTCCATGATCTGTGAAGCGACCTCGACAAAGTCCGACGGGACGTTGGTCCCGGAAAGGGTTTCGTAGGTGCAGTTGGAGAGCAGTTCGTGCAGGGCGTGGCCGAACTCGTGGAACAGCGTCGAGACTTCCTCAAAGGTTAGGAGCGACGGCGTATCGCCGGCCGGCATGGAGAAGTTCCCGACGTTGTAGACGACGGGCGTGATCCTCTTCCCGTCGCGCGAGGACTGGGATCTGAAGGCGCTCGACCAGGCGCCGCCCCGCTTGCCGGCCCTCGGGAAGTAATCTGTGTACAGGATGCCGACGTGGGTTCCGTCGGCCTCCTTCACTTCGAAGATCCTGACATCCGGATGATATTTCGGGATATCCGTCCGCTCGGTGAACTGGAGCCCCCAGAGCTTCCCGGCCACGGCGAAAGCGCCGTCGCGGACGTTATCGAGCCGGAAATAGGGCTTCAGGATCTGGTCGTCGAGATCGTATTCGGCCTTTTTCAGCTTTTCCGCGTGGTACCACCAGTCCCAGGGCTCGAGCTTGAACGTCCCGCCTTCCTTCGCGGCTAGGCCCTCGAGTTTTTTGGCCTCCTTGCCGGCCATCTTGAGGGCCGGCGTCCAGAGCTGGTCGAGGAGCCTGGCGACTCCCGCCGGCGTCTTAGCCATGTTCTCCTCGAGAACGAAATCCGCGTGGGTCTTATAGCCCAGGAGGTTCGCCCTCTTCACGCGCAGGGCGGCGATCCGGCTCAGGACGGTCTTGTTGTCCGACGCGTTCCCGTTGTTCGCCCTGTTGATATAGGCCTTGAAGATCTTCTCGCGCAGGTCCCTTTTCGGCGAATACTGGAGGAAGGGGATCATGCTCGGTTTGTGGAGCGTGAAGACCCATCGGCCCTCCAGGCCCCTCTCCTTGGCGGCGTCGGCCGCGCCTTGGACGACGGCTTGAGGCAGCCCGGCCAGGTCATCGGCTTTATCAATGACGAGGGCGAAGGCGTTGGTCTCCTTGAGGACGTTGTCGCCGAACTTCACGGAAAGGACCGACAGCTCCTCGTTGATCTTGCGGAACTCGGCCTTGGCGGCCTCGTCCAGGTTCGCGCCGCCGCGGACGAAGTTCTTGTAGAACTTGTCGAGGAGCCGCACTTGTTCCGCTGTCAGAACGAGCTTGTCCCTCCCGTCATACACGGCCTTGACCCGCGCGAAGAGCTTCGGGTCGAGGTTGATGTCGTCCCGGTGCTTGGCGAGAAGAGGCGAGATCTCAGCCTCTATCTTTTGGAGCGCCTCGTTCGTGTTCGCCTCTGAAAGGCTGAAGAAGACGTTGCTGACCCGGGTCAGCAGCTCCCCGCTGCGCTCGACGGCCTCGATGGTGTTTGCGAACGTCGGCGGCTCCGGATTGGCGGCGCCGGCCTCGATCTCCTTCTTTTGTCGGGCCATGCCTTCCCGGAACGCCGGCATGAAGTGCGCGTCCCTGATCCTGTCAAATGGGGGGGTCTCGAAGGGCGTTCCGTAGGATGCGAAGAACGGGTTCGCTTCCGCCGGATCGGCCGTTGCGGTGGGCGATGTTCGATTTTCCTTTTTCGCACAGGAAACCAGCGCAAGGCTCAGACATACGAAACAGATCATTACGAACATGACACTCTTTCTCATTCGATGCGGCTCCTTTTCAAGAACATGAAGTCTTATCTTATCAATGAATGATGTTTCCGTCGCCGTCGATGACATGGATCTCGGCGAAGCCGAGCTCCCGGATCTTCGGCTCGATCTTGGCCCGGTCGCCGACCACCACCCAGGTCATGCTTTCGGGATGGATGGTCGCCTTGGCCGCCTTGGCCAGGTCTTCCAGGCTGAGCTTTTGGACCAGGGCCGGGTACTTCTGGAAATAATCGTCGGGAAGGCCGAACTGGACGATCCCGGTGAGGGAGCCTTCCACGGCGTCCATGGTCTCCCACTGCCCGGGCAGCTGCAGGACCTTGCTCGTCTTGACCGTGTTGTATTCGTCAGGGGTGATCGGCTTCTTGCCCAGGATCCCCTCGAGCTCGCCCTTGATCTCGACCATCGTCTCCTTGGTCTTGTCCGACTGGACGGGCGCGAGGACGAGGAACGGCCTCTGCCCCCGTGCGTCAATCAGGGCCGACTGGGCCCCGTAGCTCCAGTGCTTGTCCTCGCGGATGTTCATGTTGATCCGCGAGACGAAATCGCCGCCGAGGATGGTGTTCATGGTTTCGATGGCGATGTTCTCCGGGTCCGCGGAGGACGGCGCCGGGTGGCCGCCGATGACCATGGACTGGGGCGCGTCAGGTTTGTCCATGATGTAGACGATGGACTTCGGTTCGAGCGCGATGGCGGCGATCTTCTTTGCCGGAACCTTGCCGCCCTGCCAGACCTTGAAGAGCTTTTCGAGCCTGGGCTTGATCTCGGCCAGTGTGGTGTCCCCGACCACGATCAGGGTGGCGTTTCCTGGTTTGAACCAGGTCTGGTGGAACTTGGCGAGGTCGTTCCGGGTCAGCTTGGCGACGGTCGCCTCATAGCCCGACCCCGTGAACGGACTGGCATACGGATGGCCGGCGCCGAAGATGAGCTTTGGAA
>Ga0315279_10008010_pt1 | contig 12904 bp, 10 predicted proteins | sample YL17G06_20_MG_FD_203694 | JGI IMG/M metagenome (GOLD analysis project Ga0315279, IMG submission 203694) | Sediment microbial communities from Yellowstone Lake, YNP, Wyoming, USA - YL17G06_20 | ecosystem: Environmental > Aquatic > Freshwater > Lake > Sediment | place: USA: Wyoming | collected... | reverse complement strand
ATTTTGAAAGGAAGCTCAAGATGGCACAGTCCTTTGTCGTTACCCACCGAACAGCGGCTTTAGCGGGGCTGGTTTGTACCTGTCTGTTTATGATGTCCTGTCAGCGTCACAATGCCGTTCCGAAAGCTCAACTTTGTTCATCCGATTCTCAGGTCAAGACGCTGCTGGCCAAGATGACGCTCGATGAAAAAGTCGGCCAGATGATTCAGGTTGACCGGACCGCCCTTAAAGACCCGTCCGATATTGAGAAATACCGCCTCGGCTCGCTGCTGAGCGGCGGTTCATCGGATCCCAAAGAGGGCAACAGTCTGCAGGCATGGACGAAGCTGTACGAGGACTGCCAAAAGCACGCCCTGAAGACCCGGCTGGGTATCCCATTGCTTTACGGCATCGACGCCGTACACGGACACAGCAATGTCCTGGGGGCAGTCATCTTCCCGCATAACATCGGGTTGGGCTGTACACGCAATCCTGAGCTGGCAGAGAAAATTGCACGCATCACCGCAATCGAAGTACGGGCAACCGGAATCCAGTGGACATTTTCACCCTGTATTACGGTTGGGCAGGATGAGCGGTGGGGACGTACGTATGAGGGATTTTCTGAAGACCCGAAACTGGCGAGTATGCTGGGCAAAGCGGCTGTTCGCGGCTATCAGGGGGCCGGTCTGGGCGATCCACTTTCTATTATTGCCTGCGCCAAACATTATGCCGGCGACGGCGGAACGACGTTCGGCACTTCCCAAAACGGTCGTGGGCTGGACCAGGGCGATACGCGTGCGGATGAAGCGACATTCCGCTCGCTTCATTTGTATCCATATATCGCCGCCGTCAACGCTGGCGTCGCTACCATTATGCCATCCTTCAGCAGTTGGAACGGCTTAAAATGCTCAGCCAATAAGTATCTGCTGACGGACGTTCTCAAGAAGGAAATGGGTTTTGAAGGCTTCCTGATTTCCGACTGGAACGCCATCGACCAGGTGGATAAGGATTACAAAACCGCGATTATGATTTCCGTCAACGCGGGGATGGATATGGCAATGATTACGGATAAATATCCCCAATTCCACGCTAACCTTACAGAGCTGGTGCAGGAAGGCAAAGTGCCGATGTCGCGGATTGACGATGCGGTGGTGCGAATTCTGCGGGTTAAATTCGCGATGGGTCTGATGGACAAGAATCGTTCCGTGATGGCCGACAGAAATCTCTGGAAAGACTTCGGCTGTGCCGAGCATCGCCAGGTCGCCAGAGAAGCCGTGCGGCAGTCGCTGACGCTGCTGAAAAACGAAAAGAAGGTACTGCCGATTTCCAAACAACTGTCCCGCATTCATATCGGAGGCAAGAGCGCCGACGATATAGGCAACCAGTGCGGCGGCTGGACGATTGACTGGCAGGGCAAAAGCGGCGATGTCGCTCCCGGCGGGACAACCGTTCTGACGGCGATTAAAAATACGGTTTCGAAGAACACTCAAGTGACATTTTCAAAAGACGGCTCCGGAGCAAACGGCGCCGACGTTGGTATCGTTGTCATCGGTGAAACGCCATACGCCGAAGGCGAAGGAGACAAAAACGACCTGTCTCTGGCTAAAGAGGATGTCGAAGCGGTAATGAATATGAAAAAAGCCGGCGTTCCGGTGGTGGTAATTCTGATTTCCGGCCGGCCGTTGATTATCAATGAAGTCCTCGAACAGGCCGATGCGTTTATTGCCGCCTGGCTTCCGGGAACGGAAGGACAGGGAGTAGCCGACGTGCTTTTCGGCGATTACAAGCCGACGGGTAAACTGTCATTTAGCTGGCCGCGTTCGATGGAGCAAATTCCTATTAACATCGGCGATAAAAATTACGACCCGCTCTTTCCGTATGGTTATGGCCTGACGTACAGATAAAAAAGAGAACACATCCGGAAACTTTTCCAGTGTTATAAGCAGCCTTTAGATGTATTCGTTGAGGATATTTTCGAGCAGTTCCTGACGGCCGGATTGCAGTTTGGGTTCGCCGTTTTCGAGAATATAGGCTTCCAGCTTCTTGAAGTTCATCTTGCCGGACTCAATCATTCTGCCGAATTTAGTATCCCAGCCGGCATAGCGTTTCGCAATGACCTTATCCAACGCCTTGGTCTTAATCAGCCGGGCGGCGATTTTCAGGCCGCGGGCAAAGGCGTCCATCGCACCGATGTGGGCGTAGAACAGGTCAACGTTGTCGATAGATTGACGACGGACGTGGGCGTCGAAATTCAGGCCGCCGGTGGTAAATCCACCGGCCTTGAGAATGATATACATCGCCAGCGACGTATCGTACAGGTCGGTGGGAAATTGGTCGGTGTCCCAGCCCAGCAGCAGGTCGCCGCGGTTGGCATCGACGGAGCCGAGTATGCCGTTGGCTGCACAGAAGGCCAGTTCGTGATGGAAGGTATGCGCGGCCAGCGTCGCGTGATTGGCCTCGATATTCATTTTAAAGTAAGGCAGTAAACGGTACTTCTGCAAAAAAGCCAAGCAATTGCCTGCGTCGAAGTCATATTGGTGTTTGGTGGGTTCTTTGGGTTTCGGTTCGATATAAAGCTGTCCTTTGAAGCCGATTTTCTTTTTGTGGTCAACGGCCAGATGCAGCAGCAGCGCCAAATGGTCCAGCTCGCGTCCCATATCGGTATTGAGCAGGGTGTCGTAGCCTTCGCGTCCACCCCAGAAGACATAACCCTGTCCGCCGAGTTCTTTGGTGATTTCCATCGCCTTTTTAATCTGGCTGGCGGCATAGGCAAAGACGTGCGGATTGGGGTTGGTTCCCGCCCCGGCCATAAACCGCGGATGCGAGAAGGCGTTGGTCGTTCCCCACAGCAGCTTTACGCTCGTCTCTTGCTGAAGCTTTTTAGCCAGCTTGACCATTTTATCCAGCCGTCGGTTGGTCTCGGCCAAGTTGTCGGCTTCGGGTGCGATGTCCCTGTCGTGAAAGCACCAGAACTGCACACCCAGCTTGGTGAAAAATTCAAACGCCGCGACCATTGTATATTCGGCCCGCTGTATCGGGTCGGTATGCTTGTTATAGTTGCGAATAATGGTATTCATTCCGAATTGGTCCGCACCAAGTCCCTTGAAGGTGTGCCAGTAGCAGACGGCAAAACGCAAATGCTCGGCCATCGTCTTGCCTAAAATTTTTTCTTTGGGATTATAATGCTTAAAGGCCAGTGGGTTTCTGGATTTTGGGCCTTCGTATTTAATAGCATTCTTTACTTCCGGAAAAAATTCCATAACAACCTCCCGAAAAAAATTTCCTGTTTCCTATTTCCTGTTTTCAAATGACAAAACACAGAGGGCATTTTGTCAATTACAAGTTCCTTTCCAGTATTTCCAGCCAATTTTCATAAGCTTTCTTGCAGGCGAGTTTCATTTTCGCATCCGGTTCGATGGTTTGCAGTTTTTTCAACGTCGCAAAGGCCTCAGCGGCGGATTGGTAGATTTCCGCGCCGAGACCTGCTCCGCGGGCTGCGCCCTGGGAACCGTCGGTATTGTACAATTCCACTGTCGCGCCGGTCAGGGAGGCGAAGGTCTTAGCGAAGATATCCGACAGGAACATATTGGCCTTGCCCGCCCGGACGGTTTTAATTCGCAGTCCCATATTTTTCATAATTTCCAGGCCGTAATAGAGGGCAAAGACGATGCCTTCCTGTGACGCACGCAGGATATGGCCCAGATGATGCGTATTTAAGTTCAGGTTGTGAATCGAGGCCCCGATGTTTTTATTTTCGAGCGTCCGTTCGGCCCCATTGCCATAAGGCAAAATGACAAGGCCTTCACTGCCGACGGAAACCTGTTCGGCCAGGGCGTTCATTTCCGGGTAATCTCTACCTGACATTATGTTATGTTTGAGCCAGTTATTGAGTCTGCCCGTGCCGTTGACGCAGAGCAAAACGCCGTTGCGAGGTGTCCGCAAAGTATCATTGACGTGCAGGAAGGTATTGACGCGGGATTTGGGGTCATACGCGGTTTTATTGCTGATGCCATAGACGACGCCGCTGGTGCCGGCGGTGGCGGCGATTTCGCCGGGGTTAAGCACATTGAGCGACAAGGCGTTATTGGGCTGGTCGCCGGCGCGATAAGTGACCGGTGTGCCTTCCTTCAGTCCCAGTTCATTGGCCGCAGTTGCGGTTAATTGTCCCTGCATCCCAAACGTCGGCACAATCTGGGGCAGAAATGAAGCGTCGAATCCATAATGTTTCATCAGAAACTCGGCCGGTTCGCGTTTAACAAAATCCCATAAAATCATTTCCGACAGGCCGGAAGCGGTTGTCGCGGCTTTGCCCGTCATTTTCATCGCCAGCCAGTCGCCGGGAAGCATAATCTTGAAAGTCCGCTTAAAATTATCAGGCTCCTTCTCTTTGACCCATCGGAGTTTGCCGGCGGTGAAATTGCCGGGCAGGTTCAGGAGATTTTTAAGACATTTCCCGGCCCCCAGTTTTTGTGCGGCCTTTTGACCGATTTTCACCGCGCGACTGTCGCACCAGATAATGGAAGGCCGAATCACGGCCATATTTTTATCTATGCAGACCAGGCCGTGCATTTGATAGCTGATTCCGATGGCTTTAATGTCGGCGGGGTTGATTTTGGATTCGGCCAGCACGCGGCCGGTGGCGCCTTTAAGATTATCCCACCAAAGTTGCGGCTCCTGCTCGGCAAAACCCGGCTGCGGCGACTGAATGGGCATTTCCGTCTGCGGCCAGGAACACGACGCGGCGATACAGCCTGTTTGGGCGTTCAGCAAGGTTGCCTTAATCGACGATGTGCCGGAGTCATAACCGAGTAGATACATAGCTATCCTCGCGATAGTAAACGTTTTAGTCTGTCAGGGGGATAGTATGACGGCCTCGGCCAGGGATGTCAAGTTTTAAGTTAAGCGGCTATGGAGAGGACGATTTTTTTCTGTTTTCAGTTCCATCGCCCCTGAATTGATGCAGTATCGCTGGCCGGTGAGGGTGGGGCCTACCTTACCAGTTATTTTATTAATTCCTGCTTCTTCCTTTTGGTTATCCATATTCCTACAATAAACACGATAACTATGGTCACAATACTAAGAACTGTAGGCAGGGTGGATCGCCGGACTCGTCCAGTTTTCAAATCGACTTCATAACTTCTGCCTCGCTCAGCGGTCACGACAAGTTTATCTTGTACCATTTCCAATTTCTTTATGAACACCCACTGAACATCTTCCTCAATCCAAGGCTTGATTGTATTACGGAAAACCACAGTGACCCAAAGTTGCTTTCCCGTCGAAATATCCCATGCTTCAAGATATGCAACTCGCCCATTTCGGTTAGGAGCAATATAACGAATGCCATCATGTTCGACCGGAGACACAGCAGGTGCAGGAATGCGTTTGGCAACAGCAGATGTTATGGTTAACAGCAATATAAAGGCTATCAAGTATTTCATTTTATAGTGACCAGTATAATTCCACAATTAAAAGCATAATCCTCAATTGTAGCGGCTAAAAGCCGTCAGTCAAGCCCAAATGGGTCTCATGATTCCAGATGAATGGGACAGGGTCAGACACTCGTTTTGTCTTGAGAGCGAGATTAAATTATGCCGTCCCTGGCGGGGACTCGAAGATTGTTAGAGGATATTCATTCCACGTCTTGACAGACGTGGTTACATTATGTCGCCCATTCGGGCTAAAGAGGGTTGCGGAAGGATTTATTTTTCCTTGGGTTTCAGGTCGATCACTGCGGAGTTGATACAATACCGCAGGCCTGTCGGGGCGGGGCCGTCGTTGAAGACGTGGCCCAGATGACCGCCGCAGCGAGAGCAAATAATTTCCGTGCGTATCATTCCGTGGCTGGTGTCCCGGCGTTGTTTAACACTGTTGGCGGCGGCGGGGGCCGTGAAGCTGGGCCAGCCGCAGTGCGAATTGAACTGGTCTTTGGTCGAGAAAATAATATTGCCGCACCCGGAACAGACGTAATTGCCGTCTTTATCCGGCTTGAGATAGTATAGTCCCGTGAAGGGGCGTTCCGTGCCCTTTTCGCGCAATATATTGTATTGCTCAGATGTCAGCCGTTCTTTCCATTGCTGGTCGGTCAGTTCTATTTTTTTCGTTTCCATCGGCACTCTCTCCACTTGCCGGTTAGGCTCTGTGAGTACAACTTGTCCGCTCGGCCGGTCGGAACAGCCCGGACACAAAATATACATTGTCACATAAAAGAGATTAAATAACGCCTTCATATTTATTTTTCCTGTCAGCTTCTTCTCTTGTTTATTTACGTCTGCCGGCAAAAAACCGTTCAGAATTTTCCGTCGGAATTGGAAGCTTAAGGGTGGCTCTAAGGCAGGGGGATGTGAAAAGGGGTGTAAAAATGGCTTACAGGATTTCCATCGCCAGAATGGTGATGTCGTCCGTTTCGGCGGAGGTGCGTTTCCAGCCCGCCGCGGCATACTCGAGAGCCTCCACCATCGAAACGACGGGCAGTTCGCAGTGGGTTAGAAACGTATCGGTGAACAAAAATTGGCCGGTATCGTTGGTTTCTCCAATCAGCGGTTCGGCGCCATCGGAATAAAGCAGGATTTTATCGCCGGGTTGCACCGGGATAGTCTGTTCTTCAAAATCCATTTCTTCAAAGACGCCGAGCAGTCCACCCCGGCTTTGGAGAGAAAGAGGCTGGCATCCGCGGCGCAGCAGGATTGGATATGGGTGGCCGGCGCGGGCGAAAGTAAAATCCAGAGTTTGTGTGTTCAGCAGGCCGCAGCAGCAGGTGGCAAAGAGACACCCCTTGAGTTGCTGGGCGAGCATCTGCTCGTTCAGTCGCTGGAGTACCTGTTGCGGCGTGAAGAGGGTATGTTGGTTACCGCGGGTCTGACGAAGAACGGCGGCGTGTTTGAGAAACATTGTCAGCAGGGCGGCGGGGATGGAATGGCCCACCGCGTCGGCCAAGTACATTCCTATGTGATTTTCGTCAAGGCGAACAGCGTCGTAAATGTCGCCGGAAACCCATTGAGCCGGCTGATAAACACAGGCGAAGCGGACGCGGTCGGTGGTCGGCAGGGTCTGCGGCAGAAAATTCCGCTGCACGGCGCCGGCCATTTTTAACTGTTCTTCCATCTGCCGCCGTTGTTCGTCCTGCGGAGGATTTTCGGCCATCGTCAGCGAAAAGTGCATCGCCATTTCAATTCTGGCCCAGATTTCCTCGATGGAAGCCGAACGGATTTTGGATGCAAGCCGGAAATTAGACAGTTCCATCGCGATAGGCCAATTGAGCAGAATGACGGGGATGTTTTGGCGGTCCAGGGTATGAATTCTTTCTTCGAGGCGTTTCCAGTCGGTTGGATGGATATCGCCGGCGTCCAGCAGAATTGCCGTGGGCGCATTTTCGGTTTCAGCGATGTCGAGGAAGGTTGAAAGGCAAACCATTTGGCACGGCCATTTTTGAGCGGCCAGCCGGGTACGAATCATTGGCGGCAAATCGATGCGGTCCGTCGCAAACAGCAGCGTGGGGACGCCAGACTGTTTTGCGGGGTTGCATATAGTCGTTTTTTCCGGACAAATTTCGGATGCCATAGCTTTTACGTAAAAGTCGGCCTTATTATTTAACGACTCCCCCGTATTATTCGGCGGAAATCCGCACCTGTAGAAAGAAAATCGACGCAAAGCCCCGCAAACTTAATAAGAAAAGAAAACACGTGAAAGTTATCGGACGCAAAGCGGAACTGTGAGATGGAATTTTGCAGGAAAAAAACGCAGGAAGTCTCAGGCGAAAATGGCCGAGCCGATGCGGACCATAGTCGCTCCCGTTTCAATGGCGATTTCGTAATCCTGGCTCATTCCCATACTCAAATGGCAAAACCGGGAACCGGCAATTTTCTCGGATTTGATTTCCTCGAACAATTCTCTGGCGCGGGCAAAGCAGGCATGAACAACTTCTTTATCCATCGTCAGGGGAGCCATGGTCATCAGACCCTCCAGTCGGAGGTTGGGCATCGAAGCGATTTGCTCGGCCAGGTGAATGGCTGCGCCGACGGGCGCGCCGTACTTCTGCGGTTCGCCGGAGCAGTTAACCTGCAGGAGAATAGGGGGGTGCAAATGAAGTTTTGCCGCCGCCGTGTCGATTTCCTCGGCCAAACGCAGGGTATCCACCGAATGGATCATCGCACAGATTTGCAACGTGGGTTTGACCTTGTTGCGCTGCAAATGGCCGATCATGTGCCAGCGGATTTGCGAGGCCGATTGAGCCTCATCGGCGGCCTGCAGAGACTGGCTGACTTGCTCAACGATTTGTTTGAGATGCTGGACGCGGTTTTCTCCCAGCTCAGTAAAACCGGCGCGGACGACTTCAAGAATTTGCTCAATGGAAGCGGTCTTGGTGACCACAATCAACTGAACGCTGTCGAGTTTTCGCCCGCATCGCACACAGGCTGACGCAATGCTGTCCTGAATTTGTCCGAGTTTTTCCGCAATCGGAGTCATTGTGTTTTTGGCAACTCCTCGAATTCCGTCACGATTTTCAGGGCAGAAATTTTGACGGATCTTTCAGCTTTTTCGGCAGATATTCATTGACGACAAAATCCAGCCCGTGCTTGGCAAAGGCCTGCTGCTCGACGCGGACGCCCATATTCAGCATCTGGTTGATCGCCGCCTGCCAGGGCTTATGATGTTTGACAAAGGGGTCGTTTTTCAGAGCGTCTTTAGCCCGCTTGATGTCCACGTTCTTGAGCGGATGGGTCGGCAGTTTGTAATCAATGATATCCTGCGGCGTGACGCCCAGAAATGCCGCTTGTGGGACACAGAAGAACTCGTTTAGATGCGCCGCGTTGCCGGAGCCGACCTTGAGTGTGCGATAGATGTTGAAGTAGCCGTAAGGGTCGCCATCAACAAAAGCATAGACCGGCAGTTTCAGTTTGTCGCTGAGTCGGCGGATAAACCGTCGGCAGGCCCGTGTGGGAACGCCTCCCATACTGATCAGGATGGAGTGGGTTTTCTTCCAGTAGTCGTATTTGACTAATCGCTGAAAAGCGCCTGCGGTTTCAATGGCCAGGATGAATTTGGCGTCGGAGATAAAGTCCAGGTCTTCGACGTCAGTGGGGATGGAATACGCCCCGGAGCCGAACTTGGTGCAATCGATTTTGAGTTTTTTGCCGTCGGCGTCCTTATCGATCACAAACAGGTTGCCAGCCACATCGCCGCCTTTTTCTTCAGGGATGAATTTCAGTCGTTCACGGTTGACGCCGAGCATCGCCTCGATGTCGTCCATAATGGTATCGGATTCGGGCTGTTCGGCAAACGCCGCCTTGCCCCAGTTTTTGGAGATGTAATAGGCCTCTCGTTTGGTGGCCATATCATTGGTCTCGACCAGTTCTTTACTCAGGGCCATCATTTTGAGCGTCTGGGCGAAGGTTTTGACGGTGCCGACCGTCAGCGTGCGTCTTTTGAATTTGTCCTGAATCTGGAAATGTCCTTTCTTTTCCAGATATTTAACGTTGGCCAGCGAACGCACCGGCGTACTCATCGTGGGTTTTTGACCGACTATAATTTTATCGTACACTTGACGAGCATTGTTTTTAATTTGCTCGACAACGTTTGTTCTTTTTGCCATATCCTGCTCCGGAACCTTTCGTACAGCCGTGTAATGTAAGACAAAAAAACAGTCTATGCAAGGGAAAATTGACGGCGTAAATGTGTTCCAAAGGCAGTACTTTCTTGGCGAACGAAAGCTGAAAAGGGAAAGTTTATGCTGCCGATTATGCGTTATGCGGAAAGCGGCTGGCAGGTCCCAGAATAACGCCCCAAAATTTTTTTCTTTTTTTGTCGATTTTTGTCGATAGAAAGATTGACAAACATTCGAGGATGAATTATAGTGACAGAAGATATTCCCCGTAGCAATGTAGCAATACAGCAACGGAGTCTATAAACCTCGGCGAGGCTACGTGGTTATCCGTTTTCCCCCCCAGACGGACCCACCACCTCGCCACTTTTTTGCTCACCCCGATAAAGACACACCTTGTCTTGTATTGATTCTTTGTATAGAAACGGGATTTATTTTGTGATTTTGGGACAGACCTAAGGTCTTTTATTGTATTCTGGGTTCCACCCTGACACGTCGGGACTGAAATTCTGGTGTTTATTCGCCCGAAATCTGGATGTGAAGTGTCCTGCTTCTGGGGCCATCGAACTCACAGAAAAAAATTCCCTGCCAAGTTCCGAGTACCAGCTCGCCGTCACGGACAAAAATTTGCCTGCTGCACCCGATGATGGAAGATTTGATATGGGCGTCGCTGTTGCCTTCGCCGTGCTGGTAGCCGGCCAAGTGTTGAGGAACCAGTTTTTCAAGCACCAGCAGGATGTCGTGGGGCACGTCAGGGTCGGCATTTTCGTTAATGGTTACCGCGGCGGTGGTGTGGGGGCAATAAAGGGTCGCAAGGCCGTTTTGGATACCGCTTTTAGCAATCACGTCAGCAATTTGGCCGGTGATGTCAATCATTTGACATCGACGCAAACTGCGAATGGACAAAACCTGCTCCACGATTTTCATATTACATCCTGTTAATTACATTTGTTCAGGGACTTCAATGCCCAGAAGCTCCGCCATTCCGTGGCGAATGGTACGGGCCGTCACGTCGCAGAGTAAAAGTCGCGTCGTGCGGGTCTGACCTTCAGATTGAAGCACCGGGCAGGCGTTATAAAACCGGCTGAATGCCTGGGACAATTCGTAGAGATAGCCGGTCAGGTAATTGGGCCGGCAGTCCGCCGCGGCATTCAAAATGGCCTGGCCGTATTGGACAAGCTGTTTGGCCAGCGCCTGCTCGGCAGGGTCTGTCAGCGAAATTTCACAAATGCCTGTCAGTTCCTTTTGTATGTCCAGCCCGTTTTGCTCGGCCTTGCGTTCAATCGAGCGGATACGGGCATAGGCGTACTGCATATACGGCGCCGTGTTGCCGTCCATCGCCAGCATTTTATCGAAACTGAATACATAATCGCTGTCGCGGTTGTTGGAATAGTCGGCGTATTTGACGGCGCCGATGCCGACGGCCTGGGCGATTTCTTGTTTCTGCTCTTCTGGCAGGTCGGGATTTTTTTCTTCCACCACGGCCCTGGCTCGTTCGACAGCCTCGTCGAGAAGCTCAGCCAGTTTGACCGTCCCGCCGGTGCGCGTCTTAAACGGCTTGCCGTCGGCGCCCAACATTGTGCCGAAGGTGATGTGTTCGAGTTTGATGGATTCATCCGCCCAGCCGGCCATTTTCGCCACGGCAAAGAGCATTTTGAAGTGCAGCGTTTGCCGTGCGTCAGTGACGTAAATCACGCGGTTTGCGTGGAGTTCCTGGAGACGAAATCGAATCGCCGCCAAATCCGTTGTTGCGTAAAGATACGCTCCATCCGATTTTTGAATAATAAACGGCAGCGGCTCGCCGTCCTTGCCCTTAAATCCTTCGGGAAAAACACAAACCGCGCCCTCGGACTCTATTGCTAAATTTTTCTTTCTTAAATCTGCAACAACACCAGCCAGCATGTCCTTGTAAAAACTTTCGCCGCGAACATCTTTTCTGTTAAGGTTTATATGAAGGCGGTTATATAAATTTTGGCAATGTGATAATGTTATATCACGTATCATTTTCCATTTACCTACAGCTTCTTCATCACCTGATTGAAGTTTAACGACCCATTCACGAGATTCATTAGCAAAATCTGAGTCTGTATCAAAACGATTTTTGGCGTCCCTATAAAATTTCTCTGCATTAGTGAGAAGGTCTGAGTGTATGGCTACAGTCTTGTTATCTTTAACAACAATTTCAGAATTATCCTTCATGTGTCTAAGGAGCATTCCGAACTGTGTTCCCCAGTCGCCGATGTGGTTTTGGCGGATAACTGTATGCCCCAGACATTCCAGCATTCGGCTGATACAGTCGCCGATGATGGTGCTTCGCAGATGGCCGACGTGCATTTGTTTGGCGATGTTGGGGCCGGAGTAATCAACGACAACTCTTTGAGGGTTGGCTGCGTTTTCGACTCCCAGTTTCCCGTCGCGATGAATTTCCAGCAGGCCCTTGCCTAAAAATTCCGAGTTAAGCCGCAGGTTGATGAATCCCGGCCCTGCGATTTCAGGTGTCTGGCAGATGTCGGAGATGTTTAATTCCGCAACGACCTTTTCGGCCAGTTGGCGGGGATTCATTTTCAATTGTTTGGCCGCTGCCATAATGCCGTTGACCTGATAATCGCCGAAGCGGGCATCGGCGGCGGGGCGGACGATGGCTGGACAATTTTCAACACCGCTGATTTTGCGGAGGACGTCGCTGATTCGCTGTTCAAGAATATCAAGTACGGGTTTCATTCTTTGGGTTCGGTTTTCTTTTTCGGTTTTTGCCAGCGTATCTTTTTGGCGTCGCCCCAGAGCATTTCAAGGTCGTAATAGTCCCGCATTTCGCTGTCAAAGATATGGACGACGACGTCGATAAAATCCAGCAGTACCCATCGGCCCTGTTTATAGCCTGCGGTGCCGAATTTTGACTGTTTATATGTTTTAGCCAATAGACTGATTTCATCGGCGACGGATTTGCATTGCCGGCCGCTGGTGCCGGTGGCGATGATGAAATAATCGGCGGCGGGCGAAATGCCTTTCAAATCCAGCACCACAATATCCGTGCAATGACGGTCATAAGCCAGGCGGGCCGCCTCTATGGCGAATTTCCGTTCGGGTGTTAGTTTTTTTGTCGGCAAAGGTTTTCTCTCACAGTTAGGGTTTAATAAAACAAAAGGGGCGGCACATCGCCGCCCCTATAGAGTAGCCAAAATTACAGACTTCGTCAATCAATAGTTCGTGCCTATATGGAGCCAACCGGCGACGACCGGAGCGAACTTGACGACCACGCCGGCAAATACCACGCAGACCATCGTCATCAGTTTAATCAGGATGTTCAGGCTCGGCCCGGACGTATCC